>Ga0256829_1003333_pt1 | contig 11216 bp, 10 predicted proteins | sample 131447metaG_FD_185979 | JGI IMG/M metagenome (GOLD analysis project Ga0256829, IMG submission 185979) | Hydrothermal vent microbial communities from Lau Basin, Pacific Ocean - 131-447 | ecosystem: Environmental > Aquatic > Marine > Hydrothermal vents | place: Pacific Ocean: Lau Basin | collected... | reverse complement strand
ATCGTTTCCACCGCTCGCACCGGACTTGCAAAAGCCGGACGCGGGTCTTTGAACAACACACACGGCATCACAATGGCCGGTCACGTGATCAAGCACGCTCTGGAACGTGCTGGTGTCGAGCCAGAAGCCGTCGAAGATGTGTACCTCGGTTCTGCACAACCTGAAGGCGCGACTGGCCACAATGTGGCGCGTAACGCTGCGCTTTGGGCGGGCTGCCCAAGCTCAACTTCTGGTGCAACCATCAACCGTTTCTGCTCGTCTGGTTTGCAGGCGATCGCAAACGCGGCGCACACAGTTATCAATGAAGGTGCACCTGTCGCAATTGGCGGCGGAGTTGAAAGCCTTTCACTGGTTTCACGCTCAGGTCACATGAACCTGCACCGCTACACCGAAGACGAGCTGATGGCGAAATGGCCAGCGATCTGGATGACCATGATCGAAACAGCTGAAATCGTGGCAGAGCGTTATGGCGTCAGCCGTGAAGCGCAGGACGAGTATTCTGCTGAGTCTCAGCGCCGCACCGCGGAATTCCAAAAGCGCGGCCACATGGCAGAGGAAATTGCTCCGCTCGCCACGAAAATGATGCTGAAGAACAAAGAAACCGGCGAAATCACTGAAGAAGATGTGGTTTGCGATCGCGATGAGTGTAACCGTCCAGGCACCACGGTCGAAGCACTCGCTGGATTGCCACCTGTTTTCTCTGGCGGTCAGCAAGTTCAGCAGGGCAAGTATATCACCGCCGGTAACGCTTCACAGCTGTCTGATGGCGCTGCTGCGGTTGTCGTCATGGAAGCGCAAGAAGCTGCGCGCCGTAACATTCAGCCACTTGGCCGTTTCATGGGCTTCAATGTTGGCGGTGTTGATCCGGACGAGATGGGCATTGGCCCAATCAAAGCGGTTCCACGCCTGCTTGAGCGTCACGGCCTGAAAGTTGACGACATTGACCTTTGGGAGCTGAACGAAGCTTTCGCATCACAGTGTCTGTACAGCCGCGATTTCCTCGGCATCGACCCAGAGAAGTACAACGTCAATGGCGGTTCTATCTCTATCGGTCACCCATTCGGCATGACCGGCGCCCGCTGCACCGGCTCTATCCTGCTCGAAGGCCAGCGCCGCAAAGCAAAATACGGTGTGGTCACCATGTGTATCGGCGGCGGGATGGGCGCAGCCGGCCTGTTCGAGTTCCTGCACTAAGCACCGAACGACCCTATTTGAAGAAGCCCTGACCGATCTGGTCAGGGCTTTTTTCATGGCGCGAGTTTGGAGTGTGGCGAGCGTCGGTTGTGGGGCGAGTTTAGGCTGCTCGACAGACAATCGCGCTGCTAGTCTTCATTCAATGTCGTCTCTATTCGCGAGCGCATTGCTTCCATTATTTTTAGAGCGCACTCAATCTCTTCGCGTGCAAATCCTTCGCTCAGTTCGTTGACCCATTTGACTTGGTTGCGATCGGCAGCTGCATACGCATCCTGCCCCTTCTTCGTCATCACAATGAGTTGCGCGCGTTTGTGATGCGGATTTGGCTGAAAAGACACCAAGCCATCTTTTTCGAGCTCATTTGCAATTCTCTGAACGCCTTGCCGTGTCAGGCCCATACTCCGTGCGAGTCCCGCAACAGGTTGAGGCGTTTCGGCGAAGTAAATTGCGCCGAGAACCTGCCAACGGGCGCTGGATAAACCAAGGGGTTTAACGAGCCTGTCACCGACGGCAAGCAGCCGACCATTCAGTCGAAACGTCTCTAATACGAGCTCCGTCATCGCCGCTCCAACCTTCGTGTGCTCGCTTTTTGCCATGTCTTTTCCTCAATCATGTTGACAGCATGTTGTCAATTGTGCTTTAGCGCATTTTGACAACATGCTGTCGAATAGAGCTAGGAGGCGTACATGCTAGAAATCAAGTCTTTTGACACAGAGTGCCCGATCACAGATCAACTCAATACCGATGCGACGCCCGTCGTCCTCGTAAATCCATTTACCGTTGAAAGAGACCAAATTGAACAGGTTGTGAAGGCTTGGGAAGCCGATGCGACTTGGTTGAAAAAGCAACCCGGCTTTATTTCAACGCAACTACACCGAGGCGTAGAGCCGAGTACGATGTTCTTCAATTACGCCGTGTGGGAATCGGTAGCTCACTTCCGCGCCGCGTTCACTCATCCCGATTTTCAATCGACTTTGGCGGCGTATCCAGACGGAACCTCTGCGGCGCCGCACCTCTTTGAACGCGTCGCCGTGTCTAACCTTTGCACGGCGTAACGCCCGGCCTCACGAAAAATAGGATTCTCACAATGCGTAGAAGATCACTCTTAACAGCTACCGCGCTCATGCTGGGCGCATGCATCACGGCCTGCGTAAATCACCCCCACAATTATGGAGCGAACAATATGTCCGAAGAAAACGCCATCGTGCTCATCAACCCGTTCGTGGTGCCTGCCGAAAAACTAGATGAGACCATCACAATGTGGGAACAGGCCCGCGATTATCTCCAAACGCAACCTGGTTATATTTCGACAGCCCTGCATCAGTCATTGGCGCCAGACGCGACCTTCAGGCTGATTAATGTTGCCAAATGGGAAAGCGCGGAAGCGTTTCAAACCGCGTCGAAGAAAATGACCGCCGAAGCGGACCTCCCACGAATTGAGGGCGTGATCGCTGATCCATCACTCTTCACCGTCATTCGTCGCGATTAAACACAAAGGAGGCAGCGATGTTACGTCTGCAAGGGATCAACGCGATTCTCGGTGTCATCCTGGTTTTCATGGTTCTGCATCTGAGCTTCGCTCCAGAGCATCATGACATCCGAACAACCACAACGACCATGCTCGGCGGGGTCGCGTTCTTGCTGATGACGAGCTCTGTCATTCTGGCAACCAGGCTCAGCATTTTCGAAAGCGCTTTTGGTGGGTTAGACCGAATGTATCAGGTGCATCGGATGGCCGGAACGTTCGTTGCCGTATTCGCTCTGATCCATTTCTTTGGCGTTCCAAAGAATATTCCCGAAGGCGTCGATCCAATCGCTAACTCTCTGGCGCCATCGTCACCACTTGGTATGGCTTCACTCGTTTTTTTGGTGATTGGGTTGTTCATCGCCCTTAACCGGAAGATCAGTTACTCGCGTTGGCGTATGCCCCATAAAGCGATGGCGATAGTCTATATGTTGGTCATTGGTCATTTCATGACTGCGCCTGGCGTCTTTTTTGAGCGTTTCTCTGCTTCGGGCTTCCTTTTGATCGGGGCGGCCATCGTGGGCGCGATAGCGTTGGCTTACACCATGCTCGGGATGAACAGGCGGACTGCCGTCCCATTTACGATCGAAGCGGTGAACCGAATGGAGCGAGCAACGGAAATCGTGCTGAAGCCGCAACGTGACATGATTGATTTTAAACCCGGTCAATTCGCGTTCCTGGAAGTTCAGGGCAAAGGTTGGTCTGAGCCACACCCCTTTACAATTTCGAGCGCCCCGGGAGAAGACCGTCTGCGTTTCACCATCAAAGTCCTCGGCGACTGGACGCGAAAAGTCCGCGAAGAGTTGCATCCCGGTGGGGAAGCTTTGGTGCGTGGTCCGTATGGGCGGTTTGATACCGAAAAGGCGCGCAACCGGAAGCAAGTCTGGATTGCCGGAGGGATTGGTTTGACGCCCTTCCTGTCAATGCTGCGAGGCATGGAGGCAGGAGACGAACGCCAAATCGAATTTGTCTACGCCGCCCGAAGCCGCGAAGATGCGATCTTCCTCGAAGAACTTCAGGCTATTGCTCAGAAACTCAGTAACGTGTCGATACATCCGCTTTTTTCCGATGAAGGTGAGTTCGCTCGTATCGAAGTTGCAAAACAGAAACTCGCAGATCCGCTTGCAACATATGAGTTCTTCATTTGCGGGCCTAAACCAATGGTCGATGGACTCATGAATGACCTAAAGACAGAAGGTGTCGCTCGGTCGAGCACACACACGGAAGCCTTTGAGTTTCGATAAATGTGAAATGCTCAGCGCCCGCTTTAGGGCGTTTTAAGCCGTACACCGAGCCTGCGCTGAGCGAACCGAAGCATTCGCTCAGGATGTCGGTCACCTGATCGAACTTATTCCTGCATCATCAATTGTTCAAAGGCTTCGCCAAAGTGCGTCTCGCACCGCATGCGCCGTTCGGCTGGAGTCTCGGCTACGGAATCCTCTATTGCTGCGGTGGTCATTGCATACGACTCAATCTCGCCAATTGACATCCAATGGCTATCGTCTGGCCCGGCGGCGTCCAATGTGAACCAGTAAAACGAAACCGGGATCTCCATCTCTCGATAGTAGTCCAGATAGGTCTGATGGATCGGGTGATCCTTACTGACTTCTGAGCCAATCCCGACGCTTTCATCCCCCCAGGTATGCACCCCAACGCAAGCGGATGGTGCAATCGTGCGCTCAATCCCGGCCAGGAACAGATCGGTTCCCCCAGAGGCCGTGAGACCATCTTCGGGGATGTAGGTAAGCAGTTCCAAGTCGCGAACCTGCCGGGCCAATTTCAAATTGCTTTCATCGTCCAAAGAGCCAGGCACGAAGTCGAAGATCAGACGTTTGGTGTTAGGATTGGCTTGCATGGCTGCGTCGAACGCATCCAGTGCCCGCGCATCAATCACGCCTTGCAGCCGCAAAGAGTCTCCATCAGGCGTGAAATTTAGGGCCGGATAAGCACCGGTACACGCCGCCAAACCGGAGGCTGCAGCGATTACCAGGACACCAGTCAGGGTGTTCTTTTTTGGAAGCATTTTCGATCTCGTTCGTGAAATTCATTGCCCTCCTGAGCGAACTGAAACGTCCGCTCAGGAGGGCATTCGAATTAATCCAGCTCGACGTCGCCAGCTTTGCCGACGGCGGCCAGCGCAAAGGCGTATTCGAGCGCGGTTTCTTTCAAGCCTTCAAAGCGACCAGAGGCGCCGCCATGGCCGGCTTCCATATTGATGCGGAGATAGTATGGCCCAGCTTCTGGGGCTTCGTTGCGGAGCTTCGCCGCCCACTTGCTTGGCTCCCAATAAGTCACGCGCGGATCGCTCAGACCGCCGGTGATCAGCATGGCCGGGTAGGGCAGATCTGTCGTCTGATCATACGGGCTGTAGGCCATCATCGTGTCATAGTCTTCGGCGCTGGTTAGAGGATTGCCCCATTCCGGCCACTCTGGTGGGGTCAGCGGCAACGTATCGTCTGACATCGTGTTGATGACATCCACGAAAGGCACTGCTGCGATAATCCCGGCAAACATTTCCGGGTCTTGATTGGCCACAGCGCCCATCAGTAGGCCACCAGCTGAGCCGCCCATGCCGACGACATTGCCGCGGCTCGAATAGCCTTCTTCAATCAAGTGATTGCCTGCATCGACATAGTCGTTGAACGTATTGACCTTCTTCTTGAGCTTACCGTCCAGATACCACTGATAGCCTTTCGCCATCGATCCGCGCGGATGCACGATCGCGTAGACCATGCCGCGATCAGCGAGCGCTAGCGGGGTGGTGCGGAAGCGGGCAGAGATCGTCACGCCGTATGAGCCATAGCCATACAGCAACATCGGCGCAGAGCCATCAATCGCGGTGTCTTTGTGGTACAGGATCGTAACCGGCACGCCTTCGCCATCGCGGGCTGGGGCGAGCACGCGCTTCACGACATAGTCGCTTGCATCATGACCCGATGGGACTTCCTGTTCCTTACGCAGCACACGCTCTTTCGTGGCGAGGTCATAGTCGAAGGTTTGCGAAGGCGTAGACGGCGATGAATAGCTGATCCGCATTTGCGTTGTGTCATATTCGTAGCCGACCGACGTGCCGAGGGCGTAGGCCTCTTCCTCGAAGGCGATCGTTTCTTCGGCGCCGCTTTTACGCTCACGCACGACGATGCGCGGCAGGCCATCTTTACGCTCCAGGCGGATCAGATGGTCTTTCAAGACGTCCATGCCGAGGATTAGGGTTCCAGCTTCATATGGCACCAGGTCTGTCCAATTGTCCCGGCCTGGCGAGCTGACCGGCGTCGTGACCACTTTGAAATCAACCGAGTCATCAGCGTTGGTCGAGATGACGAAATCATCGCCCCAATGCTCAACGCTGTATTCAAGATCGGTCACGCGCGGTGAGATGACTTGAAGTTCAGGGGTCTCTTCGTCCGATTTGAAGAAATGGACTTCGGAGGTCGTGTGGCTGCCGGCGCCGATGAAGATGTACTCACCGGATTGCGACTCGCTAACGCCGACAAAGAAGCCTGGATCCGGCTCGCGGTAGATTTCCGTCGATCCGTCGCTGCCCAGTTTGTACATATGGACAGCAGCCGGACGCCCTTCATTGTCGCGCTCAACCCAGAATACGCGATCTGAGTTCGCACCCCAAACGAACGAGCCATACGTGTTTTCGATCACGTCTGGCAGGGTTTCGCCGGTCTCCAGGTTTTTGAAGCGGATCGTGTAAAACTCGCTGCCTTGTTCATCGACAGCATAGGCGATGAGATTGTGGTTCGGGCTCTGCTCGACATCATTGAACGCGAAATACGCTTTGCCTTCACCCATCGCATCGCCGTCGAGCAGGATCTCGTCTTCGGCTTCGGTGTTGTAGATATCCGCCGCCGCTTTGCGTGCGATGATTGGGTATTCACCGCCAGTTCGGTATTTTGTCAGATAGGCGTAGGGACCGTGTATGGAGGGCAGGGAGCTGTCATCCTCTTTGATCCGGCCGCGCATTTCCTGGAACAGCTCTTCTTTCAGGCTTTCCAGCGGCTCTTCGAGTTTGGTCTTGGTGTAGGCGTTCTCAGCTTCGAGATATTCGCGAATATCGGCGCGCAGAACGCTCGGGTCCTGCATGACTTGCTGCCAATTTTCGTCTTTCATCCAATTGTACGGATCGATCCGCGTGCGGCCGACTTGTTCAATTTTCTTCATTTCGCGCTTGGCGACAGGCGGGGTGAGCGTCACAGATGTGTCCTCAGCTTCAGCGGTTGGGGGCGGGGTATCCACGATTACAGGCTCGGTTTCAACCGATGATGTGGAGGTACACCCAGCCAGAATGGCGACACTGGCGGCACCGGCGAGGAGGAAGGAAAGACGCATTTGCTGCTCCGCTATTTATCGAATAGCGGCAAACTAACCTCGTCTCATCGGATGTCCAGCGGCGATCTTAAGATTCGATTGGACGGAAGTTGAGGACCACGCCGTTAATACACCAACGCTGTCCGGTTGGCGGCGGTCCGTCCTTGAAAACATGGCCCATATGCAACCCGCAAACGGCGCAATGGCACTCTGAACGCGGATAGATGAGTTTGAAATCAGTCTTGGTTTCGACGACATCATCGCTGATGGGCTGCCAATAGCTTGGCCAGCCAGTGCCGCTGTCAAACTTGTGCTCTGACGACCAAAGCGGCGTGTCGCAGCCGACGCAATGATAGACACCTTCGCGCTTTTCGCTTTCAAAGTTACCGGGCGAGAACGCTCGCTCGGTGCCTTCTTTAACGCCCACACGGAACTGCTCCGGCGTGAGAAGATCGCGCCATTCAGCATCTGAGCGTTTGATTTTTTGACGGCCTGACATTTGGGAAGACGACATGAGTGGGCCTCTCTTTTAAGATGCCCACTCAATATAGGTCGCTCTTAGCCGTAGAGAACGGTGATCGTTTCAGCGACACAGGCCGGGCGCTCTTGGCCTTCGATTTCGATCGTGCATTCCGAAATCATCTGCTTGCCGCCAGCTTTCTCATTCACTTCTTTGACGGTCTGAACCATGCGCAGCTTGGAGTTCACCGGCACCATGTTCGTAAAGCGCACTTTATTGGCGCCATAATTGATGCCGCGGCTGACGCCTTCAACGCGCAGAACTTGTGGTCCGAACATCGGGATCAGCGACAGGGTGAGATAGCCGTGCGCGATAGTTGAGCCGAGCATTTCCTTGGCCATTTCTTCGTTCACGTGGATCCACTGATGGTCACCGGTTGCGTCGGCGAATGTATTGATCCGACCTTGGTCAACTTCGAACCAGTCAGACGGTCCGAGGGTCTGGCCAACAAGGCTCTCTAGGTCGGCATATTGTACAGTTTTTGGATCAGCCATGGAATTCTCCCGTGAGTTTGTTTCTGTAATGATTAGTGGCGCTTAGCCGGTGCTTCCGCAAGTGTTTCCTTAGACGATGCGGCTATCTTTGTTGCCCCAATAACGGTCGCGCACCAGCCGCTTGTACAGCTTGCCGGTGGGGTGGCGTGGTAGGGCCGGATCGAAATCAACTGATTTCGGGCATTTGATCTTCGCCAGACGCTCTTGGCAGTAAGCCAGCAACTCGTCTGCGAGCTCATCATTCCCGTCGACGCCGTCCATGGGTTGAACGACGGCTTTGACTTCTTCACCAAACTCTTCGTTCGGAACGCCGATGACGGCGACATCAGCGACCGCAGGGTGGGTGATCAGGATGTTCTCAGCTTCTTGGGGATAAATATTCACGCCGCCAGAGATGATCATGAACGCCTTGCGGTCGGTGAGATACAAAAATCCATCCGCATCGATCTTGCCGACATCACCGAGCGATGACCAATCCTCATGTTTCGGATTGAGCGCGCCTTTGGTTTTCTCGGGATCATTGTGATAGTTTGGCGGCGCGGTTCCGCCGAAATAGATCTGGCCTTCCTCGCCTTGCGCAACTTCGTCGCCAGCTTCATCGCATATGTGCAGCTCGCCAAAGATCGGAATGCCAACCGTTCCTTTATGGGCGAGCCATTGCTCTGAATTGGCCCAGGTCATGCCATTGCCTTCAGAGCCAGCATAATATTCTTCAATGACCGGGCCCCACCATTCAATCATCTGCTCCTTGACCGGGACCGGGCAGGGCGCTGCCGCATGAACGGCGGCGACCAGACTGGAAACGTCATATTTGGTCCGCGCTGCTTCCGGCAGTTTCAGCATTTTCACGAACATGGTCGGGACCAGCTGCGTGTGCGTGACCTTATACTTCTCGACCAGCGCCAAGTATTGCTCTGGATCGAACTTCTCCATGATGATCAGCGTCATGCCGAACTTGGTCATCGCCATACACCAGCGCAGGGGCGCAGCGTGATAGAGCGGGGCAGGCGAGAGATAGACGCCTTCCGGGCTCGCTTTGAACAGCGCCTGCGCGATCATGGTCAGCGCGTTCGTGCCATCAATCGCGGTGTCTTCTGGAAGCGGTGGACGAATGCCTTTCGGGCGTCCTGTCGTGCCGGAGGAATAGAGCATGTCCGACCCCGCACGCTCATCGGCGATCGGCGTTTCCGGCATCCCAGCCCGTACCCCTTCGAGCGGTTCGTAGCCGGGGATTGGGCCATCAATTGACCAATAGGCATCGAGATCGGTGACACCGATCACATCAGCGGCGACAGTTTTCAGCCCAGCCGATGAAATCAAAAGCCGGGCGCCACTATCTTTGACGATATACTCCACTTCCGGCGTGGTGAGGCGCGATGAGATGCAAACGAAGTAAAGGCCCGCCCGCTGCGCGGCCCAACAAATCTCGAAATAGCGCGGGCTGTTCTCAGCGAAGATCGCCAGCGTGTCGCCATGCTGCAGGCCGAGCGTGCGAAATGCGTGCGCGATCTGATTGGACCGCGTCTCAAGTTCGCCGAAGGTAACAGTCTCTCCGCTTCCTGCCATGATATAGGCTGCGCGGTCTGGTTCCGTTTTCGCGTGATGTGACGGGTGCATGGCTCGTTTCCTCTAACCACCTCTTTACGGGCAAGTTTTGCGATCGAGCTTAGCTCGACCAGCCGACCTGTCCATTGGTGACTTAGGGAAAAGGGCTAGCCGCCATAGTCGCTGATTGATTGTGCCGTCCGGTGAAAGCGCAGCCGATCAGCATAAGCGAGCGGGTCTTTCGGCTTTACCAGCGCATCTGCCGGCGTGTCGGTCCAGTCGATCAATCGAGTCAAAAAGAAGCGTAGCGCTGCGCCGCGGCACAGAAGCGGGAATGCCTGTTTTTCGTTTGGTTCGAGCGGGCGAAGGCTCTCATATCCGGCGATCAAATTGGTTGCCTTGGAATAGTTGAACGCGCCGTCGCTCTCAAATGCCCAGGCGTTCACACAAACCGCTAAATCATAGGCAAGCGCGTCGGTGCAAGCGAAGTAAAAGTCTATCGCGCCGGTGAACTTGTCGCCTAAAAAGAAGGCATTGTCGGGGAATAAATCAGCGTGGATCGTCCCGCGCGGGAGGGCGCTATCGGATGATAGACCGGTTGCGACAGCGGCCAGGTCAGCGCTGATCTTATCTGCCAATCCGGGTTGCAGCGCGTCTGCACTTTCAGCGCGGCCGTTCCACATGACGGGCCAGCTGTCAGGACCCAGGCTGTTCTCACGTTTCATCTGAAAATCAGCCGCCGCTTGATGCAGCTTTGCGAGGCCAAGTCCGAGTTCCTTGCATTGCGGCGCATTGGGAACGCGCGGTGACAATCCTTGCAGGAAGGTGACGATCACGGCCGGGCGCCCGGCCAGTGTTCGCAGTGCCTCGCCATCCCTCGCCGCCACCGGTAGCGGGCAGGAAAACCCATTCGCCGCGAGGTGCTGCTTCAACTCAATGAAGTAGGGCAGATCCGCCGGGTTCGCCCGCTTTTCGAATAAAGTCAGAATGAACCGACCGGTTGTTGTCTCGAGATAGTAGTTTGAGTTTTCAACGCCCTCGGCAATGCCTTTAAAAGCAATCGCCTCACAGAGATCATACTCGGTGAGGAATTGTGCAAGTTCGTCATCTGAAACGTTCGTATAGACAGCCATGGATCAGGCTGTAGCGGGCGACTCATCTGGCGTCCACAGGTCACGCTTCATTGTCCGGCCCATGAGGTAGAAATGCAGCGCTGCCCAAAGCAAGAAGAGGGATCCAACCGAAACGCCGGTTCGATTGCCGACCGCCCGTGCGGGCTTACAATAGGCATCATTGTTCGCTACCGCTTCAGCCAGCGCATCTCCAGACAGAGCGCCATCACGGCCTTTTCGAGTGGCCAGAAGCGACCGCTCAATCGCCCCGCATTGGCTTGCCGATACAGGCGATTCCAATTGCGCCAGCTGATACTTCGTACCTTGGTCAGAGATCCAGCCAACCGCCGGAGGCCCGAGGCCATACCCGACCAGATTGACGACGAAGAGCAGAAGCGCAGCGGCTGTTGCGCGCATGCGCGGCTCAACCAGCTTCTGCGTTACGGCGAACATTGGTGCGAGATAGGTGTAGCGCAGGACGGCTGCGATCGCGAGCACTGGGATGGCCA
>Ga0256829_1003332_pt1 | contig 11217 bp, 12 predicted proteins | sample 131447metaG_FD_185979 | JGI IMG/M metagenome (GOLD analysis project Ga0256829, IMG submission 185979) | Hydrothermal vent microbial communities from Lau Basin, Pacific Ocean - 131-447 | ecosystem: Environmental > Aquatic > Marine > Hydrothermal vents | place: Pacific Ocean: Lau Basin | collected... | reverse complement strand
GATCAGGCGACCACCAAAGCAAAGGGTCATCTGCATTATACCACGGAAAAATTCCCTTCATATAGGCATTTAGTACTCGCTGTGGTTTTAAGTCTCCTCCCCATGCCAATAGTCCCTTTTTATCAGCAACTCTTGGGTCTGGAAAGCTATAGGAAAACTCACTCAGTTTTGGTACAAAAACAGTACTAGAGTTTTTCATAAGTAAATACTATTTTTTTCTTTGTAAAATCAATTTTAACAATGCCTCCATGTTTCAAAGCACCAAAAAGAATCTCATCACTAAGAGGTGTTTTTATCTCTTCGTTAATCACTCTTTTTAAGACTCTTGCCCCCAAATCTTTGCTAAAGCCCTTGTCTGCTAGATATTTCTTAGCACTTTTGGTTAACTCTATCTTTATCTTCTTCTCTTTTAGTTGAAGTTCTACCTCCTCTATAAGTTTTTGCACGATGCCTATCATGATATCTTGGCTTAGAGATTTGAAGTAGATAGTATCATCAAGTCTATTTCTAAACTCTGGTGCAAAGAAACTTTTTATAGCATTTTTAGCCTTAAAAGACTCCTCTTTTTGAAAGCCTACATGTACACCCTCTTTTGTTCCTAAGTTTGAAGTCATGATGATTATGACATTTCTAAAGTCTGTTTTTATGCCATTATTGTCAGTCAAAACTGCTCCATCAAATATCTGTAAAAGCACATTTAACAAATCAGGATGAGCCTTCTCTATCTCATCTAAAAGTAGCACAGAGTATGGATGTTTTTTTATAGCCTCTGTAAGTTGTCCGCCATCTTCAAAGCCGACATATCCAGGAGGTGCTCCTATCAGGCGTGATATAGTGTGTTTTTCCATATACTCACTCATATCATATCGTTCAAAATTTACTCCAAGCTCAAACGAGAGCTGTTTTGCCACCTCTGTTTTTCCAACTCCAGTTGGACCTGCAAACAGAAATGCACCTATCGGAGCTTCTGCATTTCCAAGTCCTGCACGAGATCTCTTGATAGCACGAACTAGTGCATGTATGGCATCATCTTGTCCAAAAACTTTTGATTTGAGGTTTTTCTCCAAGGATTGTATAGTCTCACTCTCGTCTGCATTTATATGTCGATTTGGAATATGGGCAATCTTTTCTAAGATATTTTCAACATCAACTATGCCAACACTCTTTCTCTTCCTTTTTAGTAGGTGAAAAGAAGCACCAACTTCATCTATCAAATCAATAGCAGAATCGGGTAAAAATCTATCATTTATATACTTTTTTGCCAACTCTACAGAAGATTTCAATACAGAATTTGGATATTTTACTTTGTGGTGCTCCTCATAACTTTTCTTAAGTCCTAAGAGAATCTTATAGCTATCTTCAAGACTTGGCTCATCTATATCCACCTTGGAAAATCTTCGGCTAAGGGCTCTATCTTTATCAAAAAAGTTTCTAAATTCTCCATAAGTAGTAGCTCCAATACACCTTAGTTTCCCTGATGCCAAAGATGGCTTAAGTAGGTTTGATAAATCCATAGAGCCACCGCTTGTAGCTCCTGCTCCCACTACTGTGTGAATCTCATCAATAAAAAGTATAGAATTTTCTAAATCTCCTAACTCTGATAGTATATCTTTTAACCTCTTTTCAAAATCACCTCTGTATTTTGTACCTGATAGTAATGAGCCCATATCTAAAGCAAACAAAGAAGAATTTTTCAATATCTTGGGGATATTGTCATCAGCTATCATTTGAGCTATACCTTCGACAACAGCAGTCTTTCCAACTCCTGGCTCGCCTACTAAGAGAGGGTTGTTTTTCTTTCTTCTGCAAAGTACTTGCACTACTCTTTCACACTCTTGCTCTCTTCCGATTAGAGGGTCTAAATCACCCTCTTTGGCTAAATCTACGAGATTTATGCAGTATTTTTTAAGAGCACTCTCTTTGTTATCATTTTTTTTCTGCTCAGGCGTAGTCAAGTTGGTTATAACTTCTAATATCTCCAATCTTGACACACCTTGTTGTTGCAATAACCAAGCACTGTAAGAGTGCTCCTCTTGAAATATGGAGACCAACAAATCAAAGACATTTGCCTCCACTTTACCAGCTGATTTTGAGTGTAGCATCATGTTTTCCACAACTCTCCCTAAGGATACGCTCTCTATCGGCTCGTATTGTGTTTTGTCTAAAACTGTTGGTGAATGTTGTACAAAATACTTTCTTAAGTCATTTGAGATTTCATCTATATTTACATGGCACTTTTCAAGCACCTCTTTTATAGAGTCATTTTTAAGCATAGCAAAAAATATATGTTCTATAGTTATGTATTCGTACTTATGCTTTTTTACAAAACTTATGGCATCACTAAAAAGCGTATTTAACTCTTGACTTACCATATCTACTCCTCTTCCATCGTAGCACGAAGCGGAAATTGATGCTCTTTGGCAAGAGAGTGAACTTGCGCTATCTTTGTTTCAGCTATCTCATAAGTATAGACTCCGCACAGCCCTGAGCCCTCTTCATGAATCTTATACATAATTGCCGTTGCCTTTTCACTACTTTGGTGAAAAACTTCCATCAGTACCATAATCACAAAATCCATACTCGTATAATCATCATTTAAGAGCATAACTCTGTAAAGTTTTGGCTCCTCTAACTCTAATTTTTCATCAAAATCAAACTCTATATCTTTATCAATCTTAGCCATTGTTATTACTCCATCAACCAAATACACCAACTTTTAAAAAAACAGAGACTTGGCAATCTGTTCTACATTTGGGTGCTTTGCATATTTTATCATAATATCTTGAAAAAATATGCAAAGTTGAGGGTCAATCTCACTCCAATTTATGATTTTTGTCCTATTCTATCTATCCTTAACCTGATGGGTTAATGGATAAAGCATTTTAAGGGCCGAGTCTATTGATATAGATTATTTATTGTTATCAGACACTTTAGGTATAATTATTGTAAGGATTCCATCTTTGTAGTCTGTTTTCATATTTGCGGCATCTGCATCATTTGGCAAACTTAAACTTCTGACAAATGTGCCCTCATACATCTCTTTTTTTATAAAGTTTGAACTATTTTCATCTTTGATATTTTTAGTTTTTGCCTCGATAGTTAAAACACCATCTTTAGAATCTATCTTTATATCGTTTTTTTCACTACCAGGGATACTTACACTTAGCTCATACCTATCTTTATAACTCTTCATATTTAGTGCGGGAGATATACTCATATCGTTTTTAAAAAACTTCTCAAACTCTGGCATAGCTGCAAACTGAGAATTCATAGAGTTAAATACCTTTTGCATGTTTTGTTCCATCTTTTGCATCTGCTCAAACGGATTTCCTGCAAAGATTTTATCCAAATCATCATCTTTTATGAGTGGGCGATTTAACTGTTTAATTGGCAAGATTTTTTGACTAGCTATCGGACTGTTTGTTTTGGTATCATATATATAATATCCTTGTAAACCAATCACCACTACCAATAAAAAAACTATCAAATACTGTATGTTTTTCATCTTCGACCTCCTATGAGGCTCTATCAAATAGAGCCTCTATTTTATTGCTATACTTTTAGCTTTTTTGGATTCTACTTTTTCTAGTGTTATGTATAGTCTGCCATCTTCAAATTTTGCATCTACTTTGTCTTTGTCTATATCTTCTGGCAGTGCAAATACTCGTGAAATTTCGCCAAAATAGCTTCCTATCATATAATAATCTTCCTCTTTGACCTCTTTTTTCATCTTTCTTGTGCCACTTACTCTTAGAAGGTTGTCTTCTATCTTGATATCTATATCTTTTTTCTCTACACCTGGCAAATCAACTTCCACACAAAAAGTGTCACTATTTTTTCTAGCTAAGTTTGCAAATGGCAAGTGGGCAGCCACATTTGTAAAGACCTCTTTAGTCTTTTCAAGACCATTTTCCAAACTTTTTTCTATATTTGTTCCGATTTTTTTTGTACTTTTTACTAAATCCATGATTTCCTCCTTACTTAATCTCTATCTTTTTAGGTTTGCTCTCTATCTTCTCTTGTTTTGGAATCTTCACTTCAAGAACACCATTTTTATTGCTTGCTGAGATTTTATCTGCATCTATATCTTTCGGAAGAGTGAAGCTTCTGATAAATTTACCATATCTGCTCTCTACTTTATAGTAGTCATTCTCTTTGGTTTCACTTTGAATTTTTCTCTCTCCTTCGATGCTTAAAATATTGTCTTTTACATCGATTACGATATCCTCTTTTTTTACACCTGGTAAATCGACTTCTACAAAATAAGCATCTTTTGCCTCTCTGCTATTTACAGTTGGAGTAAATGATGAGATTCCTTGCTCATTTCCTTGCTCCTCAATCCCCTCCATGACACTATTTAGATAGTCAAATCCTCTTCGAAGCTCTCTTAGTTCTCTGAATGGTTCAAATCTTGTTAGTAACATTGTAAACTCCTTGTATAAAATTCTTTAGTCTTACTGACTAAACTTGATGAAATTTTAACAAGTTGGGAGAAAAAAATATGCTACTTTAGTAGCATTTGCGAAGAATTTTTGAGTTTTTTGAGTAGTTTTTGTATATCTTTTACTATTATATTTTTTCTTTTGACCTCAATGGCACCTATATTTTTCAACTCATTTATATGCCTATCAACTACATGTCTAACTGTTCCTATAAGATTTGCAATTTCACTTCTTGAGAGATTTTGTAATAAAGTTTTTCTGTCCCCTCTTTTGGTGGATAGATTATTGAGTATGAGATGAATTAGTCTATCTGAAGTATCATACAAGGAGAGCTCACAGCTAAGCTCCTCTATCTTTCTCATCTGAGCTGCTAAATATGGAAAAAAGATGCGATTAAAAGCTGGATTTGTATCTATCCACTCTCTTACTTTGTTTATGGGCAATCTAAGTGCTTCACCATCTTCTAATATATCGGCTACTATCTCATGGCTCTTTCCATCAAGTAGAGGTATGGTGTCAAACATATCACCAACACCGAGGATAAAGATAGTCTGCTCTTTTGAGTTTTCAAGATTAATCTGATATATTTTAACTCGCCCACTTAGAAATATATAAAAGTGCTTGGTAGCATCATCGCTGTCAAAAACATACTCCCTCTTTCTAAATGAGACGAGTTTTGCATATCTGTTTATCTCATCTTTGAGTGTATCGTTTAAATCTTTAAAGAGTTTAATTTCATAATTTTTCATATGAACCTCATAAATTATTACTCCACCATGCATAGTATAAGGAATTATGACACAAACTATCTTAAGGGTACCTCTAAGACTTATAGGTATATCAAATATTTTGAAACTGTTTTGGTTTTTTTAAAGATGTTTAATGCTAGAATATTGGACTATATAAATGGAGATTAGCATGAAAGGATTTTTTGAATTAGAGATTGGATATATTGTTATAGCTATATTTTTTTTGGTTATCACAGCGATAGTTACAACTAGGAGTTTTATGCCAAAAGTTGCTTTCAAAAGGGGCATGATTTTGGTTGGATTGATACTCTTGGGATTTATACTTTTTCACTACTATATAACAACACAAAGAATGGGGATGATAGCACAGAAATTTAATAGTGGAGCAACTATATTATGTGAAAACAGAGAGAGGCTTAAAGGAAATCAAGCAGTTATAATCAATAAAAAAGCTGGATGGACTTTGGATAATGGAGTATTTATAAATCCTGATTTCTATAGAGAATTTCATAGCGCTAGATGTGCGATAGGATTGGGGCAGTAGCATGTCTAAAAATACAAAAAATATTAGCATCGTATCTTAAAGAATCTCAAAAGAGTAAAAGATATACTGTATGGATGCAAAACCTATTTTTATAACAGCTACAAATACTGATATCGGCAAAACATATGCTACTTTGATGATGATAGATGAGCTTCAGGGATTAGGTTTGAAAGTCGGTGTTTTTAAGCCATTTGAAACTGGAGTGAAGGATTTTCCAGTTGATGGAAAACTTTTGTTTGAAGCTGCACAAAAATCAAATCCAAGTTTTAAAAATTTCACTCTTGATGATATAGTCCCTTTTCAATACCCTCTCCCTGCTGCTCCGTATGTTGCAAAACAGTATAAAAATATAGATATGGATATATTGAAAAAATCATACGAAAAGATAGCACTTATCAGTGATATAGTTTTGATAGAGGGTGCTGGTGGGATAATGGTGCCGATAGAAAAAGAGTTCTATATGTATGATTTGGCGAAATTTTTTGATGCTAAAATTCTTTTAGTAGCTCATTCAAAACTAGGTTGCATAAATGATACTTTGTTGAACTTGTGTCTTTTAGAAACAAAAGGAATCGAGTTTGAGTGGTGTATAAATATTAGAGAAAATGAGGAAGATTTTAAAAAAACAACCCTGCCATACTACCAAGATAGATTTGACAAGGTTTTTATTTTGCAATATAACTTAAAAGAGTTAGTGCAAAAGCTAATAAGTCGCAGTGATGCTTAGTCTAATCTCTCTAAGAGGTCTGTTGCTGTATTTTATTATCGTTCGACCTTTATAATTTGCTATATTTTTATACCCTACAAATTTCTCACTTGCTCTTTCATCATATTTTGTAACACATTTTCTTTGGCTTTTATAGGTTGTGCCAGAGTTTTGGTTTTGAGATAAATTTTTTCCAACTAAGGTTCCGATTATTGCACCTCCGACAGTTGCTGCAGTTTTACCGCTCCCTCCACCTACTTGATGACCTAATATACCACCAGCAACTCCACCTATTAGGGCTCCAATATTATCGCTCCCTCCACCAGAGCTTACCGGAACTTGTTCATCCCAACACTCTTGATATGGTGTTCTTGTAGTAACTGTTCTATACTCTGGTGAGCTTTTTATGACACGAACACTGTCGCTAAAAGATATGGTTTCTCCAAACAAAGAGGCACTTAGTACAATAGAACAAAGTAAAATTAAAGGTTTTTTCATTTCATTACTCCTTTTTTAGTGTTATTGTATCTAAAATTTGTTAACATGTACAAAATGAGATGAGAAAGGGTTTTTAAGTTGAAACACCTTATAAATACTAGAGATTTTTCTCTTGACGAGATAGATAAACTATACAATAGGGCTAGTATATTTTTAGATGGCAAGCAAAGAGATATACTTAGAGGGCGCATGATTATCACTATCTTTTTTGAAAATTCTACTAGAACAAGAAGTAGTTTTGAAATTGCAGCCAAAAGATTGGGTGCAAATGTTGTTAGTCTCGATGTCTCTCACAGCTCATCTAGCAAAGGCGAAACACTGCTTGATACTGCCGCAAATTTAGATGCTATGGGACCTGATGCCATAGTGGTAAGACACAAAAGAGCTGGTGTACCACATATACTCTCAAAACATGTAAAATGTCCTTTGATAAATGGAGGAGACGGCTCTCATGCTCATCCTACTCAAGCACTTTTAGACCTTTTTACAATAAAAGATCATTTTAACGGAGATGTAAAAGGAAAAAAGATAGCTATTGTAGGAGATATTAAAAATTCAAGAGTTGCAAATAGCAATATAGAGTTACTCTCACGAGCTGGGTTAGAGGTCGTTCTTGTAGCACCCCCTCACTTTTTACCAAAAACAGATTTGAGAGCAATAAACAGTATAAAAGAGGTCATAGATGAAGTTGACATTGTGATGAGTTTGAGAACTCAAACAGAGAGACACGCAAATCAGATATATGCCTCTTTAAAAGACTATGCAGAAGATTTTTGCATCACACTTGATTTAATGGGGGATAGAGATATACTTCTACTTCATCCAGGTCCAGTCCATAGAAATGTAGATATAGACGATATCATGATGGAAGATCCAAGGTGTAAAGTCTTGGAACAGGTAAAAAATGGTGTTGCAGTCAGAATGGCAGTTTTAGAGAAATTGATTGGTGGATGATATAAATTTTGTTATAATTTATAATTAGTTTTTAAAAAGGAAATATTGATGTTGCAGACGACATTAAGTGATGATAAATTTTGTGATATGATGATTGAGCATATAAGAGATATATTGGATTTTTTATTAGAAAATGGTATCAATTTTTCTATACTTACTAACATATCTGAGGTAAATTTTGATCCTGCTCTTCCTGTTGAGATTGGGGATTCATTTAAGCCTATTACGATGTTTGTTTTGGCTGGTTATACATTTGAGAGTGTTTCGGTTTATGATGATATGATAAGTTTTGAAGCTGGTTTCGGTGCTGATAACTTTGGTTCTTTAGTGTCAGCCCCTATATCATCAATCTTACAAATTATTGTTGAAGACACACCTATATTTATAAATTTATCTATATCGTTAAATAGAAAAGAGTTGAAAAAACAAAAAAATGGGGTTAAAAAGTCCATGGAAGCTCTACTCTCTAACCCAGAAAATCAAAAATTTTTAAAAAAATAGATACTTTATACCCTTTTTATGCTCATAAGGTATGTGGTGATATTGTCTATCATGGCATCATGCTTTCTCTCTTTTAGATATGCTATATATAGAGTTCTTGACATTTTATAGCCCTTAATTTTGGCACAATATAACTGACCATTATCTATCTCATCTTTTATAATGTGTCTTGATATGACAGAAACTGTTGGAGTGTCTAACTCGGGAGTTTTTAAAATCATCTGTTTTACTGCTGTTGAGCTTGTAACCACACTTCTCAAATCAAAAGATTTGCAGTCAATACCCATAGTGTCGAAAGCCTCTTGCACTATTTTTCTTGTATGAGATGTCTCTTCTCTACATATCCAATGAAAATCATATAAATCCTCTTTTTTTACAAATTTTGGGAGTGGAGATTTACTCACTAAAAATAGTTCATCGTCTAGCCACTCTCGATAGATTAATTCATCATTAAAAACTGGGGATTCCAAAATAGCAAAATCAACTTTTTTCTCTAATAGTTCTTCAACAACCTTGCTTGATGCATCTATTTTAAGCATTATTTCATTATCTATTTCTCTTTGGATTTTATTTAAGATACCAGGAATTATGTAGTTTCCTATCATCAATGAGGCTCCTAAGATAAAGACTATATCTTTATTCAGAAGCTTAACCATCTCTTTTTCAGAATTATTTATACATCTATCTAGTTTTATTGCGATTTTATGCAACTCTCCACCTAATTTTGTTAATTTTATGCCATTTTTTTTTCTATCTACAATTTTTCCATCTATGTAATCTTCTAGAAGCTTTATCTGTTGCGTAACAGCGGGTTGGCTAATTCCTAGTTTTTTCGAGGCTCTTGAAAAACTTTTCTCCTTGACTACTGTTAAAAATGTCTCTAGTTTTGTAAAATCTTTTAGCATTAAATCTCCTTATAGCAACTAAATATTACTATTTTTCTGTATATTATAACAAAAAATGATAATATATACAATAGTGGTTTGTAGAATTAAACATTTTTTTGATATAATATATAATAAAATAGAATATGAAAGTTTAAAAATGGATAAAATATTAGGTGAACTAAATGTTGCCCAAAGAGATGCTGCTCGTCACATAGATGGACCACTTCTTATATTAGCAGGTGCAGGAAGCGGAAAAACAAAGACGATTACGACAAGAGTTGCATACTTAATTTCACTTGGAATTGACCCATCTAGCATATTGACACTTACTTTTACAAATAAGGCTGCAAGTGAGATGCGAGAGAGAGCACTATCATTGATAGAGGGAGTGAAATATCCCCCAACACTTTGTACTTTTCATAAATTTGGACTCATTTTTCTAAAATTCAATATCAGCAAACTTGGCAGAGACAATAATTTTGTGGTGATTGACACAGATGATAAGAAAAGAATCATAAAGAGTTTTGGCTTGGATTTGCCCATATCTTTAGTGGCAAGCGAGATTTCGAGGTATAAAAATTCTCTTATCTCCCCTAAAGAGGTTTTTGAGAAAGCCGAGAGAAAAAATTATAAAACGATAGCAAAACTTTACGAGCAGTATGAAAACTATATATTGAGCAATAATTTAGTAGATTTTGATGACTTGCTTGTACTTGCATATAAAATCTTAGATCAAGATGATGAACTTTGTAAGCAAATCAGCGATAGATATAAGTATATAATGGTAGATGAATACCAAGATACTAACGAGCTTCAATATAGACTTTTAAGGAAGTTGTGTACCGTTCATGAAAATCTTTGTGTAGTGGGAGATGATGATCAGAGTATATATGGTTGGCGAGGTGCAAATATAAAAAATATACTAGAGTTTCATAACTCTTTTGATGAAGTAAAAACTACAAAATTAGAGATAAACTATAGGTCAACAAACCAAATCCTAAAAGCTGCAAACAATTTGATAGAACACAACAGAGAAAGAATCGGTAAAAATCTAACAAGCCATTTTGGAGATGGAAAAGAGATAGAGTTGCTAGAGTCACACGATGAAAACCAAGAGAGTAAATCAATAGCGCGAAAAATCAGAAAACTGATAGATAGTGGAGTTGACCCAAGAAGTATAGCCGTTTTATATAGGATAAATGCACTTAGCCGCTCTTTAGAAGAGGGATTGAACAAAGAGAAGATATCTTATAACATGGTAGGTGGCGTAAAGTTTTATGAGAGAGCCGAGATAAAAGATCTCATCAGTTATCTGCGTATAGTCGCTAATGTTCATGATGATTTTTCAATGAAAAGAGTAATAAATAAGCCAAAAAGAGGACTTGGAAAAGTTACCATAGATAAACTTCAAAAAGCTGCATATGATAGCAAAATGTCGCTATATGAGTATATAACTGTGCATAATGATGAAGTAAAAAGCATAACAAGCAAAAAAAGTTTTATAGCTTTAAATGAGTTTATGGAAAACATACTAAAATTAAAAGAAAAGAGTGATAGTAGCTCGTATGATTTTATTTTTGAATTAGAGGAGTTATTTGGGATAAGAGAGTACTACTCCGCACTTCCTGATGCGCTTGATAGAGTATCAAATATAGATGAATTTTATGGGCTATATAGAGATTTTGTGAAGCAAAACCCTGATATGGGTGTAGATGATTTTCTAAATGATTTAGCTCTTCAAAGTGACCAAGATCAGATAGACAATGAGCATATCTCTATCATGAGTGTACACGCGAGCAAAGGGCTTGAGTTTGAGTATCTTTTTGTTATGGGATTAGAGGAGGGATTTTTCCCGCTGATTGGTGATGGTAGTGATATTGAAGAGGAGAGAAGGCTAGGGTATGTTGCGTTTACTAGAGCAAAAAGAGAGTTGATA
>Ga0256829_1003331_pt1 | contig 11218 bp, 7 predicted proteins | sample 131447metaG_FD_185979 | JGI IMG/M metagenome (GOLD analysis project Ga0256829, IMG submission 185979) | Hydrothermal vent microbial communities from Lau Basin, Pacific Ocean - 131-447 | ecosystem: Environmental > Aquatic > Marine > Hydrothermal vents | place: Pacific Ocean: Lau Basin | collected... | reverse complement strand
TACGGCCGATCAACGCCAGTCATTTCAGCGTGCGGCAGATGACTATCTCGCTCGTCAGCAGGCAATCGCCGAACGGCCGGAGGCGCATCTCAATCGCGGTCTCTTCTATCAGCGGCAGGGGGAGTTTCAGCAAGCCGAAGCCGCCTATCAGAGCGCCATCCGGCTGGTGCCGGATGATCTGCCGGCGCGTTTCAATCTCGCCAATCTCTACCATCTACAGGGCAAAAACCGGCAGGCGGAGGCGACGTTTCGAGAGATTATCGCCATCGATCCGGAAAGCGGTGAGGCCTACTACTCGCTCGGCCTGCTGCTGGCGGAACTGAAACGCCTGCCGGAGGCGGCCACGGCGCTGCAACAGGCCGTCCGTTATCTGCCAAAACAGCCACGGGTGCGCTACAACTACGCGCTAACTTTGAAAAAACTGGGCAGCGACGAGGCGGCGCTCGATGCCTTGCAGCAGGCAGTCACGCCGCAGAGCCGCGATGCCATGATGGTCTATGTGCTCACCACCTGGCTGGCGCAGGCCAAACGCTACACAGAAGCGCTACCGTGGGCGGAGCGGCTGGTGCAACTGGCGCCCCATGAGCCGGGCGCTCGGCGTTTGCGTGACGCCATTGCGCACCATCTGCGCAACCCGCGATAGATATTCTACCACCCCGATGTATCGTTTCGGCAAAACTATTCATTTCATCCCATGGTTTGCCCGCTAGCTGCGTTGAACATGCTCATGTGCCAATAGCACACTGCGCGTGTTCGCCTTGCTATCGAACAAACCATGGGCGATATGAACAGTTTATTTAGCTGGATAGCGACTCGAACATCCACGGAGGATCAATACCATGCTGAGAATTATCTTCCTGCTTTTTATCACGCTGCCGCTGCTGGAGCTGTGGGTACTCATTGATGTGGGTAGCAGTATCGGTGGGCTGAATACCATCCTGCTTTGTCTGCTGACGGCAGCGATTGGTGGTGTGCTGATCCGTTGGCAAGGGCTGATGACACTGCTGGATGCACGCCGTCAGATGATGCGCGGCGCACTGCCGGTCGATCACGGTTTGCATGGTTTGATGATCGCCTTCTCCGGCATCCTGCTCTTTACCCCCGGTTTTATTACCGACTGCATCGGTTTTCTGCTGCTCTTTCCGCCGTTTCGCAACCTGCTGATTGCGCAGATTCCGGTGCAGCCGATCCAGCCGCCGCGCACCGATTATGAGGATGACATTATCGAGGCAAAAATCATCACCCACGAGGAGCCTCGCCGCTGACCTGCGTTCAGAGGGCAGGCCACTCTTTTAGAAAAGCGATCACGTCATCATATCAAAATAATTTGCGAACTGTGTCTGGATGATCTGCTCGGCAAAGGCGATATGTTCTTCGGCAAGTTGTTCAAAATAGTTTCGCTTCTTCTTGGATAGTTTCCCTCCATTTTGGACGCAAAGGTTGATCAACAAGGTTAAGTCCTTGTCTGGTATATCGAGGGCATCATCTATCAGTCGCTTGGCTTTATCAAAGGCGCTCAGGTAAGCCAATTCTTGCGGCAGACGCAGTGTGACAAATTGCTCAATGCATTGATAAATATATTCAGCCTGTTCCGTCACATCTGCATAGCGATAAAGATCTGATGTGTCGTTGAGCAGCGCCACATTATAATCGGCTGTCATGGTCCAGTCTGAGCGCTGAAGGATCGGCGCTGAAAGCTTCTCTAACGAAGCGATGTACGTTTCGATGCTTTCAAGTAGCTCGGATGAAATAGGCACTTGACCCAATTGATGCAGAATAAAACGATGGATACGACCATTACCATCCGAGAATGGGTGGATAATGACAAACCCATATGCCAATGCTGTCGCTGCGGCTACTGGATGTTTGTCAAACATGCGTGAATAAGCGTCAAGCCATGAACTCATCAGTGAATCCAAGGCATCTGGATGGGCGCTGATATGGTCGGGCAACGGTGTTGCGTCAGGCAAACGCTCTCCAATCCAGCCAAAGTCGGCTCGCCATCCGTGATCAGGGTTGGAAACGAGCTGCTTTTGCATCTCAAACAGTTTAGCATCATCAAGGCAAGTGTCCATAAAGGCTCGAACTGTTTTCATCCAGCGAACAGCACGATTGTCAAATTTCTCTTTCTCAATCTCAAAGCTTTTTTGGGAATCCTTGGTCAACAAAAATGCTTCCGCTCTGCCCATCATAGGATGCTTGGAATAAGCGTCATTCATTTGTTTGTATAGCTCTTTGGCATCAAAGGCTTGCATGGCAGGTGTTTTGCGAACCAGCCAACAAAAACCGGGAACGCCCGGCATGTTGTTTCTGACCTTATGGCGGCGTGAGTCTATTTTATCTGCTGTGTAATAGCGTTGCTCATCCAGCGCATCAACATATCTAAATTTGCTATCTGCATCAGGAAGATTTAACGCTTTCCCCGTTAACCATTCATAAAAGAACCATGCGCGGCGAGTTTGCTTGCCTTGAGGGTTCCCATCAATCCACTGCTCAAGCTCTATGGTGTCACAAACATTGAATAATGCTTTGAGAATACCAAGGTTCAGGCTCTCATGCTTGAGGGCGAACAGTAGATGCCCTGCCAGTGTATCTTTAGGCTTATACTCTGAGCGGTATATGCGGCTATCCGGACTCTTCGTGCCGCCAATTTTTGCCATTGGATTGGGGGATTCAATATCAAGATGATACCTTTTTTTCAGCCATTCGTAGCCACAATAGTGTACGCGCATATGCAAAACAATACGCTGAAAAATAAAAAATACAAATAACTACGCTTGCTTGGTGTGGGAGCTGTGGGTCGCACGACAACGTTTTTAACCGATGACCCTGCCTACGATCGATTGGCGTGATACCAAGCGATGGCAGCGTCTGCATCGCTGATCTCACCCTCCAGTTGCGCTTCGTAGGCGCGCGCTAAGATCGCGCCTAGTTTTGGCCCTGCTCTCTCACCCAGCTCGATCAGCATGCGGCCGGTGAGGATCGGTGTCGGGCGGCTGCGGTGGTGTTGCTGCCGCTGCGCCTCCTCTAGCCAGGGCAGTGCCGGTCGCGAAGGGGGGGAGGGGGCGCGGCCGGATGCGTCGGCCTCCACCAGATGTTCCCACATCTCGATATGGGCTGGTGCCAGACGGTGTGCCAGACGCCGGACTGCACGCGCTGTCGGTTGACTATGTAGATGGGTGATATGTTCCAGAATTAACGGTTTCAGTGGCTTGAGCAGCTGCGCTGGTGCGCCGATTCGGTGTAGCAGCGCGATTGTCGGGTCGATGCCCGCCTGACTGTGGTTGGGTGAGCTGATGACGCCGTCGGCATTGGGTGCGCTGACAATCGGTTTGCCCAGATCATGGCAGAGGGCGGCAAAGAGGAGCAGCTGTCGATCTGCTGCTTCAAGCTTGGCTCCAATGCGCGCTGCTTGGTCACAGACCTGCAGTGTGTGCATCCAGACATCGCCTTCGGGGTGCCAGTGCGGGTTCTGTTCGCAGCCGATAAGCGCTTCGAGTTCGGGGAAGCTGGAGAGCCAGCCGATTTCCCGGAGCAGGCGCAGGCCGGCAGACGGGGTATCGCTGAGGCTCCATTTGCGCCACTCATGCCAGATGCGCTCGACCGGTAGGGTGTGAAACTCGGCATGTAGCTGGCGACAGAGTGCGGTGCTATCGGTATGCAGGCGTAGGTCAAAGCGCGCTGCAAACTGCATGGCGCGCAGTGGGCGCAGTGGGTCTTCAGCGAAGGCGGGGCTGACATGGCGCAAGATGCGTTGCGCCAGATCACGGCGGCCGTGGTGGAGATCGAGTAGCCGTCCGTTGAGCGGATCGTACATCATCGCGTTGATGGTAAAATCGCGCCGCAGCGTGGCCTGCTCGGGGGTGAGGTGCGGGTCGGGCTCCACTGTGAAGCCGCGGTGGCCATTGCCGTGTTTGGTCTCGGAGCGGGGCAGGGCGACATCGATCTCCATCTGCTCGAGGTGGAGTTTGATAACCGCGAACTGCTGCCCGACCGATGCGGTTTTGCCGAGCGCGGCCAGTGTGCGCTGCAATTTCTGTTGATCGAGGCCGTACACCTCCAGATCAAAATCTTTCGGCGTCAGCCCAAGCAGGAGATCGCGTACCGAACCGCCGACCAGCCAGGCGTGACCGCCCGCATCCGCCAGTCGCCGGCAGATGTGGATGATCGACTCCGGTAGCGGCAGGGTCAGCATCGGCTCGGTTAATCGGCCGGATTCAGGGCTAGGTGGATGCGATTGGCGGCTGTATCGTAACGCCCTTCCAGTAGCGTGGAAAACGCCTGCTGCAGCGCATCAAAGAGGCGTGTTTCTTCGATGCGATCGGCTGCGCAGGCGCGACCCAGCACCCAAGGGGTGATCTGCCCGTTGGCGGGGCGGCCGATGCCGATTTTGACGCGCGGATAGCGGTTGCTGGGCAGATGGGCGTGAATCGAGCGTAGCCCGTTGTGACCGCCGTGGCCGCCGCCCTGCTTGATGCGCAGTTTGCCGACCGGGAGATCGAGATCATCGTAAATGACGAGGATTTCGGATTCGTCGATCTGATAGTAACGCGCCAACGCGCCGACAGCCTCGCCGCTGTCATTCATGAATGTTTGGGGTTTGACCAGGAGTACGCGGCCAGTGGTGCGTTCCCAGTTGGCGGTTTCAGCACGAAAACGAGGGGCTGAGACAAAGCTCAACCCCTCGGTTTTTGCCAGCTGGTCGAGAAATCGGAATCCGACATTATGCCGTGTTTCCGCATATTTGCTGCCCGGGTTGCCCAGGCCGACGACCATTTTGATCATGCTGTGTGCAGTGTGTTATTCGTCAGCTTCGCCGCTCTCGTCATCCTCACTGTCGCTGTCGCTGCTGCTGCCCTTGGTGGCAGAGAGGTTGAGGATGGTGAAGTTGACATCATGGATGACTTCCGCGCCTTCAGGCAGGGTGATGTCGTCGATGTGGATGGTGTCACCCAGATCGAGGTTGGAGCAGTCGATCTCGATGCTCTCCGGGATGGAGTCGGCGCGACAGGTGATTTCGAGGGAGTGGCGAACCAGATCCACCAAGCCACCTTTGACGACGCCGGGGCATTTGTCTGCATTCAGTGGTACCACCGGCACATCCATGGTGATGGTGTCTTTACCGGAGACGCGGAAAAAGTCGAGATGGGTCGCGGTATCGAGTACCGGATCCCACTGGGAGTCTTTGAGCAAAACGGTGTTTTTGCCGCGAACGCCCTTTACCTTGATTTCGATCATGGAGGTGTGGAATAGCTCCTCATCAAGCAGTTTGGAGACGGTGTTGTAACTCATGCTGATGGCTAGATCAGGTTTGTCTCCCCCGTAAATAATGCCCGGCAGTTTGCCTGCCCGACGGAGACGGCGGCTGGCGCTGCGCCCGGTCTCTTCACGAAGCTCGGCTTCGATCACGTAATCGCTCATATCATGCTCCTGTATGGTGTCACCGTCGGGTTATCCCGTCACGGTTCTATTTAATATGTTATCTACATCGATTTCGATGCGGCGCGCACTATAGGTAGGTGGCTGTTGAATTTCAATGCGCTGTGTCTGTTGCGCGCAGGCGTTGTCTATCTCTTGCGATTCGGGGTGTGCCAACGTACCATCCGCCGCCGCCCGCGGGATGAGCAGCATGGAGAGATGTCTGAGTGGTTGAAGGAGCACGCCTGGAAAGCGTGTGTACTCTGAACGGGGTACCGAGGGTTCGAATCCCTCTCTCTCCGCCAGTTCACTGGGCGCATCGTTTGATGTGCGTATCACTCTGCAGCGCGCTCCTGCAACATAGGTAACAGCAGCAGGGTAGCGAGGGTACCGGCAATGAGGCCGCCGATGACCATGGCGGCGAAGGGTTGAAAGATTGCCGATGCGCCGCCGATGCCGAACGTGATCGGTAGCAGCGATGCGATGGTGGTTGCCGAGGTCATGACGACTGGCCGGAAACGCACATGAACGGCCTGCTGCCAAGCGGCGGCGCGATCCATGCCGGCGCGCATCTGCCGATTGGCGTAATCGACCAGCACAATGCCGTTATTCACCGCAACACCGATCAGCGTCAGCGCCCCCATACCGATAGAGGCATCAATACTGTGGCTGCCCCATGCCACCGCCAGCAGGCCGCCGGCCAGCGTCACCGGAATTACTGCCAACACAGCCAGCGGCTGCCGCCACGAACCAAACTGCAGCACCATAATCAGATAGATCAGCGCTACCGCCGCCAGCGCAATCCACACAAAGCGCTCGATCATCTGCATCACCAGCGGATACTGACCGCTCACACGCGCACTGTAGCCGGCCGGCCACTGCATCTGATTCAGTTGCCGCTGCACGCTGTCGGCTACGGCCAGCAGATCGCCCTCCGCTTCGGCCAGCAGGGTGATCTGCCGCTCGCCGTTCACCCGGCTGATCGACGCTGGCACGGCCGCCGGCGCAATCTCAGCGATGCGCCCCAGCGGCACCCAGCCACCATCGGGTGTCGGTACCGGCAGTGCGGCCACGCGCTCCGGCTTGTCCATTGCATCGCCCGGCCAGCGCAGCAACACCGGAATCGTCTCCTGCGCCCGCACCACACGGGTCGCCTGCAGGCCGAAACCGGCAGCGCGCAGCAGTTGGTGAATCTCTGTCGCCTGCAGACCGTAGCGCGCCAGCTGCTCGGGGCGCAGACGGATCGTCAGACGATGGCTGTGCACTCGGCTGTTGTTGATGATATTGGAGAGATCGGGCTGCTGCGCGAGCATCGTCTCCACCCGCTGCGCCTGCTTGATCAGCTGCTGCGCATCGGCGCCGTAGATGGTCACCGCAAACAGCGCCGGCAGGCCGGAAAAGCTCTCATCCATCTTCTCCTGCGTGGGGTGGTGAAAGAGAAAACTGGCGGCTGGTATCGCGGCGGTGAGCTGACGGAAGTGATCCAGTATCGCCTCCGCCGAACGACTGCGCTCATCCAGCGGTGCCAGCTTCATCATCACTTCGCCGCGTTGCGGCCCCTCGATCTGATAACCGATCAGCGGTGAACCGGTGCGGCGATAGACGCTGCGCACATCGGGATCATGCATCGCCATCGCCTCGAGCCGATCACCGATGCGATCGCTCTCCGCCAGCGACGTGCCGGGCGGCAGGATATACTCCACCAGAATCGAGCCCTCATCCATCGGCGGCAATAGCGCAGCGCGTCCGCTCACGCCGGCTATCACCGCCAGCGCCACAAACAGCAGCACAGCGACCAACACGGTTCGCCGCCGCTGTGCCAGCTGTGCATAGCGTTTGGTCACCTGTTGCCGCAACGCGGCCATCCATGCCGGCTCGGCCATGGTCGCAGTCGAATGGAATGCTGAGAGCGCCGGCACCAGCGTCAGCGACATCAGCAAGGAGATCAGCAGTGCGATACTCACCGTCCAGCCGAACGGACGCATAAACAGCGCCGCCATACCGCCGACCAGCAGCAGTGGCAGGAATGCTGCCAGCGTGGTCATTGTGCCGCTCATATCAGCACCGGCAATCTCCATCGCGCCGGCCAGCGCCGCCTGCTCGGGCGGCTGTTTGAGCCCGTGCCGCGCCACACTATCCGCCACCACAATCGCGTCATCGACGATCATGCCGATGGCCAGCGCCAACGCGGTCATGGTGATCATATTGAGCGACAGGCCGAGCAGCTGCATCAGCGCCAGTGTCGCCAACAGGCTGGCCGGAATGGTGATCGCCACCACCAGCGCCGGCCGAATCGAGCCGAAACAGAGATAGAGCACCAGCACCACCAGCGCCGCCCCGAGCCAGAGATCCTGCACGATCGCATCTTTGGCGCGGGCAACAATCTCCGACTGATCGTAGAACTTCTGCACTGTTGCCGAAGCCGGCAACGCCTGCTGCAGACGCGCCAACGCCCGATCAACCGCAGGCACCACATCCAACGCATTGGCGCCGGGCTGCTTGCGTACCAACAGCGCCACCGCCGGCCGGCCATTGCCATGAATGGTGTAGTGCCTGGGCATGCGCCCCTCGGTGATTGTGGCGACATCCTGCAGCAGGAGCGGCTGTGCCTGTGCAGCGCTCTGCCCCGCGAGATGCAGTGGCAGATGGCGCAGATCGTCCAGCGAGCGGATGCGATCATCCGCCTGCACCACCCATTCGCGCCCGCCATCGGCCGCAATACCGGCCACATCGATGCGGTTCATCGCCTGCAGCGCGGCAACAATATCGCCCAGCCGCAGGTGTAGCCGCATCAGGCGTGCCGGCTGCACTTGCACCACGAAGCTGCGCTCTGCGCCGCCGAGCAGATCGACGCGCGACACCCCGGGCAGCTGAGTCAGGCGTGGGCGCAGGTGGTTGCGCACCGCATTGTAGAGCGCCACCGGATCGCCATCGGCGGTGATCGTGTATCCCGCCACCTCCTGCAGTGTCGTACCGATCTGCTCCATACGCGGCACCACGCCCGACGGCAGTTGCGTGCCGATCTGCGCCAAGCGCGCCTGCACCAGCTGGCGCGCATCGTTGGCATGCATCCCCCATTGAAACTGTACACTGACCTGCGAAATACCCTGCGCCGAGGTCGAGGCGACACGATAGACACCGCTGATCCCCTGCATGGCCGACTCCAGCGGCCGACTCAGCCGTAGCTCGACATCCTGCGGCGACGCCCCCGGCAGATGGGTGATGATATTGACCACCGGCACATCGAGATCGGGGAGCAGGTCAACCGCCATCCGCTGCCACCCCTGCAGGCCGGCCAGCGCGATCAGCAGCAGGCCGAGCAGCAGCAGGATGGGGCGGGCGATCAGCCGCTGAATCAGCCGCGCCAGCAAATCAATCTCCGATCAGCCACTCAATCCGCCTCGTGATAGTGACGGCCGAAATCACTATAGAGCAGCCCGTATGCACCTTCGGCGGCAATACTCTCGCCGCCCTGCACACCGTGGATAATCTCCACCCACCGGCCATCGCGCAGCCCCGTCTGCACCGGCAGGCGCCGCCACTGTTGGCCGTGGCGCACAAAGAGATAGCTGTGGCCGGCATCATCGCGCGCCAGCGCCGCCGCCGGCACAGCAAAACCGCTGTGGGTCAGCGGCAGTACACCGCTCACCTGTTCGCCGGGTGCGAGCAGTTGCAGCGCATCGCCGTCGATCCAGACCGCGCTGGCGCCTTGGGCGGTGCGCGCCGGCATCACCGCCGAGATGGTTGCCGGCAAGGGTTGCACGCCGCCTGCAGCATGGATGCGCTGCACCAGCACCGGCCGTTGCCGCAGTGACAGACCGGCCGGTGGAAAGAGCGTCGCCCGAATGCGCAGATGGTGCGGGTCGATGATGCGCGCCAATCGCGTACCGCGCTGCACATATTGGCCGACATGCACCGTCCGCGCTGTGAAGATGCCGGCAATCGGTGCAGTAATCGCCGCGCCGACATCCATCTGCGCCATCGCCAGCTTGGCTGCCGCCCGGCGTCCACTGGCCTGAGCCAACGCCTGCCTAGCTAGGTTGACCTGCTCATTGGTCGCCAGCCCCTGCTGCCGTTGCGCTGTTTTTAGCTGCAGATTCTTGCGCGCAATCGCTTCGGCGCGCGTTGCCTGTGCCAGCTGTTGCTGCAAATTCTGTGCTCGATTCGCCACATCACGGCCAGCCAGTTGGAAGAGCAGATCACCCCGTCGCACAGCCGACTCATCGGCCGCCGCGATGCGGATCACCCGCCCCTCGACACGCGCGACAATATCAATTTGATCGGCACTCTCGACTTGGCCGAACCAGGTGATCGATGTGGTAAAGCGGTGATCGCGCTGCACCTGTGTGGTGGTGATGGCCGTGGATGTGCCATCCGCCGTCTCCGCCGCGCTGGCAACAGGTGCGCGTGCCGTCAGCAGCAGCGTGATGAACAGTAGAAGGATGGAGAGTGGTCGGCGGCAATGTTCTGATCGCATGGTGTTTTTCTTACGTTGCTTCATTGGTCAGCGCCTCCTTTGGCTGGTGGCAGCGGCAATTGGCCGAGCAGGGTATCGAGCGCCACCGCCTGCTCCAGCAGCGCCTGCTTGAGCTGCAGCACCTTCATCTGCTGGTTGAACTGGCTGTTCTGCAGGGTGGTGAAGGTGAGCATGTCGATATTGCCATGGGCCAACGCCTGCTGCATCTGTCGCATGGTGCGCGTCAATGTCGGCAGTTTGGCCTCTAGCGCTTGAAACTCAGCGCGCGCCAGCTGCTGATCGCGGTAGAGCCGATCCGCCTCGATCCGCGCGCTGTTCAGCCGATCCTGATACTCCGCCCGCAACCGGCTGCGCGTCGCCCGCGCCACGGCGATCTGGCCGCGATTGCCGTTCCAGAGCGGTAGATGCAGCTGCACAAACGGCCCCAGCGTCCAGATATTGCCGGTGTCACGCAGCGTGTTGACGCCGAGGGTAAAGCTGGGAAATTGCGCCAGAATCTGCTGCCGCACGACCGCCTGTTGGGCGGCATATCCTGCCTGCAGCGCCAGTAGATCGGGGCGGTGGTGGTCGATGGCGAGCCACATCTGCCGGAATCGATGCGGCTTGGGCGGTGTGGCCAGCAAACTCGCCAAACCCGCAGCCGGCGGCGTCAACGGCAGCAGCACTTCCGGTGCCAGACCGAGCAGCTGCGCCAGCGTGTGCATGGTGGTGTTGTACTGCCGTTTGGCCTCATACCACGCCGCCTCCGCATCCATCGCGCTCACCCGCGCCAGCTCTTCCCGGTCGCGGGTCGCATTGCCGTGCTGCAGCGCCTGCTGTTGCAGCTGCCAGTTGCGCATCATCTGACGCATGCGGCGCGCGGTCAGCGCCAGCTGTTGCTGCTGGATCAGCGCCCGACGATAGAGTATGCGCGCCTGCTGCACCACCTGCCACTGCTGCCAGAGCAGCTGCAGGTAGGTCGCCTTGGCCTGCGCACTGGCGGCGCTCTGTTTTGCATCGCGTGTCACCCATGCCTGCAGATCGAAGCCGAGGCCGAGGCCAACGCCGGTGACCAGTGTCGGATCGCCACCACGCGGCAGATCGACCGCCGCATGCAGCTGCGGATCGGGCAGCAGTCCCGCCTGTTCAAGCTGCGCTTTCGCCTCCGGCAGTTTGCGCGCCACGGCCGCCAGATGCGGACTATTGAGCAGCGCCAGTTGCACCAGTTCGCGCCCATTTACGCCATCCTGTAGATTGATCTTGCGCCGCCAGCGCGGCGGCCACTCCGGATGCGCCGATGTGTCGGTCTGCAACGCCTCCAGACTGCGCAGCGGCGCCGGCTGC
>Ga0256829_1003330_pt1 | contig 11221 bp, 2 predicted proteins | sample 131447metaG_FD_185979 | JGI IMG/M metagenome (GOLD analysis project Ga0256829, IMG submission 185979) | Hydrothermal vent microbial communities from Lau Basin, Pacific Ocean - 131-447 | ecosystem: Environmental > Aquatic > Marine > Hydrothermal vents | place: Pacific Ocean: Lau Basin | collected... | reverse complement strand
CCCAAAACCCCAAAACCCCAAAACCCCAGAGTGGTCAGCCCTGAATGAAAATAATATATTTTAACTTTTTAAAATAAAATCATTATTCTTTGACTTCTTCCAATTGTGGTACTTTAGACTTTTCTTCAAATTCATCTCCAACGTTTTTATTAACTTTCTCAGCACCAACAGACTCATCATTTACAACTTCCTTGTAGATTTTGCTAATCTTCATCATCTTGATAATACCATAAATTACTCCAACTACCACCGCAACAGCAGAAAGAGCAAGTAGAGCATACACACTTGGGTGAATTTCCTTCTTCTTATAATTTCCAGTTCCTGTAGTAACCGAAGCTCCATTGGCAGCAATGATTTGGTTGACTAGATCTAAAATATTTGCTCCAAGATCTAAGGTTCCAGCCTGATATTTAGCAGCCAACATTTGGGACATCTCAATTAAATTCTTCCTCTGATCTGAAGCCACACTCTTGGTACTAGTAATTTGATAGTTTACAACTGTGGATCCAGCTGAAACACCAACTACTCTGATTTGATCAGTAGTGATTCCAAGGGCATAAGAGAGTTTATTCACAAAATCATCCTCAAAGAATTGATCTACAGACATCTGGAGTCTAACTAAGCCAATTAAATGTTCTTGAGCTCTCAAGTAGACACTACAGTTTCTTCTAAGTACAAATTCGTAGATATAAGTGGCTTGTTCATACCGACTCTCTCCACAGTTGCTAATATTGAGTGGACCTGGCTTATTTAGAGTTTTATTGTATCTTTGAGGTGGAACATCAACTTCAGGGCCATTATTTGTATCAATTGATACACTGTATATAATAGATTGTGTATAATCAATCCTTACAATTAGGTAATTATTTGCATCTGCTCCTTCAATGGTATACCTAGAATTAGCTGGATGAGTTCCAGTGAAATAAAGTTCATATTTCTTATCTAACTCAACCAATCCTGGGAATCTTGAGAGTCTCTTTTGGCATGTGTATTGATCGTCCCAACAATGATCCATAAAGGAATTTAAAGTATTGTTAAAGCTATTGTAACTTCCATTACTTCTATCTATACCAAGGATATTAATTGGAGAGAAAGTTCTGTCTTCTTTATCAACATCAAGAGATTCAAACATAATTTGAGCAATTGTTGGGTTAGTACAAAGGTATCCATTCCATTGATTCATGGCTGAACAAGTGCTAATATAATCAACAGCTGTTGGATTATTAGGAAGAATCTGGAATTGTGTTGGGCTGCCAGTGAGTTGATTAGTTCCACTGAAAGAAGCCCCTTCAAATTTAATGACTACGTTGTCTGGACCAGTACATGGGAAGCTTCCACAGTCCTTAAGAATAGCCCAACTTGGGTTAGGATCAGTCAAAAAGATTATAGCATCAGAGTGTACATTATCAAATACTGGATTAACAAATCTATCAACTGGAATATGATCAGAACCGGATGGATTCAAGAATATAGTATTCTGGACTTTACTAGTTGGGCTAGCACAGTACTGTCTTGTTTTTGAAGGCCAGTTTTTGAAAATAATATCTGTATGATATCCTTCAGTAAACCAATTTGCATAAGACATAACTAAATGATAAGGAAGAGATGAAAGCTCAATCTCTGGGAATATTTTTCCACTTATAGTTGTTGTGGTTGCCCATATTCCAGAGAGATCAATGCAGAAATTTGAAGTATCTTTTGGAAGTACTGGACTTTCTCCCCATATAGTTGAGTTCATTATTGAAATGTAATTGTAGTCCTGTCCTCCACTTTGCATTATGGTGAGCCCAATTCCTGCATCAAGAGTTTCAATATTTTTAACTTTAATATTCTTAAATGCTTGATAAGCTAACACTCCTTCTTCAATAGTCTTGTAAGCCTGGAAGTTTCCAAAGTATTGGTTATTTGAGCCACACAATCCGTTCGAAAAAAGCCAAGCTCCATGTTCAAATGTATGCGCCATATTATTAGAATATTCTATAAGTCCAGAATCACAGAGAGTTGGAATTGCAAATCCTACTCTTTCTCCTCCTGCAGCAATATTTCCAGTAACAGTTAAATCTTTACACCTTTGGTGTTTATTACAGAAGTTAAAAGCAGCAATTTCATCAAGTCTAGTTTCTCCAGACCAATATCTTGTTCCCATTCCTGCAACAACATTGTTCTTAAAAGTAGAATTATCTGAAGCCTTCATCCAAATACCTCCAATATGTTGGAACCAAACAACATTTCCTTCAACAGTGATATCTTCTGCACTTGTTACCATAATTCCAATACCCAGACCATCATGTATAGCAGAATTAGTAATAGAAGATCTGGTATCATTAGTATCCAGAGCACTAATATCAGCAAATCTGACTGCAGCTTTATCAGTATCGTATTGAGAACAATTAACAAATTCAACATGGTCAATAACTGCATATCCTTTTCTTGTTATAGTTTTAAGTTGTCCATTCAAAAATTGAGAATCTTTATTGTGGGCAGTTACAACATGGGCTCCCCATCTGTCTTGATTAGTTCCCGTAACTTTAATATTTCTGGTTAAGTGAATAACTTCTGCTCTAATATCGATGCCTCCTGACACTGTTGGGTCATGACTTGCTGCTCCATAGTGTTCAAATAAGATTGGAGCTTGTAAAGTAACAACATTTCCACTGATTGATTGAATTGTGACCGCATCTCTTTGAGTGTAATCTCTTCCACTTGGTGCAATACCAAGTTGATCCCCTACTTTCCAGCTAGTTGGAGTATCTACTATAGTGATAGTTGTATCTCCAACATTCGCCTTTGCAGCAAGTCTTGTGAATTTAACATCAATAGGAGATCCATAGAAATTTAATTTTCCTGTATTTGCAATTACTTTATTTCCTCCTTCAAACATTTTATCATTGAAGTAAATGTCTCTGTCACTTCTTTGTCCATGCAGAACAAAGTTTGCATTTCCAGTGAAAGGGTTAGTTTCATTACCAACAATTAGTTCTCCTTTTCTTACAAATATCAGCTGGGCTTGGATTTGATGGTCTCCTCCATCATTTTCAATTGTAAGTCTTCCATTCACTTCGATACTCTTGAATACAGGAGAGTCAGCTAAGTCATACAACATATTCCAAGTAGGTTCAATAAGAACTTGATCTCCTTCGACTGGAAGTGTTCCAGAAGTCCATGATGTTGGGTCACTCCATCTTCGATAGTTTTTTTCAATAACAGCATCTTCAGTTAAGTCGGGGTTACAATTTCCCCATGAAATTCATTCATCTCCAAGTAATTCAAACCTTAATTTATCATTATTCTGTCCATCCATCTTAATCTGAATATGTCTAGTCACATTATTAAAGTAAACATCTCCCATTTTGCTTGAAGAGTTCAAGCTAACATAAGTTGACTGGACAGGAGAAATAGCTTTAGTTCCTAAAGAAGAATCAGTATATGAAAAGTTGAAGGCTTCTCTTCTTTCAGTGTGGTTTAAATGAATAATAATTCCATTAGTCTCTCCTTGAAGTAGTTCAGCATAACTATATTCAGCTTGCATTGTTAAAAAGTCAGCTCCTTGACCAAAATGTGCGTGATATTCATATCCTGTAATTGCATTGAAGACCCAATTTTTCTTTGGATTAGCTTTTCCTCTAAACTCAATAACTGAATAGTTATCTGGATTGCAGAAGTTTGTATCATATTTCCATAATTCATCATATTTACCATATTCAGCCTTTACAAGTGGTTGGAGCTTATCAATTTCAATTTGAGCTGCATTCATATTGTTATAAGCAGTAACAGCAGCGGCATTATGTGAAGGAAGGCCTGTACTATCAAAAAGTCTAACTTCCTCATCATAAATGGTCTTATTAGTAGCCTTAATATTGAATTGAGTAAGTAATTGTGTTTGTAAATCAAGAGCATTATCATCAGTTGTCTTCATATTTGCAAAAGAAGAAGTACTATTTGAATTGGCACAAGAATCTGCTACCATCATTCTTCTATTAGCAGGAATTGATCTCATATTGTAAACTTTAAGTGGAAGGCTCTTTAAAGCATTATCAGGTTTACCATGATGTAATACAACTCTTCTGATGTTAATTGTGTCACTACATAGAAGCCCATTATACATATTCTCATTTCTGGCACATTCTGGGACATCAAGATGTGGGAAATAAAAGATTATCCATCTATGTGTGTTATTACCGATTGAACCATCCTGATCATAGATAATTTCCTTGAAAGGAATGTCAAATTTAATTCTATTATCTGAATTAATAAAGAAAATGTTCTTAAAGAAGTAAGTTCTGCCTGAAGAGTCAGTGCCTGGACCTTCACAATGTGAACAAGTACCAATTGCACTCCAATTGGCATCTACATTAAAATCTGCAAATATAGTATCCTTAATTCTCATTTTTTCAGTTCTAGCTCCCTTCAATCCTCTAGTTCCTCCATATTCTTCATTGGCATCAGTTCCAATATGTTCAAGTAGGCCGAGAACATCTTTTTGGAGTGGTAATTCAGCATTATTGGAGGCTCCAACTATTAAAGCATCTTCCAATTGATATGTATCGCTATCAGTGAGCCATGGCCCTGCAGCAGTAATTCCAAATTCAATTCCAGAAAAAAGGTTATCTGCGACCTTAATATCTTGGAATTTTAAAGCTCCAAATTCTTCAGCAATAAGTCCAGTTCTGTTATTCTTGTATGAGGTAAAGTCTCTGAAGTAAGTAATTTGTGGTGTGGTGCCAGTACCTGTTGGTTGCTCTCTATTAAGATGAGCACCAGAATTGAGACCAGCACATGGATCTTCAACAGGGGTGAATCTGTGGAAAATTCTTAATCCATATTTTCCATTTGAATGGGCAACATTTCCAGTAAATTCTCCTAGTTTTTCAAATTGAGGGCAAATACTGGTATCAGTCGAAGGGCCAGTTGAATGAGTTTGTAAATCAAACCAGAATCCGTACTTTGCTGAGCCAGCTGCATGATTATCAACAAAATTATTAGTTGGATGAGTAATCCAGAATGAAGCTGGAGTTTGATCTGTGTTCAATAATGACCATGATCTCATGGTTTTCATTGCTAAATTCCTATGTAAGTTATTATTAGTCTCAACTGCATCTTCAATAAAGTAGGTATGGCCCATTGTTTGGAAGGCAAAATTATCTTCAATAGTCAAATAGTGGACTCCATGAATAGTACAAGCTCTGTTATAAGTGTGATGAATGGCATTTCCCTTAATATAAGATCCATGTACAGTACCAATCATATGGAAATGAATTGGATAACGTCCTAGCTGGAATGCTTGACCAGCTTGAGTTAATTCTACATATGAGATTCTTCCAGTAAGAGTATCATCTCCAGGAGAATGAAACATAATATGTGCACCATATTGGCTTTCTACTGAGTCATCATCTGCTCCCTTGTATAAAATATTTCTTGTAAGAAGTCCAACTTCTGCTCTCATTATCAGCTCCTTTGTCTTATCTGGGTTGATTCCGTTCGAACCAGTATAATTTTTAGCCTCAGCAAAATGCTTATGTTCAGCAGGTCTGTCAAGAGTAATAATAGATTTAGCTCCTGTATTATCAATAGCAGTGATTGTGAATTCTTCAGTATGTTCAAGACTAAAGTCAGTAGAGGCAATAGCAATCTTTTCTCCTACAACCCAGTCTACAAGCCCTACAGTAGTTATAGTATTTCCACCAATTGCTAAGGTAGTGTCAAGCTCAGTCCATGTAGTATTTCTAAAGGCACCATGCATATCAAATAGAGCATGTCTCACAAAGATTCCTTTGTTTCCATAAGTAGGAATTTGAATATCTTGTCTAGTTCCATGCATTGTGATTGTTAATTTAGAAGTATATCTGGCAGTTTCAGTTCCACATTCAAAGACTCCACCTTTATCAATAAAGATGTAACTGGCATCTATGGTTCTATGATGGTTTGGATCTGAGTGTGGTATAAACACCAATGAGCCTTGTACAATAATGGCATATAGTTGAGGAGTGTTATCAATATCAACAATGAGCATTTGTCCCTTAGGAATAACAATGGATTCACCATCTTGTGGAGCATATTCTCCACCCCAAGTTTCTAAGTCAGTCCAGTAATTAGCATAAGTAAAATCATTCCCTTGCATTGAGGCATATCCGTTAACAGAAGTTCCAGAGAAACTGACAACTGTACTAGGGGTAGAAACAACAGTTGGTCTGGCTCCAGTTATGCATTCAATACTAGTTGAGGTTGCTAAAGTCACAACACAGTCAATTCCATCAATTTTAACTGAAGTTTCAGCCATAACTGTTGAGAAGCCACTTCCTGTAAGAGTAATAGTCTCCCCTCCTTTATAACTTCCATACTTTGGGCTAATGTTAGATACTTTTGAAGTAGCACTATCACTATAGGTAACAGCAGCAGGGAATGTCTGAGTGCTACCTCCTGTTGTGGTCACAACAATATCACAAGATTTATTAGTGTCAGTCAGATCAATAACTACATTTCCAATCATTTCTAATTCTGTGAGTGGACAGTTAGTCAAATCATCTCCTTGAATTCTGAAGAACTGGGAGCTTTGTGGAGTAGTGAAAGTGTTAGTATTCCATCCCTTTCTAATATATCTATCACTTACAAATACATCTGTCCATGTGCTTCCATCAGTGGAAGACTGGAATCTAATACGGTTAACACAGTTAGCCTGCTTGTCAGTCATTTGCCCTAAGAAATACCTCACCTTTGTAAGTTGAGCAACATTTCCAGCTCCAAAGTCATATCCAACAGACACAGGACCAGTTCCAGTTACCTTAGTTGTGGTAATTCCATCATAAGCTAATTCTGGATTTGTTGTTGACTCACTAAGTAAGGTTCCAGATACAACTTCAGATTTAAGAATTCCATAAGTTGCTTGTGAATAAGAATTTACATAAGCTGGAGCAAGAATAGTAAGAGAAGAGGAAGTTGACCTTTCTAGATCAAAGGTGGCTGGAGTTCCACAGACTGTAACCTTTACATCTCCTGACATAGCTCCACTCTTCAGTCCATTTTGAATAACTTCAACAGTACATCCTCCTGAAAATGAACATGGTGTAGCCGATGCTGGTGCAGTTGGGGTAAAGGCAGTGAGAGAAGTTGATAATGATCCAGAAATAGTAGTAACTCCATTCAGTTCAAACATAACCTTGACTGAAACATTTCCTGGAGTAAATCCTTCAGGGAAAGTGGCTGTAGCAGTAGTTCCTGAAATTGTGGTGGCAACAGCATGAGCCATTCCATGTATAAGAGTGACAGTGTAAGAACTATCAAAGGTAAATCCACCTACATCGACAGTCAAATCATTTCCAGCATTAGTGGCACTTGTAACAGTTGGAGTTGATGCAGCTGTGGTAGTGAAGGTACAGTCAGAGGAAGTAGCACATGATAGAGAAACAGTGGATGTTCTCCCGGTGAGAGTGTTGTGATGAGTGAAAGCAAGGCTGAGAACTGCTCCTGAAGTGAAATCATAGGTTGAATCAGTGATACAGGTAACTTTAGAACTATCAACTAGCTTTATAGTTCCTTCAACACAAACGTTAGTTGAAGCAGAAGTGATGGCAAGTTTAGTGGTGGTTTCAAGTCCAAGTCCAACAGTGTTTAAAGTGATTTTCTGTCCTCCAATAGACCCAGTGTTTGGAGTTACAGAGATTAATTTCTGAGCAAAAGGAGTGGCAACAATGACTTTTGGGGTATTTGCAACATCAGTTCTAATTTCCAAGTCAATTACTAAAGGATCAACTAAATTATTGAGTGAGAGTTCAATTTGAGTAGCAGTGGAAGAAATGGTAGTTTGCTGTTTATCACCAACAAATCCAACAGCATTGGCTCCAAATCCAGTTCCTGTAACAGTAATTACTCCATTATTATTGACAAGAGGAGTGGTAGGGTTGGTAAGAGTCTGTGCATCAGCAACGTAGTTTACAGTACATCCTCCCACAACAGAGCAAGTTGATTCAATATTTGGTTTTTGGAATAAAGTAATAGTTGCAGAGGCAGGAGCAAGAGTGGTTCTTGGAATCCTAGCAGTAACTACAGTTCCAGTTGAGGATATAATAGTTCCTTTTTGATTTCCAACAACTATTATTAAGTTGTTAATGTCAGTCGTGAAGGCAGTTCCAGTAAGACTGATAATATCTCCTCCATTAGTGCTAACGTCTAAGGCTCCACTTCCTACAACAGTGAGAGCTGAGATTTCAGTGACAGTGGATAGAGTAACAAGACTTGCATATCTTTGGCCATTATATACGAGATAGACATTGAAGATTTCACCTCCTGGAGCTCCTGGGAATCTAGCAGTGAAATCAAAGTTTGTTCCATTGGCAGCAATGTTGTTAATCTTCATTCTGATCTGCTTAGTTGGTGACACAAGTAATCCATAATATTCACTGACATTAGTGCTAGGAGCAGCATCAGCAGTCAGAATTAAGTTTTGTTTTTGGACAGCAGAAATACTGGTCTTATCAATAGAGCTTAGAGTGTTAGCAGGTGCAGTCACAGTTAGCCCAGCCTGGGTTTGGGTTTTTCCATTGAAAGTTATACTTAAACTCATAGATCCAACAGTGAGTCCAGCTGGTGCAGTACAAAGAATTTGGGTTGAAGTTACACTTGTGACAGCACAGACTGAAGAATCAGAGAAGGTGACCGCAAAGTCAGCAAAGGCATTTGCTTCAACAAGGGTATTTGGGAAGTTAGCTCCAGTGATAGTGATAGTTTGACCCCCACTTTGATAGAGACCGACTGGGATTACACTGCTGATCGTAATAGGAATAGCAATTAAATTACTTCCAGTATTTGCTACAGCTCCAAGATCTGTTTGGATATATGCAGAGTAGTCTCCAGCTGGGCAATCAGAAAGGATACAAACCACTTCAGTAGCTGAAGGTGAGTAGCTTGGATGAAGTGTGCACTTACAACTTCCAACACTGACATATCTAATAGTGCTAGTGGGAATTGAAGTTCCAGCAACAGTAATGACCGAAAAATCTACATTAGGAGTGTATCCTGTGACATCTCCAACGAAAGGAGTAAAAGTAAATCCACAGGCTCCCTTAGTTGGACAAGCACCCATCAACCCGTTAGTGGAAACAGTAAGCTGAGGCTGAGTCTCTACAGTCTTTAGAAAAGCTCCTGGGATGACACTATACACTGGCTTGTTGGAGGCTGGATGATAAGTACTATTATTAGTAATAGTAACAAGATGAGTTGGTGAATTTACAATATGCAAAGGATCAGTTAGAGAGTCTTCAGCAGTAAAAGTAAAAGTATCAGCAGCCTTTGTTGTTCTCCAAAAAAGTTCTCTTCCTTCATCAGGCTGGAGGAATTTATCGAATGAATCTCTGAATTCAATCTTTCCAAGTAGGGTTGGGATTTGCCTGTAAATCTCTCTCATAACCAGACCTATGGTACTATAAGTGCTCAAGTCATTAGTGTAGACAATATTTGAACCATCTGAAATCTTAATTCTATATTTTCCTCTTAGAGGAGAGGTCAATTGGTCAGCAGCAGTGAAAGTGAAGTTGTATCCAGTTCCAACAGTTAATCTTGCAGTGTTACCTAATGTATCTTTAGAGAAGAGAGAGGCTTCAATGAAACTTGGTCCATCCAAAGCAAACCTGAATGTAGCAGTGAACCTTTGTCCAGTAGTGGTAGCTCCACTAACAATAGGTTCCTTTACAATAGTAACAGTGCTTCCATAGTAAGAATGGAATTTTTCAAAATAATCTTTAATGGCATCACGGAATTGACTCTCTGTTGAGTTACTACTGAAAGTAGTTGAAGTGCAAGGACAAAGAGTAGTAGTACAAGTGTTCATGATGTCTCCAGCAGCAGTCAGGCTAGTGCATAGTGGAAGACCTGTATTAGTTGTATTTGTGATTGTATAATTATGACCAAATTTTAACTTGTAACTGACATCAGGATTTTCTGGGATTTCAATTATGAAAGATTCGAAGATATGAGCTGGATCTATGACTATTTTATTAAATCCTCTATCAGAATTTTCAACAGCAGTAGTGTTGTCATCAATAGTGAATCCAATGTTCATCCAGTTGTTGCTCCAATAATCATCATGGATAACTTTTATATAATATTTCTCCCCTGCCACTAAAGTTTGAGCTGCAGAAGTATTATTAGAAGTTGGGGCCCAAGTATTTCTCCATCCTCCTACCCATCCAACAGAAAGAATCTGTGCTGCTGCAGATTTATCACCAGAGGTGGTTGAAAGATATACAGTACACCAATCGTCACAAGAACCATGGAAAATATAATCTCCGCTTTGAGGTGGTACAAACCAAGCTTCTACAGTTCTTGTCATCCTTTGAGAATTAATTCCAGTCCTGGAAGTCATGTCGGTAAAATGCCTATTAATTGGAGTATAGGCACTTGAAATCTGAGAGTTTACGATTCCTGTATACTCCACAACATGAGCTCCTAATCCTCCAACAAAATCAGTAGTTCCTGTATAGTCACTATTTGAAACTGTTATCTGACAAGTTATATCAGTTTCAGTTGCTTCAAGCACTGATCAAGTGTTTCCTCCAACATCAACTGAGTTCTCAGAAGCGATGGAAGAGAATCCTTCACCTGTAATTGAGATGATAGAACCAGTTGCTGTGTTTAAACTTTGATGGGAAATAGCAGTAATCTTTGGAATGCTTCTTACTGTATAAGAACTTATCCCGTCAAAAGATTTTGCAAAATCAGATACGTGGTACTTTCCTGTGCTTGATAAAAGATTAATATTTGAGGAAGAGGCAGCTTTGTTTCCTCCTGCAAGTGCGCACTGGTGATAATATCCATAGTACTTGCTTTCCTTGGCCAAGTTATCCTCTTGATAAGTGTCAATATCTGCTGAGTAATCTCCAATTTTAAGGTTGGTCAAAACACTTCCTCCATCCTTTGTGTCGTCTGTGAAAACTTCGAAACAAATATCTTGCCCAGAATAAACAGTGGAAGGATACACAGAAAGTACTTGGGGAGTGTGACTGATTGAGTAGCTAATATCGCAGTTGGCATCATTTAAGCATGCGAAGGTGTTAGGGGTTCCATCTGCATTTGGAGTTCCGCTCAAATGGACTACTGGGGTGAACTCCGATTTAGTTCCTTTTTCAGCAGCAGGAACAATATCATTAATAGCTGGAGTTTCATAGTAAATAAACCCTGCACTGATCCCGCTCAAGAAATCAAAGTTATTGTTGATAGGTGGCCCTTGGAT
>Ga0256829_1003329_pt1 | contig 11221 bp, 11 predicted proteins | sample 131447metaG_FD_185979 | JGI IMG/M metagenome (GOLD analysis project Ga0256829, IMG submission 185979) | Hydrothermal vent microbial communities from Lau Basin, Pacific Ocean - 131-447 | ecosystem: Environmental > Aquatic > Marine > Hydrothermal vents | place: Pacific Ocean: Lau Basin | collected... | reverse complement strand
TTAAAAAGGGAAAAAATGCAAAATGTCACTCAAACTCAAAAATTTAAAGCAATATTCTATGCAGCGACCATTGCGATAATTATAAATATAATAATACTCAAATCAGCACCCATCTTCCATATAAATGCAGCTGCAGGCGGATTATTTGGCTTATTACGCCATTTATTAGGCTCTACCTTTCATGAATATGGAATAAGTATATTTTGGGCATCAACAACGCTTCCACAACCAGGAACACTTGGATTTTTTATACTTTTTCATACTTTTATCGGATTTATAATGTCCTTTATTTATGCTTTTATTTTAAAAAAATACCTTATAGGCTCCGGTTTGCAAAAAGGTATCACTTTCGCATTAATCATATGGATAATAAATAGTATCATTGTAATGCCTCTTCTTGGAAAAGGATTTGCTGCATCAAATGTCTTAAATATAACAGGTATGATATATTTTTTTATAGCCAATGCATTTTATGCAATAATAGTTGGTTTTTTATATGAAAAGTTCTACAAAAGAGAAAAAGAGAAAAGTTTAGAAAAAGAGCCGCGACAAAAGCGACAGGAAAGAGAAAAGTATTTATAAATTTTTTTATTGCTGTTAAAAGTATGGTAAAATTAGACATATCATTTCTAAAGCAAAATATAAATGGCAATGGAGTATATTATGTTATTAAAATTTATTAAAAAGTTTGTAAAGTATATTTTTGCGTTATTACTCTTTATTACTTTTATAGTGCTAGGATACCTCTTTATTTATGGAAATTTTCACAAAGTAGATAATAATGTATACCGTTCAGCCCAACTTTTTTCTTTTAATATGCCTTATTATGTGAATAAATATCATATCAAGTCGATTTTGGATCTTCGTGGTGCCACAGACAGCCAATCTTATAAAGATGAAATAAATATTTCTAAAGAGTATAATATCACTCATTATACCTATTCCATTGGTACTGCAGATATTCAGACAATGAAAATCATGAACAAGATTGTTGATATAATTAAGAATTCGCCTAAACCGATTCTCATACATTGCAAATCTGGTGCAGATAGGACATCATTAGCAACTGCTTTATATTTATATAGTATAAATAAAGATAAAATTGCACCAAAAGCTTTTTCACTTGAATATCTGCATTTTCCATGGTTGGGTTCAAAAACAAAAGCAATGGATGAAAGTTTTGATAAATATGTAAAACAACATCCGCACAATTAAATATCCAAGGTAATTTATAATGAACAATACTATAATAAAGTCTCTCTTTCAACACACTATAAGCATGTCGAAATTTATTTTTCTAATTACATTTATAGATATGCTTATATATCATAGTCCATTTTATAAATATGCTATTTCTAATTTAAATATTGACTCTATTAATGGTCTTTTAACATTTTTCTCTGTTCTTGTCAGCCTTTTTACTGTAACTGCTTTTTTACTCTTTTTAATTGCAGCTATACTCCCTTCTATCATGAAAGTTTTTGCTATTATAATATTTCTTTGTAATTCACTAGCACTCTATTTTGTTAATACATATAACGTTATTTTAGATAAAACAATGATGAGTAATGTTTTTAATACAAATATGTCTGAAGCAACAAGTTATTATGATCCAAAAATATTTCTTTATATTGTTTTTTTAGGTATTTTACCAAGTCTTTTTATATCAAAAATAAAAATTGAAAAAGCAAAAAGAGTGCGTTTAGTAGCCTATGCATTAAGCACAGCAGCTATTGGTGTTTTTATTATGTATTTAAATGCAACTACATGGCTTTGGTTAGACAAAAATGCTAAAATCCTTGGTGGTTTATCTATGCCATGGTCTTATTCTATAAATGCGATACGCTATATTAGAACAGAGTTAAAAAAAGACAATAAGCAAATATTACTACCAAAAGCAAATTTTTTAGATAACAATAAAATGCTAGTTGTTTTGGTTATAGGCGAATCTGCAAGGGCAGCTGACTTCTCCTTATATGGATACAAAAGGGAGACAAATCCACAGCTTAAAAAGCAAGATATACTTGTTTTAAAAAATTCTACTTCTACAGCGACATATACAACCGCATCTATACATAGTATGCTTTCTTATACCGGTTCAGATTCGGATTCATATGAGCCGCTTCCAAACTACTTACAAAGAGAAGGCGTAGATGTAATATGGAGAACAAACAACTGGGGAGCACCACCGCTGCATGTCAAATCATTCGAAGAAGCAGGAGAACTAAAAAAATCTTGTAAAGGTGATGGTTGTGATTATGATGAGGTTTTATTAACAAATCTTGATAAAGAGATTTTATCATCAAAGAAAAATAAAATTTTTGTTGTATTACATACAGCAGGGAGTCATGGACCAACTTATTATAAGAAATATCCGAAAAAGTTTGAAATTTTTAAACCTGTATGTAAAAGTGTTGATTTAAAAGAGTGTACAAATCAAGAATTGATAAATGCGTATGACAATACTATTTTGTACACCGATTATTTTTTGAATAAAACAATCAACACATTAAAAAAATTAAAAAATATACCTGTGTTACTTATATATGCTTCTGATCATGGTGAGTCTTTAGGTGAATATGGACTTTATTTACATGGAACACCTTACTCAATAGCACCGGATGTACAAAAACACATTCCATTTATTTTATGGGAATCGAAAAGTTTTATAAAAGAAAAAGGGTTTAAAACTCCTTATGTAAAAAGACAAAACTCATATGGACAAAACGATATATTTCATACCATTTTAGGAGCTTTTGATTTAAGGAGTAGTATTTACAATAAGCAATATGACCTCTTAGAAAAATAAAATCAAGTTAATCTTTTGGGAAGTTTTGAACTAAAGAAAAAGTATTAACAACCCAAAATCTCTAACCCTTCATGTATTCAACATCTAAGACAATATTTTTTATATTGTGTTTTATGCTGCATTGAAGAATATCAAATAATTTCTTTATCATTTGAGCTTCGTTCAAACTATAATTTTCAGAACAGACAGTGGAAACATAAAAACTATTGAGATATTCTTTTTGGAGTTTATACAATAGATTCTCAGCCCCTTTAATATAAGTCTCGTTAGAGATGGAGTCTAAAATGACACAATGCAAATATCTGTCAATTTGAATATGTTCATCACTACCTCTAAGTATATTTTTAAATTTATAATTATAGCTATCACTTTGGATATAAATTAATATAATGGAAAAATGATCAGCATATCGTTTATCTCTATATAAAAATGATGTTATTCCTGCATTAATGACATCTTGATATTTTTGTCTATTGTTTATAAATTTTTTTAGAAACTCTTTCATATCTTGTCTCCTATAATTATTATGTATTCTAATTTTTTAAAATGAAATGAAAATGAACTAATAAAGTTTGAGTATAAAATTTTCATTTTCATTTCATCCAAAAACTCTATGATTATAAAAATTATTCATGGGGTTCGAAAAATGACAACCTTACTAAAAAATACGATAACAGCAACACTCTTACTTACCACTTTACTTATCGCTAAAGAAGTACCAGACAGTGACGAAGGATGGCATAGTCATCGCTCATCATTGCAGATGCAAGAGATGGCTGAAGAAAAAATAGAATCTAAAAAAAACGCTTTAAAGATTTTAGACAAAGTTCTTTCACCTTTTGAGGATATGACAGAGTATGCTCTGGCTAACAATTTATCGGAAATGAAAAAAGGGTATAAAAACATAGAAGCACTTGAAGATAGTGGCCTTTTAGCTCAGTCAGTAAACGATGGTGCAGTCAAACAAATTTCGCAAGATATTGAGTCATTAGAGAACTACATTAACAAAGAAAATTATTCAAAAGTTGCACTTTTAGGCACAAAACTTTTTAAGACTATTGTCAAGAATTATGCATACAGTGAATATATCGTCAATCAAATTCATATAGAGAATTTAGATGGTATGGGATTTGAGATTTTGTCACTTTTAAGTAAAAATAGTATAGACTATACACAAATACAAAGCATCATTAACGAAGCGCAAAAAGATTGGATGTTTTTAAGAGATAATGTGAAAGATGAAAATTTCATAGACTCTTTTGATTTACTTTTCAAAGCACTCTTTCATGCTACACTAAAGCATGATGAAAAAATGTTAAAAATACTTGCATCAATGGATTTAGCTCTTGTTGATGTCATAGAAAAACAGTTTCAATAAGGAAAAATATGTTAAAAAAAATAGTTTTCATCTCACTCTTTGGAGTTGCTGCTTTCGCAGATATGACAAGTTTTTACAAAACTACTCTTAAAAATTTAGCGTATGACAAAAGTTATAGCCTTGCTGAGAAAGCCAATCAAACGTCTCAAAGTGCCGTAACATACTCCAAATATGCAAATTTTAGTGTGGATGCTGCTTACTCTAAAACGTATGCAAAACTTTTACCAACTGCACCGGGCAGTTTTAATATAAGTGATATAGCTCTGCATGACACCCTTGACATTTTTGGAAAAAATAACTACAAAATCCAGACACTCCGTTTAGATACAAAAGCAAAAAAAAGCAGGCTCAATCTAAAAAAAGAGCAGCTTTTTATCGCTTTGGCAAACATGGTCGCACTTTACAATAAAACTGCAGCAGAGTTGAAAATTCATCAAGAACTTTATGATAAACAACAAATAATTTATAAAAAACTCGAAACCTTAGCCAAAAATGGAGATATCACAGAACTTGAAATACTGCGATTTAAAAACACACTTACAACACTACAGACAAAAATAATTTCTAAAGCGCAGGAGCTTGCAAAGATGAAAGCACAGCTTCAACTCTATGCTCCCAATGAAAACATCCCAACACTTACACAAACACAACTACTTTATACAAAAAAAGATTTTTTGGCACACAATCCAAAAGCACGCATGAACGAACTAGCTGCCCAAAAGCTTTTAACAGAGTCCAAAGGTTTAGACAAAACATACATACCAACCCTCGACGTTGGTGTTGCTTATCAAAAGCTTGATGACCCAACTGCTTATGGAGACAACCACTCCTTTGGTGTAGCGCTACATATGCCTTTAAATGGTGGTAATTTCAAAGAAGCAGAGGCGCTGAAAGTTGCATCTCTCAGTAAACAAACACAGCGCACAGAGTATAGACTTCAACGCCAAAACGAGTATATCAGGCACTATCAAGCCTATGTTAATGCAAAAAAACAGCTTGTTGTTTTACAAAAAGCAGTGGGAGATTTTGAAAAAAGTGAAGCTACAATACAAAAAGCTTATCTCAAACAATATGTTGATTTTAACACCTATCTACAGGTTTTAAAACAAGCGCTTGATGTCAAAAATCAAATAATAGCTATGGAAGCAGAAGAATATTTGGAATCGACTATTATCAATGCTATTGCAAGCGGAAAAATCTATGAGTAAAATTATAAGTACTTGCCGAGATATTGTCAAAAATTTTAATTCAGGTGAGGCAGAGGTAAAAGCCCTCCAAGGCATTACACTTGATGTCTATGAAAATGAACTACTTATGCTAGTTGGTCCCTCTGGATGTGGAAAAACGACATTTGTCTCGGTTTTAAGTGGACTTTTAAGTTTTGACAGTGGCGTTTGTAAATTGATGGGGGAAGACATCAGTACTATGAGTGATGAAAGATTGACTGCATTTCGAGGTAAAAATATTGGCTTTGTCTTTCAGGCTTTTAATCTTTTGCCATCTTTGAGTGCAATAGAGAATGTAGCACTTCCTCTCACAGTTGAAAAAAGAAAAAGAGTAGAGACACTAACTCTCTCAAAAGAGATGCTTGAAGCGGTGGGTCTTGATGGGAAAGAAAATGTCAAACCAAGTGGGCTAAGCGGTGGGGAGCAGCAAAGAGTAGCCATTGCAAGAGCATTGGTGCATAACCCTAAGTTTATCATTTGTGATGAGCCCACAAGTAGTTTAGATCATAAATCAGGACAGATTGTAATGGAGCTTTTAACAGAAATTATCAAAGAAAAAGGTGCAAGTATGATTGTAGTGACACACGACAACAGAATTTACAAATATGCTGACAGAATTGTCCATATGGAAGATGGAAGAATAGTAAAGGTGGCTTCATGAGAACTTTTTTTCTACTTATTTTTATCTCCCTTGTTGGTCTTTCTATTGCACTAGGCGCTATTTACTATGGAGATATGAAAAAACCAGGAGACAATGTTGCATTGCCTGCTATACAACTTCCTTACAAATCTTTTATAGCAGGAACAGGAATTGTAGAAACACAGAGCAAAAATATTTTTGTCGGTTCTACAGTTGCCGGTGTTGTCAAAAAAGTATATCTACAAAGCGGTGATACAATTCATATAGGAGAGTTGCTTTTTGAGATAGATGCAAGCAAAATAGAGTTAGAACTCCCTGTACTTCAAGCCACAGTGAAATCTGCAAAGGTAAAACTGCAAAGTGCCAAACACCAGCTTGACATCATTAAAAAGATGAAAAAACTCTCTTCAAATATCGTTACAAATGAAAAATTCACCAAACTCATTGACAATTACAATGAGGCAAAAGAAAACGTAACAGTTGCAAAACGACAACAAGAAGCGCTCAAAAATCAGCTCAAACTCTACAAAATCCATTCGCCTGTCAATGGAGTTGTTTTACGATCGAATATCACACAGGGGTCTTACTTTAACAACAACTCAAAAGCACTTATTTTAGGAAGCAATTCTCTCAATGTCAGAGTCAATATCAATGAATTTGACAGCTGGAAATTTAAAAAAGGTGCAAAAGCCACTGCCTTTGTCAGAGGAAATCCTGAGCAAAAGATTACACTCTCGTATCTTTACACTATTCCTTTAGTGACGCCAAAAACAAACCTTACTGGATTACCAACAGAACAGACCGATACAAGGGTCTTACAAGTTGTCTATAAAATAGATAAAAAGTCAAACTTTCCTCTTTATGTGGGCGAAATGCTTGATGTTTTCATAAAAACTACCAAAGGCAATTAGCAATGTTTAGGATTGCCATAGAGATGCTTTTGTACGATAAAACCAAGTACATCGGTCTCTTGATAGGGGTTGCTTTTACAGCATTTCTGGTTACTTTTGCCATGGGATATTTTGCAGGATTTATGACAAGAGGTTTTGCTCTTGTGAGTGAAAATCCAAGTGCAAAAGTATGGGTGATGGACCCTTCTGTCAGTTCCGCAGAAGCCACAATAAACATGAGCGATTCTGCATTGGACATTGTTCGGGGTGTGAAGGGAGTGAATTATGCAGCTCCTATGTATTTGGGAAATATGACAGCCCGTTATGCAAACGGAGATTTTCAAACATTTCAAGCCATAGGTGTGGATGATGCCACCCTTAGCGGAGCTCCAAAACCAGCAAACCTGCTACGCATTCCAGAGAGTGCCATTGTTGACAGCGGCGGTACTGAAGGCAAACTCCAAACGCCCATCTATAAAAAAGATATGTGGTCTTATGACGGATCACACTTAAATGCCCCGACAAGAAAACTCCGATACGGCGATACGATGCTTATCAATTCCAAAAGAGTTGTGGTAGCTGGAGTTTCGCATACCATTCCCCGTTTTCCTCCAAGACCTCTACTTTACACTACTGCATCAAATTTCAAAAGACTCGTTCCAGGTGAAAAGAGATATATCACTTTTATTATGGTGCGCCCTACAAAAAACATTACGCCAAACAAGCTTGCCAAACGAATTGCAAAGCAAACGGGGCTCAAAGCCATCACAAGTGATGAGTTTAAAAAAGAGACTGTTCTATGGTATATGATAAACTCAGAAGATGTCGGTGATATGGTAAACATGGTCATCTTGGCGATGCTTGTGGGCTTTGGAGTAACAGGTGTAATGCTCTATATGTTTACCTATGAAAACATCAAACAGTATGCTGTTTTAAAAGCGATGGGAGCTTCCACAAAACAGCTTAGCGATATGATTTTTACACAGGTTTTTATCAGTGCCATTATCGGAAGCGGCATCGGCGTCGGGATTGCTGCAATTTTAGCACATATGGTCTCAAGTGCAACTTTTCCTTTTAGGATGATGTGGTTTGCACCGCTAATTGGTTTTTTAGGCGTTATTATCGTAAGTATGACCGCTGCATTTATCAGCCTACGCCCTATTAAAAAGATGGAGCCGGGTATTGTTTTTAAGCTTTAGATATACCTTTAATATTTTTGTACACTACAAATAGAAGTGATGCAAGCACTGTTACAAAGATGATGGTGTACCCTGTCGGCATATCAAAGGTATAAGAGCCATAAAGCGCGATCATGATAGCGACAGAGCCAAACACCCACGCAAATAGAAGCGGTGAAAATCTTTTTTGCACTATCCCTGCATACGCCGGAGCGATGAGCAGCGCAAAAACGACTAAAACACCGGCAGACTGCACCGATGATGTTACGGTAAAAGCGAGCATTATAAAAAATATGAGCTCTTTTATGACACCTTTTGTACGCGGATAGATAAAAAACATCACCAAAGATATTGGAATGTAAATGGCAAAATCTTTATAGACATCACTACTTGAAGTAAAAAGAATATCTGCAGCACTTAGCTTAGAAAAAAGCTCCATACCCTCTGCACTTTTTGCCAAAACCAGCATAATTGATGAGATACCAAGTGCGTACAAAAGTCCTATGAAGGCTTCCACATTTTTAACATTTTTCGTTGCCCACGCAATGATGACTGCGGCAGTCACGGCAAAGAGCAGTGTGAGTGCTGTCTGATACGCACCATCCAAAAATGCAACACTCAAAGCCATTCCAATGGCAGCCACCTGCCCTATTGCCAGATCGGTAAAAATAACTCCACGACGAATAATCTCCACACCAAAAATAGTATGAATATAAACCAGTAAAATAGCCAGCACAAAGGCCGGCCACAGAAGCTCGATTATTTGCATATTCTTTGTGCTATCATATTGTAAAAACCTTCAAGGCTTTCGCTTCCTTTGACAGAGCCAACATCATGAGGAATAACAGCTACAGTTGCACCTGTTTTTGCAGCGATGAATTTCGCCGTTCTTTTTTCATGATAAACATCCTGAAGAATCTTTTTCACACCATTTGCTTTCATAGCATTCATGAGTTGGAGTGTATGTTTTGAACTTGGAGCGATGCCTGGAAGCGGTTCAATGTTTCCAATGTTTGTAATGTCATAGCGTCTTAAAAAATAGTTATAAAGTTCATGATACTGCACTACTTTTTTCGTTTTACACTCTGCCATTTTTGCATCGTAATTTTTAAGGTAGCCATTCCATTGGCTCAAAAAATTCTCTAAGTTGTTTTTATACTCTGTTACGTGAGCAGGGTCAAGCTGTTCTAGTTTTCTTGCTATAACTTTTGCCATAATGAGCACTTTATAGGGATCACTCGAGTAGTGTGGATTGCCCTGTGCATGAATATCTCCAAATGCACGAGAAACAGAAGCCGGTTTGTCTATCATCTTAATAAAATGACTCATATCTAAAAATCCAGGTGCACCTGCTCGAATTTTACCGTTGTTGGCACTTTTTATAAGTGGTGGCAGCCAGCCAAGTTCTAATCCTCCACCATTGATGATGAGCAGATCCGCTCGGCGAAGTTTTGAAAGTAGTGAAGGCTTAGGAACGATAAAATGCGGATCGTACTTAGAGCTTCCAAGTACTACTACATGGACATTATCTCCACCAATCTTTTTTGCCACAGCACCGAGTGTCGAGTATGTTGTATCGACATTGAGTGCGGCAAAAAGTGAACTCGTTACAAATAAAACTGTTAAAAATATTTTTTTCATCTTCTTCTCCTTAATATGCGTGAGCAGGGTGTGCACCTGCAGCTATGTTGAGTGTAAGCATCGCTGTATCAACATCTTTTCTTTGTCCGGCTATCACTTTTGTTCTGTCATGAGAGTATTCGAGTCTTAGTCTTGAAAATGGAAATGGTTTATACTGCAGCATTACCGTATATTTATCGAGATTTGAAGTATCAATACCATTGTTAGTATAAGCACTCAAATCAGTATCGTTTTTCGTTATTTTCTCATACCTCACGCCGGCACTATAATTATTGTTGTATTGATAGACAAGTTCACTGTACAAACCACCCTGCTTTTGTGTTGCTACAATTGTGTTGTTTGTATCTTTATTACGCTGCAAATACTCACTCTGCCATGTAAGTGCACTGTAACTACCAAGCTGATCTCTAAAAGTCAAATCCACTCCATATACATCACTACTTTTTTTCTCTGTAGTTTTTCCATGAGCCCAGCTCACGCCGCCTAAAACGGAAAGGTTATCTGTTAAATCAAGACTTGATTTCAAATAACCTACATAGAGATTATTTATCTCTGTATCGCCAAAACTTCTTGTATTACTTCCTTGCATAGCATCAATACCTGCCATAATGTAAGTGTCAGTAGGTGCTACCCATTGCACCTGTAGCCCTGGGTCACTGATGCCATCAGGTCCAAAAAGTGCCTTGTAGATAATAGGCTGCTCATCAAAATGCCATGAGTGTTGATGTTTTTCATTGATACGCCCAAAAGCACTTTTAAATTTTCCAGCTTTTACGCGCAAACCTGCCGGCAGGCTTGTTGTCGTCACATAAGCTTCCTCTATCTCAAAAGCAGCAGGATGCAAGTGAAAGATAGCAAATGCTTCAAAATAAGGATCGACCATAGAGTGCATCGCTACCTCTGCATAGTTGAGATTAAAACCTCTCTCTTTGTTATATGGTAACTCTGGCTTTACTGGGGCATCTATAAAACCGGGAATAGCAAAGTTCGCATAATCACTATTTTTTACATTGCGCCCGACTGCCGACATATTTAAGATTAGGGCAATATCAGGCAGATAAGAAGTTTGTGAAAAACTTGACGATGTATCTTTTGCAAATGCTGCATCTAGAGATGCATCCTCTTGCTCTTTAGCTTTTTTTGCCTGAAGTGCTTGAGCTTGCTGCTGTTTTTTTTCAAGTTTTGTTACTTTTTGTAGTAACTTTTGTGTTGTTTTCTGCTGTTCTTGAAGCTGTGCTTTTAAAGCGTCCAATTCGCTATCTGCCATCAATGAAACTGCGGCAAACAGCGATAAAAATGTTAATTTTTTAACCATAGATATCCTCTTAATAGTAATAATTTTTTTGTTAGATTTATAAATTTATTAAGAGATTGAAGGAGGTGCTCTAGCTGTTAGAGCGATTTGTGCAGCACTTGCCACCAAATTTGACAAAGTGGCAATAGGAGTTTGCGCTTTGAG
>Ga0256829_1003328_pt1 | contig 11223 bp, 20 predicted proteins | sample 131447metaG_FD_185979 | JGI IMG/M metagenome (GOLD analysis project Ga0256829, IMG submission 185979) | Hydrothermal vent microbial communities from Lau Basin, Pacific Ocean - 131-447 | ecosystem: Environmental > Aquatic > Marine > Hydrothermal vents | place: Pacific Ocean: Lau Basin | collected... | reverse complement strand
TAATGTACATCATCCACAAAATCATAAAACCTATGATATAGATAAATATCTTGAAAGGTTTTTTCTCTTGTGTTTCACTCTTGTTTTGAGGCATGGCTTCTCCTTTTTCCTATTGTATTTGATTTTTTATGACAAGTTTCAAAAAATAGTAAAATGTCATATATATGACTACATATATAATTAAATGTAGTTCCTATCTGTATCTTATCAAAATATCCACAAACAATCAAATCCATTAAGCCAAATAAAATAGTTACAAATATATACTTCTGCACATATGAAGGATTTATGTGGAATTAGAAGATTTAAAAGAAAAGCTTAAAGAGAAATTTCCAAATATTCCAATTGTGAAATTAAAAGATTTAACAAAAAAAATTGCCGTTATTTCCAAAGTAAGAAGAGGAAAAGAGGAAAGTAGAACTTTTTTTGATTATGCGGAAATATCTCTTTTATACAAAAACAGACTAGATTATTTTTATATTCCCGAGAGTTACACAGGTCATCCTCTGGCCAATCCAACCTCAATACGCAGGCAGGCTTTAAATTATCATGATCTTATTATTTCAAAAAGATCTCAATATCATTTCAATATGGGACTAATTGATAAAACATACGATCCTTTTAAAACGATTGTCGGTAACAACGGTATGATTAGAGTGGAGTTTGATGCTGATAGAAAAGAGGATACCCCTGTGTATGTTATGCAATATCTCAAACTTCCTTTTATACAAAAGTTTATTTACAAGCAGAGCACTCCAGCAGAATCATCCACAAATAATGGCATCAGTATAGAAACGCTTCAAAATCTTCCTATCCCTGCATTTGAAGAGTGTAATGGCCAATATAAAGCTTATGTGCATTCCAGACTGCAGAATTATGCTTGTTTGCATTCAATTCGAGAAAAAGTATATTATATTAGCGATTATTTCAACAATCTGGAATTAACACAAGATAGCAATTTTCCTTTTAATACAAACGTTCAATTTTCACAAGAAGTAGAGACTCTCCATGATAATGCCCAACTACTCAAAGATATTGAAAATCAAATCGATAAGTTTATTGATAAAGATGCTTATAAAGCTTATCAAAATTTTATGGACTCTATTCCATTTTAAAAAGGCTTACTATTTTTTTTATGATGGAATAGAGAGTATTAAATGACTTCGTTTTTTAAATATTTTTTCCCATATTGAGGAGATCTAAATTCTAAAATAGCCCATTTAAATCATTATAAATCTCAAATCCATAAGAACCTATCTCCATACAAGTTGCTATTAAAACAAGAATCTCTTTATTCACTACTTTTTTTATAACTCTTTTCATGTCCACCCTCCCCTAATCATTTATATTATAGACCGGTTTGGTCTCTGCAAAAAATGCCGCAGCCATAAGCAGCACCAACAATACAACAGGTGTAGCAGCGGCATAAAATATCTCTGTAACTACACTCATTACAAGACCATAAAAAAGTGAAGTGTTTTTAATGTTGATATAAACCACTCCAAGTAAAAACAGACCACCAATTCCCATAAGCAGTTCTCCATTTAAAAGATCACCATGCTCTTTGAGAGCATCGCTGTACCATCCATTCCCAAAATAGATTGCAAAATATCCAAGTACAGAGACAATAAAATTTCCTGCATTGAATATCTCATAATTATAAGCTCTTTGAGAATGTTCATTTGAATACTGCACAAAAAGTGCAACAAGAATAAGCGCGATTATAATTCCGATGACTGATAAGACTACCATGTAGGCTCCTTTTTATTTTACTTATGTTATTGCAAATAATATTATATTATTATATGTAATAACATAGATATATTGTATTAAAAAGTTCAAAAAGAGTCAAGTAATTAAGTGCAATATCATATAAAATATAATATAATATTTGTAATTCAATAAAAAAGGCTACTATTATGGAAAAAGAAAAATTAAATAAGCTTTTAAAACTTGCAAGTTTAAATAAAAAAGAATTCGCAAAAATTGCAAATATTGCATATCCAACTGTTGCTGGATGGGGAGCAAGTAGAAAAGGAAAAGTTTTAGCAATCCCCAACTGGGTAGAACCTTTTATCTATTACTATCTTAAAGCAAAAAAACTTGAGTATGTTACTGATGAAATTTGTCAGAAATTGCAGGAAGTTAAAGATTAATAAGTTAATTTTTTTGCAAAATGCAATATTAATACTAAGACAATCTCTTTTTAACTACAATAGCAATATGAACAATTCAAACAATATAGTTGTAAATGATTATCAACTTATACTTTATATATTAAATACCTCAAAAGATAAGAGTATTGCACATATATTACAAAGATTTAATAATCTAAAGAAGATGATGTATGATTAATATAATTCTTATTGGTATTATTTTTTCAATTAGTATAACTGCCCTACTTCTTTTTAAAAAAGTTAAAAAGAAAAAACGTCTTCATAATGATGACTATTTGATAGATAGTTTTTTATAACCCTACTTTATAAAAATTCACATAGTTCTTAACTAGGTTAGACTCATATATAAAAACTTTGTTTTATTAATATATTTCCCATAACGAGGACTTTATTTCCCACAACAAGGACTTACTTTAATTTATTATTCATTATAATTTATATAATCACTATATAAAATCTTTCTATTGTATTTATAACAGTTTTTTCCTATATCGAGGACTTTTATCTTTAATTATTTCCCATAACGAGGACTTTTATCTTTAATGTCTTTTAATTATTACAAAAAATGCTATTCCTTATTTTTTATTCATATTTAATTCATTCAATAGTCCTCGTTATGGGAAAATTTATCCTTTTATTCAAATAATTGATTGTTTTCTACTTTAAATAAACTGCTTAATTTTCATAAATTAAAGTAAGTCCTCGCTATAGGAAGTAAGTCCTCATTATGGGAAATAAAGTCCTCATTATGGGAAATAATAAGTCCTCTCTATAAGAAATAAAGTCCTCGTTATGGGAAATAATACCTCTATGACTCCCTAGCTATAGGCTTTATCAATTGTTTCAACTCTCAAGTATAGTATTATTATAATTCTTAAAAGAGAGAACTCTGTTCTTTTTTTCTTGAAAAATCTTTATATTTTCCACTTGCTGATTTATATTCATCAACTTCTACAGAAGAATATCCATATTTATGAATCATCATTCCTCTATATAAACTTTCCAAATCTTCATATTCATCTTCTAATATAAGTTTTTTAACTTTAATTTTATAATATTTCATGTTATTAATTTTTTGTTTTGTATGCTCAACAATCCAATCTACAAATTCATCAATTCTTGAATTTGGTATTCTACATTTTGTTTCTATTTTTTTAAGATCTTTAGCCCAAGAAAATGTAAATTTTTTATGAATTCTGTCATAACTACAAAATATTTTTTCTCCTGTTAATGATAATATTTCTTGAATACCCCTATTCATCCCTTCTAACATTTTAGAAGCATGTTTATGTTTTGTACCAAATTTATCATTCAACTCATTTATATCTTTTGTTATCGTTCCTAGTTGTTTATCTATTCTATTTGGCATAGAATAATATCTTAAATACATCTCATAAATTTTGTAGCCATATTTAGTTTTAAATTTTTTAGATAAAGACAAATCAATATTCGTGTACCCTGCTCTATCAACCATATATTCTATAAAACTCTCTGATATGTTAATTTCTACTAAATGTTGAGTTTCTTTATATGACTTTACTTCATTTAAAAATGATGTTAATGCCCAAGATACTTTTTTACCAGATTTTAGATCATTAAAATCCCTTAATTCAAAGGGTAATTTTAATTCTAATAAATAGGTTTTTATTCTATCAACATAATCATTATTTTTTTCCAAGCCAAGTTTTTTTCTTAGATAAGATAATTCCATATGTATCTTTCTATTTTGATGCTCATGATAAACTTGTAAAATCACATCTAGTGATTTCATTGCTCCTAAAGATAATTCACCATTTTTAGCATCAGTAATAGCATTATTTTTACGCAACATCTCAAAATGATGCTGTTTTGCTTTTTCTAAAGATTTACTTGTAGTTATATTATTCATCTATAGTCCTCATTTTAAGAAAAATATATTATAGCCTCTTTTAAGAAATAAGTCCTCATTATGGGTAAAGACTCCTCATTATGGGAAAATTAAATTATTTTTTTATCTATGATTTATATTTTAAAATTTAATTCTCTTTACATATTTTAGTTTTAAATTTTTATACTTTATCTAAATAACTTATCGATTAATTGACTATTATATTTTGGTAACTAACAGATTTATAACACAACTAACATAAGGAACAAATCGTGCTATAATTACAAATAATAAAATCTATATGGAGTTTATATGATAATTACTGTTGCCCATACTAAAGGTGGTGTTGGAAAGTCACTTATTTCATTTCATTTAGCTGTAGCTTTAAAAGCTGCCGTTGTTGATTTAGATTTTCAAAGAACTATTATTATTAATAATGAAATGAGAAAAACCAATGGGAAAGAACCTATTGCTGTGTTACAAACTAAATCTTTAGAAGACTTAATTACACTTAAAAACCATAACGAAAAAAATAAAAACACTAAAAATGAGAAAACTTTTATTATTGATGTTGGTGGATTTGATTCAGATGTAAATAGAATTGCTATAGCAATAGCTGATTTAATTATTGTTCCTGCTAATGATAAAACAAATGATATTATTGGACTTCATCAATTTAAAGAAATAATTGACCAAATAGAAAAATCAACCAATATAAAGTTGAAACCAACATTATTAATTAATAATGTTTCAGCAACAACTAGAGATTTTATTAGCTTACATACGTTTATTAAACAAAATCCAAATTTTTCTTTATTAGAAAATATATTAAGAACTAGAGCTGATTATTATAAAACACTTGAAACTGGAACAGGTATTACTGAACTAAACAATTCAAAAGCAAAAAAAGAGTTTAAAAAACTCATTAAAGAAATATTAAAAAAGGCTAAAAATGGCTAAAAAAATTGATTTAAGCAATTCTATCGGTGCAAGCAATGAAAACTTACTTAATGCAGCAAAAGGCGCAACACTGACTCAAGATCTAGGTGCTCTTTTAAGAGGAAATGATGAAAGTAATAATAGTCTATTAAAAATTAAAGATATTAAAGATAATCCTTTTCAGCCTAGACGAGAAATAAAAAAAGAGTCACTACAAGAATTGGCCGAAAGCATAGAGAATGAAGGACAATTACAACCTATTGTTGTGCAAAAATATAAAAATAAATATATTCTTATTGCAGGTCATAGAAGATTATATGCACATAAATTAATTAATAAGGAAACAATTTGGGCATCAATTATTGATACGCCATATTCTGATTCAAAAGAAAATGATCAACTTTTATTTAGACTAGCAACGATAGAAAATGTTCAAAGAGATCAACTTTTTCCTTTAGAACTTGCCTTAGCATGTCAAGAAGCAATTAATAAAGGTTTGTACAAAACTAGAGATGAATTATCAACTGTAATTAATAAATCAAAAAGTTACTTAGCCAAAGTAATGGCAATTTTAAAGCTTAGCCCAGAAATAATAAATGATCTTTCAGAAAATAAATCTGTAAAAGATATAGAGGCATTATATGAACTTCAAAAAATCCAAGATATAAAGAAGCAAGAAGAACTTTATTTTTTATTAAAAAATAAAAAAGTTACAAGGGAAGATATAAGAATAGAAGTTAAAAAACAAGATAAGAAACAAGTTGTTGGTATTATTAATTATAGAAAAACAAAACAAAAAATCTCTTTATCAGTTGATTTAAGAAAGTTTAATGAAAAACAAAAAAATGATTTTGAATTAAAGCTTGAAAAATTAATAAGTGAGTATGATAAATAAGTTTCGCATGCGAAACTATTCATTGATAGTTTTATTACAATGAGTTTTTATCTCATTACAATTAAACTATAATACTCATGATACACACACTTATTAATAATATACTTTTAAATTAAGCACCCATAAAAATTGAATTTTAAATGTCTAACTTGATATCTATTTTTGAAGATATAGAACAGATTTAAGAAAGAGAATAACTTTTATAGTAGAAACGTAAAACAATATAATATTTATATTATTATATTAGGATGAAACTTTTTGAGATAGTCTAGTAAAATATCTCCATGGTCAAATACAAGCAAATTAAGTTGAAGTTTTTCTATTGGTACTAGAAAAGCTTCTTTCGCGTCATCTGCTCCTTTAGGTACACCATAAGCACGGCAAACATAAACAATGCTCATGGTATGAAAGCGTTTATCTCTTTTTGGATCGGAATATACTCCAAGCATTTCTTCGATCTCTACATCAAAAGATATTTCCTCTTTCATCTCACGAACACAGGCATCTTCCACTTTTTCTCCAATTTCCACAAACCCTCCTGGAAGTGCCAGACCTAGAGGAGGGTACTTTCTCTTTATTAAAACAATGCCTAGGAACTCATTGGAGCTGTTATATATCTCAACTATACCATCGGTTGTAAGATAGGGAGTTTTTGGTGTGAACGTCATGTATGGGCCTTTTATTGATAGTTTTAGAGTTGTCTTGTTGTTTTATCATGGAATCTATACCACTTACAGCGTTTTTTGGACTTGATAGCATAAATATTATAGGTAAATTTTCTGCTGCACTCTTGACATTGGAATGTAGCTCTGTTTTTTGCTTTGTTGTAGCGAACAAATAGAAAGTTCCCTACCTGGTCACCTTCTTTGTAGAGAATTTTTTCATTTTTATTATATTTTGCTTCAGCAAGTTTGGCATCTTCTTTTTGTTTGGTAAGCCATGGTGGTTCAACATCTTCTTCAAATATATAGTCTGCCATGTTATTCTACTCTAAAGGGAAGTTTTGAGAGAACGATCTCTTGTTGGTTGACATATTGTCTGCAATCCTTACCGCCAAGTTTTTGACAGGTTTGCTGCCAAAGTTTGGAGTGTCCTGCTTTTTCATTGGAACTTTTATGCAGATAAAAGAGTAATGCATGGGCATATTCATGCGGAATCACGCTGTCAATAATATAGTCAATACTCTCTTGCATAACTTTCTTATTTAGAAAAATAGTGATATGTCCATTCTCATAAGAGGTGAGTCCGTAGAGTCTGCCGGGGATCTTGTCTGTTATGATGATAGGAAATTTCATTCTAAAACCAAAGTTTTTTTGCATATGCGCAAGAACATCTTGTTCTTTATTTACAATGCGTTGAAGATACTCTTTTGGAAGGGGATTATGTTTAAAAGTGTATGACCTGTAATAATTCAGACCAAGAAAAGCCCCTGCTGTAATAATAACTGCAAGAAAAAAGAGTTCCAGTTTTTTTGAAAGCATCAGTTATAATCCAAGCTCATTCATACATGCCACACAATATTTAGATTCCGGTATGAGTTTTAAGCGCTCTATATTAATATCTTCTTCGCACTCTTGACATACTCCATACTCTTTATTGTCAATATTTAAATAGGCTGCTTTGAGTCTGTTCAATCTCTGTTTGGCAACTTCATATCTTTGGATATTGATGTTTTGCTCCTGTTTGAGCATTTTATGATCAATACTATCAAGAGAACAATCCTTTTTTATTGGTTGTAGCGATGTTTGAATATTTGCAATTTCAGCACTCAGCGTCTCTATTTCTGTTTGAATTATATTTTTAAGTTCTTGTTTTTCTTGTTGTGTCATCTTTCATTTCCCATATTAAGGAGTGAATTATACAATGGATTTGCATAAATAGGGTAGGTGTTAAAGTACTTCGCTTTTATCTTTTTTCTAAGCTGCCGGTAATTAGATATAAAGAAGAGAGTTTATATTGAAGATATATTTTTATTTAGTACAGGTAGATAATTTATGTAAAATAAACCCTTTCACTTGTTGTATGACTATCAGTACGAGGTTTCGCCCAAAAACTATTTGTTAGAGAGTGAGGTTTACTGTTGTCAACTCTTCTTAGCGAATACTTTTCCTTAAATGTTGACTCAACATCAGAGATAAACTTAACCGGGTCTTTCCAATCATCAGATAAATTGTTTCTATCTTTTAGCACTCTCCATCTGTGATACAAAGTATGCATTTACATTTGTAGATCGCGTGTGTGTTCTTTGTTTGAAAATATTCTAAAACTAGCACATTTCCAAATGTCTTTCCTGTAATATCAACTCTTTTACTCATTACTGCTCATTTGTGGATATAAACTTTTTAGGATTGTATCAAACATTAGTTTTACTTTTGAGTAAAGAGAGATAAATAGCTACAGAAATCCCTGATGAGCCTAAAATCATCAGCATAACCATCATTTGATAACGCACTGCGATAAGGGGATCCACACCTGAGAGTATTTGTCCTGTCATCATTCCCGGCAAAGAGACCAGTCCTACTGCGAACAGTGCATTGATTGTAGGAATAAATGCCGCTTTATAGGAGATAGCCCTTGCCTGGATGTAATTACTGTTTTTTTCTACTGTTTCACTCTCAAATCTCTCTGCAGCAATACTTACAGAGTTCATTGCATTTGCAAAAATCATTCCTGATAAGGGAATAAGAAACTTTGGTTCATACCATGGAGTGAGATGAAGTACCCCAAATATCACCATCGATAATGTAAATATACCACCAATTGATATTGAAATAAAAGCATATAAATATAGTGATCTATTCTTTTTTTGCAGAGGCCTTAAAGCAATTATGCTGCCAGTAATGAGCATTACACAAAGAATTAATATTATTAAATATGAAGAATTGGAATTAAAAATATAGGTGAGAACATACCCTATTAAAATAAGCTGTGTCAGCATTCGTATTAAGGCATAAGGAATGGTGAATTTATCTTTTGTCCAACGAAAATAGATAAGCATCATAATAACTACTGGTATACATACCCATAAAAGGTCTATCATAGCAATGTGGTATATTGAGTTTTTCATATGGAAGTTTACTCTTTATTTATCAAATAAAAAATTCTTTTTTAAATAGCGCATAATAAAATATCCAGTAATTGTTGATACAAAAATATTCAATGCCACAATATAAATAGTATTATCAGTTAAGTTACTTAAAGAGAGTGGTTGATAAATTTCCAATTTAACGCAGAAAAAGTCAATAAGGCTATAAACACCATAGACAACAATATTATAAATAATAAAATTAAGCATCATTCTCCTTTGCAGAATAATAGCATCAATTAGGTCAACGAAAGTAAATTTTTTGAGAGGGCTTTGTGAAATATATAAGCAGAATGGAAGTTATATTAGAGACTTTAAATATTTAATTACATTAAACATATTTAATGCCTATCTAAGCAAAACACAATTAGAATGTGTTTAACTAAATGAGGCAGTGTAATGCAATCAATTGAAGAAAACTATGAGCATAGGTATAGAATCGATTTGATGTGGCATGAGTATAATGCACTTGTGACACTTATTGAAGATGCTAAAAAGAGTGATATATACATAAATGACAATATACTTGAGAAGTTTGAAAACTATAAAGTGATCAAGGTTTCTTATGCAAAACTTGATGCCATTGCGAAGGCAAGCCAAACACGTAGTAAAAAAGTCAAAGAGAAATTTGAATCTGCTGTAGTTGAACTTTTGCGCCAAGAGAGTGAATTAACACCCTATAAGATTGCAAAAAGAGCTGGTATTAGTTTCGTGACAGCAAAGAAGTACTTAAAACAGTTAAATGAAGATTAATAAAAGGGAGAAATGATGAGTGATGGAGTCAAAGAGCTTAATGATAAAAACTATGTACCTTTTATGGAGAATACAAATGCAGTTGTCTTTATAGATTTTTACAGCGATACCTGCCCACCTTGTCAAACACTTCTTGCTTACCTTCCAAACCTTGCAGAGCATTTTAAAGATGAAGAGGTCATTATTGCAAAGGTCAATGCTGCCAACAATGCAAAGCTCTCCAAGAAGTTTATGGTGCAAAGTGTTCCTTTGAGCGTTGTAATAGGTAGAGATAAAATGGTAAAACGTGCTGAAGTAGGCTTGCTTAGTATGAATGCTTATATTAAGATGATAGAGAAAGCCTTTGACAAGGATGGCTTTTTTGTTAAGTTCTTTGGATAATCTAAATGATATATAAACTCAAGAACTTCTCTAAAAAGATGGGACACGGACTTAAGCAGGAGTACAACGAGACCAAAGATATTCCAAAACATATTAAAAACAAAGAATATAAAAAAGCGGCAGAGCAGATAGGGGATATTGGCAAAATGACCTTCCTCTCTACTTTATGGGTTTTACCAGGTGGTGGGGTACTTAGTGGAGTATTGGTAAAGTATTTTAAAAAGATGCGGCCGAGTGCTTTTAGAGATGAGGAGTAGGGGGCTTTGCGTTTAGTGCTAAGATCTATTTTTATATTAATTGTAATATTCTTATTATCAGCTTGCAGTGATAACGCTACTATCATAGAATCCAAAGAGGATCTAAAAGATGTCAACTGTATGAAACTGGTTGTTTTTCCTCCTGATAAGTTTTTGAGTGAAATAGTGCAAAAACTCTATAAATTTGATGAAAACTGCAGTTATAAACTCTCCGTCTCACAAAAGAGCGGCATCACTTGTAACTCTAACCAAAATGCTGATAAAAAGATCTTGGCAAACTTCCCTTCGGGATATATTCGCCTGGATCTGACTAAGGATTCTAAAACAATTTTCTCTTATTATAGGGATCTCACAGATAGAGCTGATGAGGAGGATGTGAAAAAAGCGTTTGCAATACTTCAAAAACATCTCAAATAATAAAGAGTAAACAGTAATCTTTTACTCTATGAATCAGATAATTACTTTTGACACAGAGCAACTCAATTGTTGCATATATTATAAGTTACTTATTACAATAATTAAGAAATTTATTTTTTGTGAAACTTAATTAAGTTTAAGAGCAAATATCTCTCAGATAACAACTTTTTTTGAGTTAAACAGCCAAAAAAACTCCTCTTAAAGCCCCTAGAATTTAAAGTAAGGGTAGTAAACTACTTCGCAACTCACAAAACCCCTTGTAGCACGACACTTAAAAAAAAACAGTTTAAGTTGATTTTTGAATGGGAGGGAGTATACTTGCCTATAAATTATAATTAAGGTGTTGAATGAAACAATTGTCATTTAAATTTAGAGTATTTGTAATTTTTTTAATTCCTGCAATTGCTATGCTTTACCTTACTTTCTATTTTGTAAATATAAAATATGATGAA
>Ga0256829_1003327_pt1 | contig 11225 bp, 12 predicted proteins | sample 131447metaG_FD_185979 | JGI IMG/M metagenome (GOLD analysis project Ga0256829, IMG submission 185979) | Hydrothermal vent microbial communities from Lau Basin, Pacific Ocean - 131-447 | ecosystem: Environmental > Aquatic > Marine > Hydrothermal vents | place: Pacific Ocean: Lau Basin | collected... | reverse complement strand
TTCGCGCCGTTCGCGGGTATAGCTCAGTTGGTAGAGCGCGACCTTGCCAAGGTCGAGGTCACCGGTTCGAGCCCGGTTACCCGCTCCAAATGATAAGGGGTCTATTCATTTAGACCCCTTTTTAGTTTTTACATGGCAGGGTGGCTCAGTGGCTACGGCGGAGGACTGCAAATCCTTTATTCGCGAGTTCGATTCTCGCCCCTGCCTCCATTTTTTCACAACTCTTTATTTATCGTTTCACACAAGGGTTGTACTTTTTGCCGGGATGGCGGAACTGGTAGACGCAAGGGACTTAAAATCCCTCGAAGATTACCTTCGTGCGGGTTCGACTCCCGCTCTCGGCACCACATTGCAAAACTAGGAAGACCTAAGAGAGCCTGTAAGCGTTATGTTTGCAGGCTTTTTTCTTGCTTTGGTGTTTGTGGCAGTCATATCGTGTATGCACAGTCCTGAAAAATTAGGGGTATTTTTAAGGATACTTTCTCCAAGCCTAGCCCTCTAAATTGCCACATCCATGCCCGTTTTTTTTTCAGGCAAGGATATATAAAATATTGAACCCACATCCTCTTTCGATTCACACCACACTTCGCCACCGTGTGCCTGCACCCAAGCTTTGACTTTTGCCAAGCCCAAGCCGTTGCGTTGAACCAAGGAAAAGAACGGTTGAAAGATACATTGCTGATCATGCGCACTGATACCAATACCACAATCCCGAACCGAAAACACATCCATACCACGGCGTTGACTCTGTTCAATAGAAATATGAGCTTCTGCATGCCCTTGCAATGCCTGTGCGGCATTATGCAAAAGCTCCCGAAACATATTCCGAAGCATCAAAGCATCAGCCCAAACCTCACCATCAACTTGCAGCGATACAGACACTGAGTCACCCAAGCAAGCATCGCGACGACAGCCTTCAATTTCTACATCCAACAATGCTTTGATGTTCACCGATTCCGTATGCACTGGCTCAAAGATGGCGTGATAAACTTCCTGAACCCCATGAATCCTCTGATTCATCCCCTGAACTACGCTTTGCATCATGGTCATATTCTCTCGCATATCATGCCATTGTTCGGGCGTTGCACTATCGCCTATACAATGCTGTTCCGAATCCCGCAGCAAGGCTTCCAAATTAATCAATGGATTGCGCAAATCATGGGAAAAAACATGCAACAATTGCTGCATATCATCTTTTGAAATCAAACCACGGTTCTCTTGTTTCGCTGTTGAATGCAACGCTGATACTCCCAAAAAACATCTCTTATTGAAGAAATCCAGCTCTCAAGCATAAAAAGCAATGCCGCCCCTGACTATCGCACAAACATGCGAGGGCTATGAAGCCAACACACCTTCACTTGTCTTGCGTATCGCATTATTCGCATCGACATAGACCAATTTGGGTTGATAACGCTGTGCTTGTTCTCGCCGACATTGTGCATAAGTACAAATAATCAGCAGTTCACCCGCTTGTGCTTTGTGTGCGGCAGCACCATTGACACCAATCGTCCCAGACCCTCGCTCCGCAGCAATGGCATAAGTCGTAAAACGCTCTCCATTGCTCACATTATACAGATGCAACTGCTCAAAAGGCAGTATATCAGCGGCATCCATCAAATCCTGATCAATGGCACACGAACCTTCATAATCCAATTCAGCATGTGTCACCACCACACGATGAATTTTTGATTTTAGCATACTTATATTCATGTACTTATCTCCGACTGCTCAAACAATGGCATATTATCAATCAAACGCGTCTGCCCAAGCTTGGCTGCTACAAAAATACGCGCCTGCGCACTTGGGACATCGCCCGAATCCTGCAAAGTTTGCTCATCCAAAATATCCAGATAATCCACCACCAAACCTGCTTCATGCAACATCCCCATGCCCAAGCAAATCAAATCACTTCGAGATGCTTGAACTTCTGCACGCTCTTGCATCGCACGCAATGCTTGTGACAATGACAAGGCTTTCTGGCGTTCCGCATCACTCAAGTAACGGTTGCGACTGCTCATCGCCAAACCATCATCCTCACGCACCAGTTCACCCGCAACCATGCGTACAGGCATATGTAAATCCGCGACCATGCGGCGTAAAATAGTGAGTTGTTGCCAATCTTTTTCACCAAAGATGGCAATATCAGGCTGCACGATATGAAACAACATCGCCACCACTGTCACCACACCATCAAAATGCCCAGGGCGTGCTGCACCACACAAGATGCAATCCAAATCATCGACCTTCAAAGTCACCTTCGCCCCATCCGCAGCATAAAGATTGTGCGGTGCAAAGATGACATCGACACCCTCATGCGCGCACAAATCCTCATCTTGTTTCATGGTTCGGGGATAGCGTTCAAAATCTTCACCCACACCAAACTGCAAAGGATTCACATAAATACTGACTACCACCACATCTGCCAGCCGCTTCGCCTTACGAATCAAACTCAAATGTCCTTCATGCAAACAGCCCATAGTTGGCACCAATGCCACCGTATCTTGACGCACTTCTGCCAAATATTGACGCAGTGCTGCGATGTCCGTAATCAGTTTCATCCGTCATCACCGCGCACATCATTCGCCCAAGCCTCAATAGCCGCAATCATCTGCTGGCGAATATTCGCATAAGCAGGTGCAAAGGGCGGATTACGCTCATTCAGACCCAACACATCATGCCATACCAACACTTGTGCATCACACTCCGAACCCGCACCAATCCCCACCACAGGAATGCTTAACATCTGCGTGATTTGAGCCGCCAAATCATCGGGCACGCATTCCACCACCACAGCCACAGCCCCTGCTTCTGCCACCGCTTGTGCATCCAACAACACACGGCGCGATGCTGCCAACGAATTCCCCTGCTTCTTAAAGCCCCCCAGCAACTTCACCGATTGCGGGGTCAAACCAATGTGTGCCACCACCGCCACGCCTCGTTCACTCAAAAAGCGAATCGTCGGCACCATGCTGCGACCACCTTCCAACTTCACCGCATCACAGCCACTCTGTTGCAGCAATTGCACTGAAGATGCCCACGCCTGTTGCGGCGATTGTTGGTAACTACCAAACGGCAAATCACACACCACCCAAGCCTTCTGCCGACCACGCACTACCGCAGCAGCATGATGAATCATGTGTTCCAAAGTCACTGGAATCGTCGAGTCAAAACCCAATGAGACCATGCCCAGCGAATCACCCACCAGCAGCACATCTATGCCTGCGGCTTCTGCCAAAGTCGCGGCATGGGCATCGTATGCCGTGAGCCAGACTTGTTTTTTATTTTTATTGGGCAGCTTGAGCTGCCTAGGTGTGTTGGTCATAAAGAATACCTTTTCCGCTTCGGTCTGTTACCAGTACCGTCTTTTAAGGTTACGATAAAAAGAGCCTACGCGCGTAGCTCCCATCGTGTTCACGCTATGAATGTGTATTACAAAGTGTTCAATCAAAGGGTCGAGACATGCACCGCAGCGCGCTATACCAATGCCGCAGCTTCCACATGCAGATCATCCAAGGCTTGCGCCACAAACATTCGTTTCTTGGCGCAGTCCACCACTTGCCTCACCTGTTGATCATCATCTTTCAAGGAACATGCTACACCAACATCCAAGGACACTTGTTCATCCTGATAGCCTTGTACCATCTTATCGGCAATTTCTTCTGCTTTCGCAGATGGGCAACACGGCAAGAACACCAAAAACATATCATCCATACAAATCATCATATCTTGCACGCGAATACAGCCGCGAATGGCATGATGCACACGCAACAATGCCGCTTCCCGCGTCGTCTTCGTCATCCCCGTTAGCCCTACACACAAACATGACACCATCACCTTACCAAACCATTTCGATAAAGGTTGTTGACTATTCGGCTGGAAAAAACGCTGGTTGTATTCCCCTGTCACATGATCGGTCACAGATAAACGAGCCACTTGCTCCCGAACAAAGCTATTTTCCAAAGTCACACTCACAATTTGCGCCAAATGCCGCAAAAAATCGCTTGCCTGATCAGGAGAAAAACGCGCGCCATTCTTGGAACCCAAGCCCAACACTGCAAAGGCATGGGCAGCATCACGCCCCAACACCAACAGAGCCATCGACTGCATATCGTGATCCCGCTCCGACAACCACGGAAAATCCTTCACACTCTGCGCATCCAACAGCCACACATTGCGCGCGTCCAAATGAATCCGCTCAATCTCGCCATCATCCAGCCAAACCACATCGCGTTTCGACAAACCAGTAAAACGACAGCTCCCCATAAAACTACCGCCATCCAACCACAAACGCACCATGTCCAACTCAAACGAGCCACGCAACTCACGCAAAAGCTTGAAACAAAAGCTTTCCATATCCACCGCAGCCAACACTTTAGCTTCCAAATCAAACAACTTGGCAAACAACTGCTCATTTTCATGCAGCCGTTGCATCATCTCTGCCACATTACTTTTCAATGCTTGATGTTCCGCTTCTAATTTCCGCAAGCGGTGTTGGGATAAATCTTCAACTACTGGCTTCTTATCGTCACATTCAGACACTTAAAGTGTCTCCTCACTCAAAATTTTCCAAGCCTTCTGCCCTGCATGGCGCACCCAATACATGCGCTTATGCGTCTTATCCTGATAAGTATCCGAGCGGTAACTTTGTTCAAAATCCATCACCGCAATCTCGCCTTCCGTGCTGCGATTAGGGTCATGAATCATCGTCACACGAGAAAGCTGCACATCAATAAAGCTCTTACTCGCATTGACACGCCGTTTATGCATCTTCCACAAGCCTAAATTCCACTTCCCTGAATGAAAACCTTGGTCGTAATGCTTCAAATACGCTTCTGTATCCAAAGAAGTCCAATCTTGCTGCCAAGCATCCACACTCGCCTGCAAGGATGCACGCAAGCCATCGTGTTGCTGAGGCTGATTGAACTGAAGATTGGAACCAACAATCACCCAGCTATGCCCCAAACGCACATAATTCGATACTGCCAACAAACGAGAGTTGGGCAGAGCAAAGCAACCTTTGGTGTCTCGTGGTGGTCGCCGTCCGACCCCTTCCGCGTAACCATGCATCCAAATCCCCGAACCATGTTTATGATGCAACACATCCAACGCGTTCGGATAATCAATCGGATATGCCACAGGGCCATAACGCACTTCCAAGCCCTTGCCCTCAAGACGCTTTACAAAACGATACACACCATTCGGTGTCCGTGCATCACCTTCCACTGTTTTATCGCCAATATGCGCACCTGTGACAATATATTCATCCGCCACACGCACCAATGCCCCTTGTTCATTGCGCGCATACACAAACATGCGTGAACGCGCCTTATCCACCAAAAAGATGCTGTAAATACCATCATCCACATGCAACAAATCCACAGGGAAGCCCGCCACACCGTCCAATTGATCGGCAAGCAACGCCAAACGAACATTGGCCTCACGCACACCTACCGATAAATCCGCTGCCTTTAATAAATTGCGCTGCATGGCGACTGCCTTGCCATAAGCCCCAGCTGCATCCACCGCCTGAATCGCCGATTGACGATGCGCTTCAGCCGCCAACATCGCCAACAAAGGATCTTCCACAGCATGTTGCTGCAACACATCCAGTGCTGCCTTAGGATGACCACCATTCAATGCCAATACTGCCTCAATCGCCACACGATTTTGCGCCGACAATGCACGCACATGAACATCCTGATCTGCTTGCAAAGCAGCCGAAACATGCTGTTGTGCATCCAAGCTCAAGCCTGCTGCCTGCACGCTCCCTGCCCACAAACACCAAGCCAAGTATAAACCAACTCGTTGCATCAACGCGTTACCTCTTGTGCAATCTTCCAAGCACCATCCACCTTCATCATTGCCAACTGCTTCTTATCATCACCATTATAGGAATTGGAATGGAAGGATTGATCAAATTGTACCACAGCATGCTTCCAATCATCCGAAACCTTGATTTTAATATGACGCAACGACACCTTAATAAAGCGTTTGTTGCCAATCACGCGAGCCTTATACTGCTCCCATGCTTGGCGATTCTTAAACTTCGCAGGTGGCATATAATCATCCGCATAGGATGCAAAATACGCGGGTAAGTTTTGCGATACCCAAGCCTGCCTCCAAGCTTCCACAGCCTGCCCAACTTCATCCAATGCCGCCTGCTGCAACGCTTGCGGATTGGTTTTAGGATGGGCTTGCGCCAGTATTGAATCCACCGTTGGCAATGCAGGGCGAGCTTCAGCCACTTCAACCTTCGGCTTGTCGTTGACTTGTACAGGCTTCCGCGCTGGCGCTGCTGGATGCGATGCAGCGACCGCTTGACCCACAGACACATCACGCACCTGCAACAATCGGCGATAGCGCTCTTGCAAGGACGCATCATCCGTTTGTTCCAAGGCTTTTTTGTAGTAGGTCAATGCCATTTTGAGATACAAATCCGCAATATTTTCTTCTGCCACCAAATAATCAGGATGTTTTTTCAACGATGCTTCCAACTGCACAATCGCGGCAGGAACATCACCCAACTCATTATAAATCACTGCCAAATTATTGTGTGGTTCCGCCAAATCAGGACGCAATTCCAACACTCGCCGAAAAGATTCAATGGCAGGGTGGTAGCGTTGAATTTTGGCTTGTGATACGCCCAAAAGAAACCATGCTTGATAGTCTCTAGGATTTACTTTCACTTGTTCTTGCAACATATTTGCCGCTTGTTCTGTATGCCCAGATTGCAATGCTTGCCGTGCCTTTTGCGTCAAATCTTGCGCTTGCGCCGAAGCCAAACTCAACCACAAGCCCACACCTATCGCGACCCATCTATTCATCATCTTCTCCCCTCATTCTTACTGCAACAATGCCGTCACAGGGTACATCCCCCATGCTTTGAGTTGCGTCACATGATGTTGCAAAAAGGCAAGCGTCTCTGCATGAGGATGCGCAATCACAATACAACGCCGTTGCCGCTTCATGCATGCCTGCACACGCTGCCAACTGCGTTGCATGGCTTCGGGTGCCACATCATCATCCAAAAAAATCCGCCGTTTACCCCAGCGCAAAGCATATTGTTTTGCCACCTTTGCCGCCACCGAATGCGATGAAGTCAATGAATCCACAAAGAACAAATCATGTTCCCGACACCACTGCATCACCCATTGCATCGCCACTGGCTCACTGCTCAAACGCGACCCCATATGATTATTCACACCCTGTACAAAAGGTACGCGCTTCAAATCCGCTTGCATCACTTGCCGCATATCCTGCTGATTCATGCCACTTTTCAAAAACGATGCATCCATGAGCTGACGATACTTTTCCCCTAATGGCTCCATCGGTAAATGTAGCATCACCGTTTGTCCTGCGTCATGCGCCAAGCGCGCCACCCTTGCTGCATGGGGTGCTTGGGGTAACACCGAAATCGCCAAAGGCACACCCAATGCCAACAGCCGCTTCGCAGCACGCACATCATAACCCATATCATCCATAATCAAGGATAAGCCAGCATCGACAGATGCCACAGAAGCTTCGCGGGTGAACGCCGCCACCTTCGCAGGTGGTTCAATCTCGGAGACAACGGCATGGTGTTGCATGGCTGGCTTGGGGGCAGCGTCCACGACGGGCGGCGGCGTATAGTGCAAGACCACACCCACCGATTGCTCCGTCATCGAATCCACATATTTGGCATGCCAAATATTCCAAGCCAACACTGCAATCAGCAACAATAAACAAGCAATCAGACCCCCCACCCAAAGCGTCCACGATTGTTGTTTTTTCGCTGCCCCTCGCTTGCCTTTCTTCCGCACAGTCATGAATTCAAATACTTACGATGAAGCTTTTTGACCTTCCACCACATGAATCGCTTTCAACACATCCAAAGCCCGTTGCAACTGATTATCCTTCAACAAACGCTCTTGCATCGCCTTATCTTTCGTCTGTTCCGCATGTTTGCCCGCACCATCTTTCAAGCCATTGCCATTTGCCAAATGCCCTTGTAAATCTTGTTCAAAAATACGCAGACTTGGTTTCTTTTTGTCTTGCGTCTGCATCTTCATCCAAGGCACTTCAATATCTGGCTCAATACCCGTCGCCTGAATCGAACGACCTGCTGGGGTATAATACAATGCTGTGGTCAACTTAAAGGCAGTGCCATCATTCAATGGAATAATCCGTTGCACCGAGCCTTTACCAAAACTCCGCACGCCCATCAGTACGCCGCGTTTATTATCTTGCAACGCGCCACTCACAATTTCCGAAGCCGAAGCCGAACCACTATTAATCAACACCACCAAAGGCGCACCATCCAGCACATCGCCTTTTTTGGCAGTAAAGTTCATATTCTTACCGACGCGCGATTTTGTACTCACAATGCCGCCATCATCCAAGAACATATCACTGATTTCTATCGCCTGATCCAACAAGCCACCAGGATTGTTGCGTAAATCCAGCACTGCACCCTTGAAATGCCCACCCGATTGTTTCTTCAATGCTGCAATTTGTTGTTTCAACTCTTTGCTGCTCTGTTCTTGAAATTGCGTCACCCGCAACCACACATACCCTGGAGCCAACACCCCACTTTTCACCGATTTCACATGAATGACAGCCCGTACAATCTTAATTTCCAAAGGCGCAGGCGCTTTTTTCCTGAAAATCGTCAAAGTAATCGGCGTACCAGGTTTGCCACGCATCATTTTCACAGCTTCGGGCAAGCTCATATCTTTTGCCAACTTTCCTGCAATCTTGATAATCAAATCGCCTGCTTTCACACCCGCACGATCGGCTGGTGTATCTTCAATCGGCGACACAATACGGATGCCCCCTTCAGCCGATGAAATTTCAATGCCCAGACCGCCAAATTCGCCAGTGGTTTCCACCTGCATTTGTTTGTATAGCTCTTTATTCATGTAGGTTGAATGCGGATCAAGGCTAGAAAGCATCCCGCTCAGCGCACCATCAATCAGCTCTTCATCGGTTTTTTCCTTCACATAAGTCCGTTTCACCGCGTTCATAATCTGCGCGAACTTTTCCAATTGTTTGTAATCCGTTGCCGCCGTGGCTTGTTGGTAGCCTTCCGACGGATTCCATGCCATCACACCTGCAACCACCACCGCAGCCGCACCTGCTGCCAACCATATACGCATCTTCTTCAACTTCATGATTCCACCTCGTTTTCTATTATTTATGTGCTCGACACCAGCGGTTTGGGTTCACCGCATGACCTCGCTCACGAATTTCAAAATACAAACGGGTGTGTTCTACCCAACCCGTACTTCCAGCCGATGCCAGCACATCGCCAGCATCCACCCATTCTCCAGCCTGACGATGCAAGGCTGCATTATGCGCATACACTGCCAGCACACCATGCCCATAATTCACCACCATCATCAAACCGAAGCCGCCAAACCAATCCGCATAACGCACTTGACCCGCATACATAGCCCGAACTTGTACACCCCGAGCATCCAAATGTCTTGGTACAATCTGCACCCCTTGGGCGCGACCTTGCTGTGCGGGCAATGGCGTTCCAAAATGCACCACCACACGCCCCTTCAAAGGCCAAGGCAACTGCCTGCGATGCTTACGAATGGAGACCGCTGTGGCTTTTTTATCTTCTGCACGCAATTGATCCTTGAGACCCGTCAATAATTGCAGCAAGGACTGTTCTTGGGCATGCAAGGCTCGCGCGCGTTTTTTCTGCGCGCTCACATCATGCTTCAACGCCTGAATTTTTTGATGTTTGTTCTGCCAGTGCTGTTCCGCGAGCCGTTTTGCCGCTTCTTTCTTTGCTTTCAATGCCGACAACAAGCGATGTTCCTGTTGCAAGCGTTCTTCCACCACACGCACATCTTGCAATGCCGCATCCCAAGCCTTCTTTTCTTGGGCTTGCCCTGCCAACACAAAACGCATCATGGCACGCCGATGTGGAATCTCCGTTACCGAAGTCCCCAACAACACATCCAGCCAACTGGGTTCACGCGCATTGCGCTGCCAAGCCATATTCGCCTCTTGTTGCATCCGCTGCTGCAAGGCTTGCATGGTTTGTTCTAATCTATGTTTTTTATTACGGAGTGTGTCGACTTTGCGTTGCGATACTTGCCATGCTTTTTTTGCCACACGGTAGCTTTGTCGCGATGCCAACAAGGCTTGATCTAAGGCTTTCATATCTCGCCCCAAACGCCCAAGCTTGTGCTCCAAAGCTCGGCGTACTTGGCGAATATGCGCTTGTTCTGCACGCACGAGGTGTATTTTTGCTTGAATATCCTGCGCCCAAGCCGATGGCATCGACCCCAGCAACAACGCCAAGACCACAACATATAAGCAGCGTTTATTCACGATGATACGGATGCCCTTTGGCAATCGACCATGCTCGATACAACTGCTCCACCACCATCACACGCGCCATTTGATGCGGCAGCGTCAACATGGATAAACTCCAAGTCCGCGCCGCTTGCTGGCGCACCACATCCGAAACACCTGCCGCACCACCAATCACAAAATCCTGACAGGCATTGCCAGGAAGTTGTTGCAACATTGCCGACCAAGCTGTGCTGGACAGCGTTTTGCCGCGCTCATCAAACAAAACAAAGCTGCCTTGCACCATTTTAAGGATGTGTTTTTCTTCTTCCTGCTTGCGTTGTGCCAACTGTTTGCTGCGCCCTTCGGGCAGTTCTACGACTTCCAAAGTCCAGTCCGTAGTGAGGCGTTTACGAAATCGCGCTTCGTAACTTGCCAATTCTGGCACCATCTTGCCCACCACCAGCAATCGTAGCTTCATGCGTCCGAAGTCGCTTCCTGATGCGCCGATGGCGAAGTCCACAGGCGTTCCAATTGCACATTTTCCCGTACATCAGGCAAAAACAAATGTACCACCACGACATCCAAATCCACCAGCAACCATTCCATCGCTTCGCCACCTTCAATGTTCGCAGGCATTCCGCGAGTATGTGCCACCGTGCTCACCGCTTGCGCCAAGGCTTTCAATTGACGGTTGGTACGCCCATTCGCCAACACCAAACGATCCGTAAAGGAACAGCGACCTCGTACATCCATCACCACAACATCCGCAGCTTTTTTATCGTCCAAGGCTTCCACCACGGCTTCTGTCAACGCGTTCAACGCGGCATCTTCATTGATATTCTGATTCATACTACCTCACTCATATTGCTTCCAAGGCTACGCTGTACGCAGCCTGAACTTCCTGCTCAATCCCAGCCACCACATCACCTGAAATG
>Ga0256829_1003326_pt1 | contig 11228 bp, 11 predicted proteins | sample 131447metaG_FD_185979 | JGI IMG/M metagenome (GOLD analysis project Ga0256829, IMG submission 185979) | Hydrothermal vent microbial communities from Lau Basin, Pacific Ocean - 131-447 | ecosystem: Environmental > Aquatic > Marine > Hydrothermal vents | place: Pacific Ocean: Lau Basin | collected... | reverse complement strand
TCCGGCGGCGTCCTTGCGCTCACTGCGGTCCGGGTCCAACTGCCGCCCGCAATCGGTACCGCGCAGGAAATAGCCACGGTAGTCGGGGATGCGAAAGTCGCTGTCGCTTCCGCCGTAGCGGTAACCCAACACCTGGAACAATTCCGGATATCGGTCACGGGACAGGGTCCGCCCATCACAAAACATCCAGCCCCAGGCCTCCACCGGATCGGTGCTGTAGTCCCCGGACTCGCCGCAGTTGTTCTGTGGCGATGAACCATTGGGTTGCGGCGGTCCCAGGGTCCCGGCGAACGCCACCACCGCACCCACCGGCATGGCCGGTGCGGGTAGCGGCGGCGGAGGAAACAACGGTGGCAGCGGCGCGTCAAACACAGCGGCCTTCCGTATCGGTGAAGATATCTGCGCGGAAGCCGCCAGGGTCCAGAACCCGCATGGTGGTGGGAACCACCACCTCCCAGGGCTCGCCGATCACCGTCTTCGCGGGTTTTTCTGTCTGTTGCGCCTGAAGAAAATCCAACACTAAGGCGGCGTCGGCCGGGTCCACGGCCACATAATCGTCGCTACGGAACCAGGTCATACCGCTGGAGAGGAAATAAAGCATTGCGAGCGTGCGTTCGGTTCGGGCCGGAACCAACACCCGCGCCACCTGCGCCTCGAGAAAGGCGCTAAACAGGCCGTCCTGTTGGCCGCTCGGCAGCAACGGCATGGCGCCCCCATCGGGGTCGTCGCTGCTGCCGTAGAAGCTGTAGGACATTTCGTTCCACTCTAATATCTCGTCGAAAAACTGCAAATAGCGCGGCTGGGCGAAGATCTCCTCGGCAACCGGATGCGGAGGTGAACCGGGCGCCCAGCCGCTCTCCCCGGTGAGCGTGTGTTGGCGGTACAACAACACCGCGAGGCAGTCGTTTTTCAAGGCCTTGCGCTCGATGCTGCGATTGAGCTGCGGCGGTCGCTGAACCATCAGGGGACGCTCGCCGATGCGCCGGTAGTAGCGTGTGGTGGCCGCTCTAGCCGCCTCTGACAGGGCGTTGTAGGTGGCGATTTGCCATTGCGCCCAGTGATTGGGTGTAGGCTCACACCGGGCACGCACGCTGACACCTATGCCCATGCCACTGGGTGGGGAGGTATCCTCAGGCTGTCCCACCACCATGGCCGGCAGGCTGTTCTCTTCGCCGAACAGCGCCACACCACTGCGCTCGCTGTTGACCGGGATGGCCTGTGCGCCCACCAGAACCGACAGGCCCTGGTCGCAGGGCGGTGTCGGTGCGCACTCCACCTGCACGCCCACCACACGGTAGCCTTGGGGTATGGCCAGTTTGACTTGTTCGCCGGCCCGCAGAGTCACCGAAACGCAGCGGCTTTCGGCGGGCGGTGGGGTAATGGTCTCGACACCGTAGTAACCGGCCAGGGTGACGCTGTTTTGCGCCGTTATGTCCCCGTAGTCGTAGATACCTTGTTGCTCCAGGCTCAGTGGTTTTTCCAGGTCGAACCCCAATTGTGCCTGTTCCCGGGCAATAAAACGCCGTGCCGGGATAGGGATGATGAACTCCAACATCAAGCGAGTGCCGTAATTCACCACGTAGGCCTGATAGATACGGTTCAGCCAACGGTAGACGCCGACCCGGTTGTGGTCGCCGCTGCTGTTGTCGAACACGCTTTCGTTGGAGCTCGTCGACGCTTCACTGCGACTGCGGCTACGCAGCGCAACCACCCGGCGCTGTATACGGCTCAGACTGCGGTCCAGCACCTGTCGGGCGAGCCGGGTACGGTCACGGCTGCCGGGATTCGGGCCGGCGCTTCGGCTGTGGGTGACCGTACCGCTGGTGGTCGCCTGGGTCGGCGGACCGTAACTGGTGACCAGGTTCTGGTAGTCGTCGCTCAATACCGATTCGGTGACCGTGCGTTGCAGTTGCTCGGACAGCCGGTCTTCCTCCTCGCTGGCGGTGGTGGTAATCCCATCGCGGCGTTCGTCGCTGTCACGGCTGTGTTCGGTCTCTCGCTCGGCCCTGCTGTGGGACACGGTGCGCCGTTCACCGGCCATGATGGTTTCGATGTGGGCGATGTCCCCTGCCTGGTAACGCAGGAACCGTTGCCGCAATAACTGCAGATCGCCGATGGCGTAGGGGGCGATCCAGCCCGGAGGTGGCGGCGGTGATGGATGCAAGGACGCAGCCGGCGGTAGCGGAAACACCGTTTGCGGCAGCAACACCGGCGCCTTGGCCAGGGACTGAAGCTGCGCCGCCGTCATCGCTACAGCATCGTTCCCGGGCCGCAAATAGGTCTGTTGCAACAGGTGCGAGCAGCGCAACACTTCGGTCAGGGTCGGCAGATTATCGTGGTCGTATCCGAGGATGATCAGCAACGCCGCATAGCTGCTCCAGACCCGCTGTAATTGCGCCACATACGCGGGTGAGTGGAGAAATTCCGACAGCTGCGGCCACGGCAGGCCCAGCAACACCGGCAAGGCCTCGGTGAGCTGAGCCTGAGTCATGTCCGGATCGGCCAGCAGGGCATGTATCACCCGCGGAAAATGCTTCATGGGCACAGCCAATTGTTCCGGGGTCGCCACGTAGATGCCGTGGTAGGGCGGCCGCCCCTCGAGAAAGGCAACTGCCGATGCCTCCATTTGCCCGCGGGCATCGGAATCGCTGCTGCCGCGAAGTTGTTCCAACTGGTCGATAAAATCCGGTTGCGGGGGGCTGGTCGACAGGGCGCTGTAGTGCACGTAGCTAAACGCCAGGGTCTGCGCGTCGGGCCGCGGCCAATGGCGCAGGTAGATATAGGGAAACAGGTCGTCGTCGTTATCTTCGGTCCCGGCTATGTACGGTTGCGGTGAGGGCTCCGGACACATCGGTTTGGGGATCGGGGTAGGGGTGGGCTTAGGCTCCGGTTCCGGGGGCTGTGGCCGTTCTTCGCAGGCGGGCAACTCTACCATGCAGCCGTCGAAGCGCAGTTCTTGATGGTCGCTGTCGTCGTAGGTAAATTCCCCCCACGCACAACGCGCGGCATCGGCACTGTCCAGCTCACGCAAGTACAGAAGGCCGTTGACACGGGTATCCACACCCAGGCTCAAATCCAGGGTCTGCACACCGCCGTCGGCAGGCAGGCGCAGGTACGCCGGTTGATACGGCGCATCGGCGCTGTAAACATGTACCGCCACATCACACGGGGAGCGCCCCTGTGGTGCGGTTTGAAACACGAACACCAACCCGCCGTCGGCACTGCGCCAAGTGGCGGTGATGCTTTGTGGTGAGTCGCGGTATGCCACGTCGTGAGGACAGTAAGATGGCCGCCCCGGATGGTCCGGGGCGGCCACGCCCGTTTAGGCCATTACCACGTTTTCCAGGCTGAACGCGATCACACTGGAATTGCAGCCCGGACCTCCACCGGTGGCGACGATATCGGCGCTGGCGATACCCAACAGGGAGATTTCGGTGTTGACGTCCGACATGATGGCGGAGTTCATTACCTTGCCCTCCACCACCTGGGAGACTGCACCGATCCAAATGGTCGGTTTGAATTCGAACACAGCCTTCTGCTGGGGGGCGATTCCGGTCTTGGTGGCGAGGAGCTTGCCGTCCTTGTAGATATTCGCGTTAACGGCGCCGCGTTGCAGGTCGTTACGCACCTGCACCTCTTTGGCAGAAGTGCCTCTACCGCAAGGCAGCAGACGGTGCCCGGAACTGGTCAACTCCACGCAGTACATATTGCCGTTTTCTGCGGGAATTTCCGGCATATAGTTGTCATAGCAGTCATTGGCGCCCACTTCCATGGTCATGGGGAAGACGAACGGATGGTAATCGCCCTGACCGCAGTACTTGATCACCTTCCAGGCCACCGCCAGTTCGTCGAAACTGGTAGCGACGTTCTTTTGGAAAATCACGAACTCGGAATTGTTGGCGTCGTTGGTCTTGTTGATGAAGTTTAGCTTGATATCCATATTACAGCTCCTTGGCTTTAGTGATTTCTGCGGCAGCGCGCTGCCGAGTGTGCTCTCCGTGTCTTCTCACCCATAAGGTCAATACCAGCGGATATTTTCCATCGTGAATGAAAAGGGTTTGGAGTCGGTGGAGAAACCGCCGCCGACCATAATCAAATCGGCGCTGGCGATTCCATAAATGTCAAATTCCGTAGTCAGGCGATGCACATCGCCCGGCGCCAGGTGCTGGCCGTCACAGACCCGATCCAGGGTGGCGACACACAGGTGGTGATGGGGGATAAACAGGGCGTTTTGGCCGGGGCCAACCGGACCGGCAGTAGCTATGACCCGTCCACGATTGACCAGGTGGGCACGCAGCGTCCCCTTAGGAAGGCCGTTGTGTACCTGCAGCGCATCGCTGTTCGCTGCGCTTCCCTCCTGGTACAGACGCCGACCGTGAAATGTCGGGCTTACCCCATAGCGAGAACCCGGGGCAGCCGGTTGATGCGGTGAATAGTTTCCGTAGACATCACTCACGGTGAGTTCCGCAGTACTGTCGTAACTAAAAGGCCGGTAACATCCGTGAGCACAGCGGCGTATAACCCGCCATACCACAACCGTCCGGTTGTCACGCCGATCGAGCGGTCGTTGAGCGATTACCACGTCGGGGTGATTCAGCACCTGCGTCAGGTTCCAAAACCGCAACCGGGTATTCACGAGTGCGCCTGTTTTTTAATGCCGTTTGTCGGTTGACTGCAGGAGGCCCGGCCGCAACGTGGACCGGGGCCGCACGGGGACACTTTGGTGATAGGGGGAGGCTGTTTCGTAGCACGATAACGGCGACGAATATTTCCGATCTGACGACGGGTTATTCCGTAACGTTCCACCAATTGGGTTCGGGATACACCGCGCATCGTCAGGTGCATAATTTCCAGGTCCCGCTGGATGCGACGGAAGCTGTCGGGCTTCGGTAACTCCAGGGTTTCGCCAGAGTATTCAGCGCAGAGTTTACGAAAGGCCTCGTCGGTTATGGCTGACCAGATCGAGGACTTGGTGCGACTGTTTTTCGGTATGTAGCGCTTGGTTCCGCCGTGTCGGTCCAGGAGGCGGTGAGTTTCGTTGAATCCGATCAACCGCACCAGGTCTTTGGCGGTACTGGGAAGGTGGTGTAAGTAACGAGCAAAGTCCGAATCGTTGATATTCATGCTGTAACGTCCTTGATCTTTTGATTGGTTCAGACGACGCAATCAAATCGTTTGTTTCCCGGGTGTTGTGGTGTAGCTTACGGAATCGATGGGTGGGGATAAGGGGGAAACGCTTCCCCTCGGTTGGCGTCTTGAAAGGCCTGTTTCAGGGTGTGGCCATGGTTTGATAGTCAAAGGAGCGGGCATAAAAGAGGGGTGTCGCCGCAGTGCAAATATAGGCGTCCAGGGAAAAACGAAAGGGTGGGTCGTTCAGTGAAAATCCCGTGATGCGGCGGCCAATTTACCAATCATCGCACTGTAGTCATCCAGGCGTGCGGCAACTACGTGCACCACATCGCCGTCCCGCTGTATTTGCCTGCGAACACCTACTAAGGAGGACGTTGATCAGGCGACATCAGAAAGCATATGACCCTATGTTTACTGGGCAAAAGGAATTTCTATGCCGCATAACTAACGCACTTTTCAGTAATAAGCGGGCATTGAGAAGAATCGTGCGCTGGCGTTCCGCCAGTGCCGGCCAGACAATGGTATTTACCATGCCGGTTTCGTCTTCGATAACGACGAAGATCACCCCCTTGGCGCTGTATGGTCGTTGTCGAATGGTCACCAGACCGGCCAGACCCGCTGGATCTCGCCAGCGAGGAACTGATCCCGCCGCTTCTGCGGTGGCAGACGCGCCGGGTCAGCCTCTCGGACCTTGTGTTCGTAATACGTCGACGGGGTGATCGGCAACTGGGCACAGATCGACTCGACCCCGTATCGGTCTCGGTGGGCGTCGATAAACGACACCATCATCTCGGCTTGCGGTCGAGCTCCGCCTGAGCGAAAAAAGCCGATGCTTTGCGCAGGATCTCGTTGGCCCGTTTCAGCTCCCGGTTCTCGCGCTCCAGCGCCTTGAGCCGCTCACGACCCGAACTCGTCAGACCTTCACGGAACCCCTGATCGCGTTCGGCCCGACGCACCCATTTTCTAAGGGTCTCAGCTGTACAGCCAATCTTTGCCGCAATCGAATTCAGCACTGCCCACTGCGAGTGGTATTCCGCCTGGTGCTCGAATACCATACGCACCGCCCGTTCCCGGATCTCCGGGGAGTACCTCATCTGCTTGGTCATTACTCCATCCTCTCAAGAAATGGAGTCTCCGGTAAAGTCCGGGCGGTTCAGTGGACACGTTTGCACAGGAGGTGGGGCTGCCATTCGAGGCACCGGGTCGTCTGGCCTGTTCAACCGTGGTCAGCGCTTATGAACACTTACAATCTGACCACTATCTTTCCGGGCGCACCATTGGACTCCATCATTTCGTGCGCCTTGCCAACAGTTTCGAACGGAAAGATATGAGCAGGCCTGGCGTGGTATATACCTTGTGCAACGCGATCCACAATCGTCTGCATGGGAATATCGGTCAGCGGGAAGTCCTTGCTGCCCAGCATGAAACTGGCGAAGAAGTTCAGATTGACGGAAGAGGGCATGTCGGTGAGAGGATTAAACGACAGGGGATCACCCCCACCCAGAAAACCGGCATTGCACACACTGCCGCCCTTTTTCACCATCTTCAGGGAATCCTTGAGCGTGGTGTTGCCGACGATATCCATCACACTATTAACCCCGTCGGGATAAAGGCTGCGCACTTCCTGGCTGAGTTCGGGCTGGTCGATCAGGCCGGTGTCGCAACCCAGTGATTCCAGTAGTGGCAGATGGTCGGGATTGCGCGTGGTGGCCAGAACCGTGACGTTCCTGACATGGCTGGCGATATTGATGGCGGCCTGCCCAAGGGCAGACGTGCCACCGCGGACGAGCACCACATCGCCTTCCTGCAAGGACAGGTTATCATGCAGGCAGCTCCAGGCCGTGGCATAGGATTCGGGAATGGCCGCCAGCTCGGCCCAGTCCAGCCCGGTCTGTAAGGGGAAGACATTGCCGGCGGGCAGTGTCACATACTCGGCATAGCTGCCGTTGATGGTACGCCCCATACCGCCCATGATGGCGGCCACCATCTGTCCAGGGGTAGACTGCCCGGTGGTGTCTTCGACGATTTCGCCAACACACTCGATCCCGCTCACCCGTGCTACGTCGCCCCACACGCCACACCGCATGTAGGTCTCAGCGCGATTGATACCGAACGCCCTGACCCGGATCAGCACCTCGCCCGCTTGGGGTTGCGGATCGGGGATTTCTTCTATGCTTAGCTGCTCGGGGCCGCCGTAGGCCTTGATCACGATCGCTTTCATGTTGTTCTCCTCCGGGTGGTGGATGAGGAAGCAATAGTGATCGGCAATAATGTAATATAAAAGTACAAAACAGAAACAAACAATGTAATATTATAAAAATGGTTTCCCTGAAACAGCTTCAGACACTCGATGCCGTGGTGCGCGGAGGCAGTTTCCAGGCAGGGGCCAAGGCACTGCACAGGAGCCACCCCAGTGTTATCAACCTGATGCGCAGCCTGGAGGAGCAGGTCGGCTTCACCCTGTTTGATCGGTCCGGGTATCGCACCCGCCTGACTGAGGCGGGAGAGTCCTTCTATAAACATGCCTTGCGAATATTGCGAGAACAGGCCGGGCTGGAGGGCCTGGCCGGGTTCCTTCAAGAAGGCAACGAGGCCAGGCTGCGTATCGTGATCGGTGATGTCACGCCGCTCGACGAGACGTTGCGGCTATTGCGTGGTTTTGCCCAACAGTATCCCCAGGTACAGCTCGATCTGGATTTCGAAAACCTGTCCGGCCCCCGTGAACGCCTGTTGGATGGCGAGGCCGACCTGATCATTCACCACGTCAATCCGTCTGATCCGCGCTTTGAATGTCAAAAGATTGCCGAGGTGAAAATCATACCGGTGGTTGCGCCAGGTTTTCTCGAGTTCGAACCTGACGCCGATACCCGGTATGCCGCGCTCCGGCCCTATACCCAGTGCATCATTCGCGATACGGCAACGAGCGGCAATAAGGAAAGTCATTTTGTCCTCGAAGATGCGCATTGCATTACTGTGGGTGATCAGTACACAAAAAAGTCGATTATCGTTCAGGGCATGGCATGGGGGCACATGCCGGATTTCATGGTCAACCGGGAGCTGGAAGAAGGGGCACTTGTTTCCGTTGAGAATCACTGGATCAGGGGTTCGGTCGTGGATATCGGGGTTGCCAGACGCGCTGGGGAACACTGGGGGGCGATGGCTCAGAAGCTTTGGGACTATGTCGGTGATGGGTGATGCAAGGCGGGTTACCCGTGAGCGCGGCTGATCAGCAGCATTCAAATGGCTCTATCGAATCACCCGCAGAGGGCGTGGTGAGGTCGAGGTACCCGTTGCGCGCATCCAAGTCTGGCTGGAAGGTGGTCACGCGTGCCTGTGAGCACTTGACGCAACGAGACGACCGGTCTACTATAACGGCCATGCCGCAATCAAGCACCCGGGACAAAATCATCGAAGCGGGCATCGGGTTGTTCCTGGAAAAGGGTTACAACGGCGCTGGCCTGAAGGAAATACTTGCTGTCGCCAATGTCCCCAAGGGTTCGTTCTACCACTTCTTCGATAGCAAGGAGGATTTTGGAAAAGCCGCGTTGCTATATTATGCGCAGGCCTTCACCCCACTGTTAAGGCAGTACCTGGTGGATGGTGAGGGATCGCCGTTGTCCCGGCTCAATGCCTTCTTCGAGGCGATGATCTATCGCTTCGATCAGGAACTGGATTGCAAGGGCGGGGGTTTGATCGGTAATTTCGCGCAGGAGATGGCCGATTCCAGTCAGCAGTTCAGGCAGGTTGTCGCGTCAGTGATGGACGACTGGAAAGGCTATTTCGTCGCTTGTCTTGAGCAAGCGCAAGACGCCGGTGAGTTGTCCAGACATCTGCAGGTGGATGCCCTTGCGGAAGTCTTGTTGAACAGCTGGGAGGGGGCGCTGCTCAAGATGAAAGTGGTGAAAACGATTGCGCCCCTGCAAGATTTCTTGAAGGTGTTTTTCGAACTGCTGAACTGCCCGTAGGGCATATATTTTTTTTGACCGTGTTAGAGACGACCGGTCTACTATTATTCTGAAAAAGAGGACTATCTCATGTCATCAGAAAACCTGCCATCGAAAGTTATCCTGATCACCGGGTGCAGTTCCGGATTTGGACGGCTGACTGCGGAAACCCTGGCGCGGCAAGGTCACTGTGTCTACGCAGGCGTGCGTGATCCGGAAGGTCGTAACAGCACCATCGCAGGGGAGTTACAATATCTCGCGGTCGGTGAAAATCTCGATTTGCATGTGGTCGATCTGGATGTCACCCAGAGTGAGTCGATCGATGCGGTGGTGGGTTCGGTGACTCACCGCCAAGGGCGGATCGATGTGCTGGTGAACAATGCCGGTGTCATGAACGTGGGGATCACGGAGGCCTACACCGCCGAACAGGTCCGCAGGCAAATGGAAGTGAATTTCCTTGGCCCGGTTCAGCTGGATCGTGCGGTTATCCCCTGGATGCGCAGGCAACAGTCTGGATTGCTGGTACATGTCAGCTCGCTGGCCGGGCGCCTGGTGTTTCCCTATTTCGGTATTTACTGCGCGAGCAAGTTTGCACTGGAGGCCATTGCCGAGTCCTATCGTTACGAGTTGTCCGACCAGGGGGTCGATTCGGTGATCGTCGAACCGGGCCCCTTTGGCACGTCGTTGATTGCCGGGTCGCCGAAGCCAGGGGACACTGAGCGCCTGGCTGAATATGGCGATGTTGCGCAGTTTCCTGACAACATGCTCGCTTCCTTCGAGACGTTCTACGAGTCTGATGACGCTGTCGATCCACAGGTCGTCGCCGACGATATCGTCCGGCTTGTCGAGATGTCGAGAGAGGCGCGTCCATTGCGGACAGTTTCCGGCCTCGACTACGGTGTGAGGGAACTGAATACGCGCATGGAACCCATTCAGCGGGGGTTGCTGGAGGCCCTGGGCCTGGAGGGCCTCGATCCGGTTTCCTAAAATGCTGGTGCCGGTCAGGCGGTATGCTCGCCGGGCTGTCGAGGGTTATGCCAAAGGGCCAGCTGGCACCAGAAAAGTGGTTGCCGGTGGATGCGCAGGATGAAGCGCGGGTCATGCAGTGGCTTGCGGTCTCGGAAAACGAGTTATTGTATGGGTTGGCGCGCGCCCGTGCCGTTGTGATACTGGGCCGGCCCTTCGACCTGGAACAGTGCCAGCGCGAGGCGGTTACCGGCCTGAATATCATGGAAGCCTGGCTTGGTGATCGGGAATGGCTGGCGATGTCGCATCTGACGATTGCGGACATCGCCTGCTATCCCTATGTGTCTGTCGCCAACGAGGGTGACATCTCACTGGAGCCGTATCCTGCTGTGCGCACCTGGCTGGAACGTGTAGAGGCCCTGCCTGGCTGGATGCCGATGATGGCCTGGATTCGACCGGCATCCTCGGATTTATGAACTATTTAGCACATATTGATTATAGAATTGCTTCGCCGTTCTTCCGCTTCTTGAGCCTCGTTCCATTGAGAATAATTTCGCTTCTTCATGAAGTCTTGTTCTGCTGCCCGCTATATCCGGGAAGTAACTGTCTACTATTTTCAGGTAGCCATCCATGTCGGGCTGGTAAAATGACAACCATAGACCAAACCGGTCTGAAAGCGATAATTTGTCTTCGATACTATCCGAATAATGGATTTCTCCATCAACAAGCCTGGTATCCAGATTATCCTTCATGTATTCCGGTATCAAATGTCTTCGGTTTGAGGTTGCATACAAGATAACGTTTTCCGGCGGGAGCTCAATTGATCCATCGAGGACTGTTTTCAGTGCAATATACGTGTGCTCGTTTTCCTCGAAGGAGAAATCATCGCAATAAATGATAAATCGTTGCGGAAGATCTCTGATTTCATCAACGATATCCGGCAGGTTGTGTAGATCATTCTTAAAAACCTCGATCAAACGCAATCCTTCGGATTTGAATTCATTCAGAATGGCCTTGATAAGCGAGGACTTTCCCGTTCCTCTGGCCCCCCAGAGAAGCGCATTATTTGCCGGCCTGCCCGCCATGAAGTTTCTGGTGTTGGTTTCCAGTGCGACTTTTTGCCTTTCTATGCCAATCAATGAACTCAACGAAACCGGGTCCATTGAGATAACGGGGCGCAGGTGTTGT
>Ga0256829_1003325_pt1 | contig 11233 bp, 8 predicted proteins | sample 131447metaG_FD_185979 | JGI IMG/M metagenome (GOLD analysis project Ga0256829, IMG submission 185979) | Hydrothermal vent microbial communities from Lau Basin, Pacific Ocean - 131-447 | ecosystem: Environmental > Aquatic > Marine > Hydrothermal vents | place: Pacific Ocean: Lau Basin | collected... | reverse complement strand
AAATAGAGGTAGCCCATGCGGTCATCCGCAGGCTGGAGGTTCCGGGGGCCTTTGACATGGTGTCTTTCTGTGATGGTCTTGTCCGGGCCGTCGGGGTCCGGCTGCGGGAGGATTGCCCGGTGGTTGATACGCCGCTGCGCCAGTTGACGGAGCTGTTTCCCGACCTGAATATCATTGTGACCAGCATCATTCGGGACGGCAAGCTGATTATTCCTTCAAGTGATGATCAGCTTCTGGTCGGGGATAATATTTATTTTGTCTCCGAAGCCAGTCATGTGGAGCGGGCGCTCGGCGTTTTTGGCCGGGATGAGGAGGAAGCCCGGAGAATTGTCATCGTCGGCGGCGGCAATGTCGGGTCCTTTATCGCCGAAAAACTTATTGCCGGCGACTCAAAGATTCAGGTGAAAATCATCGAGCTGGACGGCGACAAGGCAAAATCGGTTGCCCGCGATATTCCGGACGCCATTGTCCTGCACGGTGATGCGCTTGACGTCGATATTCAGAAGGAGGCCAATGTCAAGGCCGCTGAAACCATTATCGCGGTGACCAATGACGACAAGGTAAATATCCTGTCGTCACTTCTGGCGAAACAGGCCGGGTGCAGACGGGCCATTACCCTGATCAACAATCAGAATTTTGGACCCTTGACCTATTCAGTCGGGATTGATGCCTTTGTCGATCCACGCCAGACCACGGTTTCCAGCATTTTGCAGCATATGCGGCGCGGCAGAATACGCTCCCTGCAGAATCTGGCCGGGGGAGCGGCGGAAGTGCTTGAGGCCGTTGCCCTTGAAACATCACCGCTGGTTGGCAAACCCTTGCGTGAAATCAGACTGCCTGACGGGATTATTATCGGTTCCGTGGTCCGTGATGGTGAGGCCATCGTCCCCCGGGGGGGAACAATCATCAAGCCTGATGACGTTGTCGTGGTCTTTACCCGTCTGGAAATGATTAAAAAAGTCGAAGAGCTTTTTTCTGTCCGTCTTGAATATTTCTAGAACCTGATATGGTTGCAAGGATAGGAAATATCATCGGTTATATGTTGATGTTTCTCGGTTTTTTTGAATTGCTGCCGATTATTACGGCTCTGGTCAGCGGTGAATTAAATCTTGTATTACCTTTCTTTATCAGTTCTTTTTTTACGGTTTTTCTCGGCGGTGCCCTGTTTCTTTCCTTTCAGAATCCAAAGGACAGGGCTTCCCGGCACGAAATCATTCTTCTGATGATAATTATCTGGTTCGGGTTGCCGCTTTTTGCCTCTCTGCCGTTTATGATTACCGGTTTTATGACCAAACTTGCCGATGCCTATTTTGAGGCAACATCGGCCCTGACAACCACCGGGTCAAGCCTTGTTATCAATCTTGACCTTGTGCCGAAGACGATAATTTTCTGGCGATCCTTGTTGCAATGGCTTGGCGGGATGCTGGTATTTGTGATGGCGATTGCCATTTTGCCGCTATCTGCGATTGGCGGGATGAATTTATTCCGCAGTCTCCTGCCCCATGGTGAAGGAGATGATTTACTGGCGCGCATGAGATATGCCATAACCCCGTTATTCAGGATTTATACCGGCATGACGGTAACCTGCGTCATTCTGCTGGTTATTTCCGGTATGGGCGGCTTTGATGCCATGCTGATGGCGATGGCGACAGTATCCAGCGGCGGCTTTACCAGCCACGGGGTGCCGGAGGCCAATTCAATGAGTGGTCTGACAGAGTTCATTCTGATCCCTTTTATGATTTTTGCCGCCACCAACATGACATTCCATTGGGCTTTCCTGAAAAGAGGCCGGATAAATATTTATCGACAGGACCCGGAAATTTTCAGTTTTTTATATATATTGCTCGGGGCAGCCCTGTTTATTTTTATCATTCTTGCCCTGTCTGGCGGTATGACGGAGGCCAATCTGTTGAAAAAGGCCGGATTGGCAGTCTTCACCGCCGTTTCAAGCATGACCACAACCGGCTTTATGCCGGATTATGCCGCCGCACTGCCCGGCTCCGTGGTCATCATCTGCGTCATGCTGATGTTTATTGGCGGGACCACCGGGTCCACGGCTGGCGGGCTTAAAATATTGCGAATCAGTCTGTTAAAACGTCAGGCAGATAAGGAAATAAGCCGATTGACCTATCCCAGCAGTATTATCCCGGTAACTTTCTGCGGCAATGTCATATCGCGCGCGACCCTGATTTCGGTATGGTCGCTATTGTTCGTTTTTATTGTGGCATTATCCGTCATCACGGCTCTTTTTGGCCTGCTGGGCTATGATCTTCAATCAGGTTTTGCGTTGACGGCAACCAGTATATTCAGCGCAGGCGGGCTTATTCCGCTGCTCAGCCCTGATTTTGTCGGCTATCACAGCCTTTCATTCGCCGGCAAATGGCTGACCTCATTCGCCATGATCGCCGGTCGGCTGGAAATCATTGCCCTGCTGGTTTTTTTCATGCCATCCTTCTGGAAAAACTGATTTTTTTGTAAAATAATTCACTCTGTAGTTTAAACGAGGGGCAGGCTGTGATAAACTGCGCCTGCTCGTGATTTGTTTTAAATAAACAATAATAAACCTATAATATAAGAATGGATAAATAAATGTCTGAAAAAAATCATAATCTACAGGACTCCTTCCTAAATCATATCCGTAAAAACAAAACACCGATTACTGTTTTTCTGGTCAATGGGGTAAAGCTGCAGGGCATTATCACCTGGTTTGATAATTTCTGTATTCTGTTACGCAGGGATTCCAGTGTGCAGCTGGTCTACAAGCATGCCATATCCACAATAATGCCCGGCGGGCCGATCACCTTGTTTGACGCATCAGAAGCCGAAGACCAGGACTGATATATCAAGAGTATTTATGACAAAACGGAATGACTCACACGCCTTAAAGTTCCGTAAGAAGAAAATAACTCTGGATTGGGGAAAATCGCATAATGACGGCGATCATTCCCCCGACCATGTTGCCGGGGCCAATGTGGTGGTCCTGCATCCCTTTATGACGGCAAGGTCTGCTGTTTCTTCAAGATCACCGGCGGCGCAGCTTGATGAGGCGGTCAGCCTGTGTGACGCACTGGGATTGGCTGTTGTCAGGTCCATGCTTTTGCCGCTGGCAAAACTGACCCCTGCGACCTATGTCGGGCGGGGCAAGCTGCTTGAGCTTGCCGGGGTGATTTCGGCCCGGGATATCGAACTGGTTATTCTCGATTGCGAATTGACGCCGGGGCAGCAGCGTAATATTGAACGGCTTCTAAAGGTCAAGGTTATCGACCGCACCGGGCTTATTCTGGAAATTTTTGGCGAACGGGCGCAGACTAGGGAAGGGGTGCTTCAGGTAGAGCTGGCCCATCTGACCTATCAGAAAAGCCGGCTTGTCCGGTCCTGGACCCATCTGGAACGGCAGCGCGGCGGTTTCGGCTTTTTGGGAGGACCGGGAGAATCGCAGATTGAATCGGACCGGCGCATTATCGGCGACAGGATAAGCCGGATCAAAAAGCAACTGGGCGAGGTCTCGCGAACCCGCGCATTGCACCGGTCGGGACGCAAAAAAAGCCGCTATCCGGTGGTGGCGATGGTCGGCTATACCAATGCCGGCAAGTCAACCCTGTTCAATTACCTGACCCGGGCCGATGTCATGGTCGCCGATCTGTTATTTGCCACCCTTGACCCGACGATGCGGGAAATTGATCTGGCGAATGGCAAAAAAGCAATCCTGTCGGATACGGTCGGATTTATTTCAGCCCTGCCGACCGATTTGGTCGCGGCCTTCCGCGCCACACTGGAAGAAGTGGTCGAGGCTGATCTTATCCTGCATGTCCGCGATATTTCGCACCCCGATTCAGAGGCCCAGAAAGAGGATGTTATGGCGGTCCTGAAATCGCTCGGGCTGGAAAAGGGGCCGGACTGCCGGATTCACGAGGTCTGGAACAAGATTGATCTGCTTGAAAATGAGCAACGCCATATTGTCGGGAATCTGGCGGCATTGAAGAAGGATGTAACGCTTCTGTCCGCAGAAAGCGGGGAGGGCTGTGATCAATTCCGCCGTAACCTCAATGACATACTGGCACAGGGCCGTAAAATCCTGAAAATTGCCTATGGTCATGATCAGGGGGCCGCCATGGCCTGGCTCTATAAGCATAGCGAGGTGATCGCCCGCGAGGACACCGGGGAGGAGACCATTCTGACCACCCGCATTGAGGCCCGTCTGCTCGGGCGAATGGAAAAGGACCCGGGGCTTCGGGGCCGGTTTGTCATATGACCATGGACCCCGTGTGCCGGGTGGTGATTGCCGTTGCCAAAGAAAAAATCCTGCCACGTTTCAATAATCTCCGGGAACAGGACATTATGGCCAAATCACCGGGGGATATGGTCTCGATCGCTGATATTGAGGCGGAAGCCGCCCTGACAGCAGAGCTGAAACGGCTTTTCCCGGAGGCCATGATCGCCGGGGAGGAATCCATTGCGGAAAGACCCGGTCTGCTTGCGGCGGCAATTGCGGCGGACCGGGCCTTTCTGATTGATCCGGTTGACGGCACCAATAACTTTATCAAGGGTGATGACAGATATGCCCTTATGGTGACAGAACTCCGCAAAGCGGAAGCCGTGGCAGGGTGGATTTACCTGCCGGCATATGACAGGATTATCATGGCGGAAAAAGGTGCTGGCACCTTCCTTGACGGTAAAAGGATCAGAATATCAGAGCGAAAATTTGACCCGGGCAGGATGATTGCTGCGGCCCATATCAATCGCTTTCCAAAGGATTTAAGGAAAGCAGCCCGGCAAAACCTGAAAGATTTCAGGGAAAATAACCCGGCTTTCTGCGCCGGATATGACTATATGGCCCTGAGCATACAGGAGAAGGATTTTTCACTTTATTACCGCACCCTGCCGTGGGACCATTTGCCGGGCAGCCTTATCTACGGCGAGGCGGGCGGCTATGTCCGTACCCTGTCAGATGAGCAATATGGCATTCATCATCTTGACAAGGGACTGCTGTCCGCCCCGGACCCTGATCAATGGCAGCGGATCAGAGAGATGATCTTTCCCGGCCTTTTTTAATCACGGTTTACGGCAGTGGGTTTTTGGGCCGTGGCAATTTTTTCCAGCGCCGCGAAGCTTGACGGGAAGGCCGGGCGTTTTATGTATCTCCCTGTGCCTTTTTCCGTTCTGAGGTCGCCGTCCCGATAGCGTAACACGCCGCCACTTATGGTGTGGGAGGCAAGACCGGTCACGGTCATCCCTTCAAAAATATTAAAATCAACATTCTGTTGGTGGCTTTTGGCCGAGATAGCCTTGGTTGCTGCCGGGTCCCAGATGACAATATCGGCATCGGCCCCGGGGCGGATAACGCCTTTCTGCGGATAGATATTGAAAATCTTTGCCGTATTGGTGCTGGTGATCGCGACAAATTCCTGCGGGGTCAGCCTGCCGGTCCCGACCCCATATGTCCAGAGGATCGCCAGCCGGTCCTCGACCCCGCCGGTGCCGTTGGGGATCAGGGTGAAATTATCTTTGCCCGCCGCTTTCTGATCGGCACAGAAACAGCAATGATCGGTCGCGGTGGTTTGCAGACTACCGGATTGCAGGCCTTTCCACAGGGCGGCCTGATGGTCTTTTGCCCGGAAGGGCGGCGACATCACATGGGCGGCGGCTTTTCCGAAATCCGCATCGCGGTAAACGCTGTCATCAATCAGCAGATGACCGGGCAGGGCCTCGCCATATACCCGCTGGCCATTGCCGCGCGCGCGGATAATCTCGTCAAGGGCGTCTTTGGTTGAGACATGAACCAGATAGAGCGGCACGCCGATTACTTCTGCCAGGCGGATGGCGCGGTTCGCGGCCTCGCCCTCTGCCGCCGGGGGCCGCGACAGCGGGTGACCTTCGGGGCCGGTTATGCCTTCTGCCAGCAGTTTCTGCTGCAACTGAAAGACCATTTCGCCATTTTCTGCATGGACGGTCGGCATCGCGCCAAGTTCGAGCGCCCGGCTGAAGCTGTTATAGAGGATTTCATCATCGGCCATGATCGCCCCCTTATAGGCCATGAAATGCTTGAAGCTGTTAACCCCTTCCTGTTTGACCAGACGGCCCATATCGGCGTGAACACTGTCATCCCACCAGGTGACGGCGACATGAAAGCTGTAATCGGCGCAGGCTTTTTCCGCCCAGCCGCGCCATGTCCGGTAGGCCTCCATCAGGGGTTGCTGCGGGTCGGGGATAACAAAATCAATGATCATTGTCGTGCCACCCGCAAGGGCGGCGGCGGTGCCTGTATAAAAATCCTCGGACGCCACGGTGCCCATAAAGGGCAGTTGCATATGGGTATGGGGATCAATGCCGCCGGGCATGACAAATTGTCCGCTGGCGTCAATGACTTCCGCATCGGACGGCACCTCCAGATTCATTCCGACCGCCGTGATAACACCCCCTTCGATATAAATATCGGCGCGCTCACTGATGTCTGCATTGACAACGGTTCCACCACGGATAACAAGGGACATGGATTTTCTCCTCCTCTAGCGTTTTCTGGCAAAGACAAGATATAGCCCGCCAGCGACAAAAACACCAACAAACCAGGCATAGCTGTACAGGGTATCAAATATCGCCGGCACAGTATCGACAAATCCCGCCGCATGTAAAAAGCCCGGCAAATTGGGCAAGACCCCGAGGACAAAGGCCCCGACGCCCGCCATATTCCAGCCATGGGCGGATTCATAGATGCCGTCATGACGGAACAGGTCCTCGACCTTCAATGAGCATTTACGCAGCAGGAAATAATCGGCAATCAATATTCCGGCAATCGGACCGAGCAGAGCGGAATAGCCAACCAGCCAGACGAATAAATAGCCGCCGGAACTTTCCATTAATTTCCACGGGAAAATTGCGATGCCGACCCCGGCGGTGATATAGCCCCCCATCCGGAAGCTTATTTTCCGGGGATTGAGGTTGGAAAATCCGTAGGCCGGGGCGACCACATTGGCGGCGAGATTGGTGGTAAGGGTCGCAATGATCAGGGCGGCAAGGGCAACCACAACGCCCATGCCACCCATGCGGCCGGATAATTCAACCGGGTCCCATATGGCCTCGCCAAAAATAGTCACCGTGGCCGAGGTTACCGCGACACTGATGAAGGCAAATAACGCCATCGGCAGTGGCAGGCCAATAATCTGGCCGATAATCTGGTCTTTCTGGCTTTTGGCGAAACGGGTGAAGTCGGGGATATTGAGCGCGACCGTCGCCCAGAAGCCAACCATGGCGGTCAGCCCGGCGATGAAAGTGCCAAAAAACCGGCCTTCCTTTGCCCCGCCCGGCCCGAATTGCGAGGGGGCGGACAGCATCGCGCCAAACCCTCCGGCCCGGATATAGGCCCATGCCAGCAGCGCCAGCCCCATCAGAATGAGAAAGGGCGCGGAATAGGTTTCGAGCCAGCGAATGGATTCGGTGCCGTTTTTGATAAAATACAGATGAATCGCCCAGAAGCCGAGAAAACTCATGGTCTGGCTAATATCAATGCCGAGCAGGGGCAAGGGGCTGCCGTGAAAGGCATCGCCTGAAAGCCCGTTCAGGATAACATAAATCGCCGAGCCGCCGACCCATGTCTGAATACCGAACCAGCCACAGGCCACCAGTCCCCGGGCCACCGCCGGAATCCGCGCTCCCCTTGTACCAAAGGCTGAACGGAGCAATACCGGAAAGGGCACGCCATATTTGGCCCCGGCATGACCGATCAGGATCATCGGCGCCAGAACAATGACATTGCCGAGCAGAACGGTAAGGACCGCCTCGGACCATGACATGCCCTCGGCAATCAGTCCGGCGGACAGCATATAGGTTGGCACACAAACCACCATCGCGACCCAGAGCGAGGCATAGGATTTCCAGTCCCATGTCCGGGTCAGCACCGTCGTCGGGGCAAGGTCCTCATTCCACAGATCGGCATCATGTCCTTTCATGATACTCATTCCCTGCGGGTCAGCGGATCGTAGCATTCCGGTCTGCGGTCGCGGAAAAACTGCCATTTGTTACGGATTTCCTGCACCATATTCATATCCATATCATGAATGATCAATTCGTCTTTGTCGCGGCTTGCCTCCTTTTCAATCTGGCCACGCGGGTTGACGAAATAGCTCTGGCCGTAAAATTCACCGATATTCCATGGCTCCTCAGTACCAATGCGGTTTATGGCGCCGATCCAGCAGCCATTGGCGGCGGCGGATGCCGGTTGTTCAAGTTTCCACAGATATTCCGACAGTCCGGCGACAGTCGCCGACGGATTGACGATATATTCCGCCCCGTTCAGGGCCAGCGCCCGCCAGCCTTCGGGGAAATGACGGTCATAGCAGATATAGACCCCGAGTTTGCAATAGCGGGTCTGAAACACCGGCCAGTCGGACGAGCCGGGCTTGAAGAAGAATTTTTCCCAGAAACCGGCGACCTGCGGAATATGGGTCTTGCGGTATTTGCCGAGATAGCTGCCGTCCGCGTCAATTACGGCGGCGGTATTGTAATAGATGCCGGTGACATCATCGCGCTCATATATCGGCACGACAATCACCATCTTATATTTTGCCGCATAGTCCTGCATCAGTTGAGTGGTCGGGCCGTCCGGGATCGATTCCGCACTCGCATACCATTTTTTATCCTGACTCGGGCAGAAATAGGGCTGGGTAAAGACCTCCTGAAAGCACAAGACCTGTACGCCTGCCTTGCCGGCCTCGTCGATCAGCGGGATATGGGCCTCTATCATTGCCTTGCGGATGGCTTCCGGGTCATTATCGGTCGAGGATTTCAGCGCCATCTGTATCAGGCCGCCGCGCAGTATTGCTGTTTTTGGTGATGTCATGATCTGTTATCCCATGGTTGGAAAGGTGAATTCGGCCCCGGCGCGGATGCCTGCGGGCCAGCGTGAGGTGACGGTTTTAAGCCGGGTATAGAAATGGACAGCCTCCGGCCCGTAAATGCCGTGAGCACCAAAGATTGAACTCTTCCAGCCGCCGAAGCTGTGGGTGCCGACCGGTACCGGAATGGGGACATTTATACCGACCATGCCGACCTGAATACGCTTGGCAAAATCGCGGGCGGCATCGCCGTCCCGGGTGAAAATGGCGGTACCGTTGCCATATTGATGCCGGTTGATCAGCGCCACCGCATAATCATAGCTTTCCGCCCTGAGCACCGATAGAACGGGACCGAATATTTCCTGTTTATACACCGTCATATCCGGGCTCACCCGGTCGAGCAGGGTGCCGCCGACCCAGAAACCGCCCTCATAGCCCTGTAATTCAAGCCCGCGCCCGTCGACAAGGATTTCTGCCCCCTCTTTGGCCCCGCTACTGATCAGATTTTCAATCCGCTCCCGGGCCTCAGCGCTGATCACCGGCCCCATTTCGGCCTCCGGGTCGGATGGCGGGCCAATTTTAAGGGCGCGTACCCGGGGGGTCAGTTTCTCGACCAGCCGGTCCGCAGTCTCATCCCCCACCGGCACCGCAACACTGATCGCCATGCAGCGTTCCCCGGCGGAGCCGAAACCGGCGCCCATCAGGGCATCGGCGGCCTGATCAAGGTCAGCGTCCGGCAGAATGACCATATGATTTTTTGCCCCGCCGAGCGCCTGTACCCGCTTGCCCGCCGCACAGCCATTGCGGTAAATATACCCGGCAATCGGGGTCGAGCCGACAAAGCTGATCGCCTGAATATCATTATTGGCAATGATGGCATCAACCGCCGCCTTGCCGCCATGGATCACATTCAAGACCCCGTCCGGCAGTCCGGCCTCTTTAAATAAATCATGGATCAGATTGGCACTTGACGGGTCACGCTCGGATGGTTTGAGGATGAATGTATTGCCGCAGGCAAGCGCCATCGGAATCATCCATAGCGGCACCATTGACGGAAAATTAAACGGCGTGATCCCGGCGACCACGCCCAAGGCCTGCCGTTCGGCGCAGGTATCAATGCCCGGGCCGACATCACGGCTGAAATCGCCTTTTAATTTATCCGCTATGCCGCAGGCATATTCAACGACTTCAAGGGCGCGGGCCACTTCGCCCAGCGCGTCATTATGGGTTTTGCCATGTTCGGCGCTGATGGTGCGGGCAATGTCGTCGGCCCGGCGTTTCATGACCTCGCGCAGGGCAAACATCACTTGCGCCCGTTTGGCAGGCGAGGTTGCGGACCATGCCGGAAAGGCGGCCTTTGCCGCCTCGACAGCGGCAGTCACTTCTGCTTCCGTGCCGAGGCAAACCTGTGCCACCACGGCACCGGTGGCCGGGTTATAGACATCCTGCCGGTGGTCCGTGGAACCGGAAGAGGGCATGCCGCCAATGATATGTTTGATCAGGGTCATAAGCTATTCCAGACTTTTGATGATGGTGGCGAGGGTGTCAAAGGCAAAGTCAATCTGGCCTTTTTCGATAATCAGCGGCGGTGACAGGGCAATGGTATCGCCGGTGGTGCGGATCAGCAATCCGGCCTCATAGGCCTTGAGAAAGGCCTCAAAGGCACGTTTGGTTGGCTTGCCGGGAAAAGATTCCAGCTCAATCCCGGCGATAAAACCGATATTGCGCAGATCAATCACATGGGGCAGGCCGCGCAGTGAATGAACCGCCTGCTGCCAGTAATCCGACAGGTCGGTGGCACGGGTCAGCAGCCCTTCCGCGTCATAGGTGTCGAGCGTGCCAAGTGCCGCCGCACAGGCCATCGGATTGCCGGAGAAAGTATAGCCGTGGAAAAATTCAATGGTATTTTCCGGCGCGTCCATAAAGGCCTGATAGATTTTATCCTGGGCAAATACTGCACCCATCGGAATCACGCCGTTGGTCAGGCCCTTGGCGGTCGTGACAATATCCGGCTCGACGCCAAATTTATCGACGGCAAAGGGGGTGCCGAGGCGGCCAAAACCGGTGATCACCTCATCAAAGATCAGCAGAATGCCATGCTTGTCACAGATTTTCCGCAGACGTTTCAGATAGCCTTCGGGCGGCAGGATTACCCCGGCGGACCCGGCGAGCGGCTCGACAATTACGGCGGCAATGGTTGACGGGTCGTGCAGGTCACACAGGCGTTGCAGATCGTCAGCAAGCTCCGCCCCCTGTGGCGGCAGACCCTTTGAAAAGCGGTTTTCCGCGATGCCGTGGGTGTGGCGCATATGATCAACGCCGGCGACCAGCGTACCAAACATCTTGCGGTTGGCAGACATGCCGCCAACTGACATGCCGCCAAAATTAACCCCGTGATAGCCTTT
>Ga0256829_1003324_pt1 | contig 11235 bp, 10 predicted proteins | sample 131447metaG_FD_185979 | JGI IMG/M metagenome (GOLD analysis project Ga0256829, IMG submission 185979) | Hydrothermal vent microbial communities from Lau Basin, Pacific Ocean - 131-447 | ecosystem: Environmental > Aquatic > Marine > Hydrothermal vents | place: Pacific Ocean: Lau Basin | collected... | reverse complement strand
TCCCAACGAGGAAGTCCGTAGCGGCGACGGACGCAGGGCGGCCGGGGCCCAAAAGCTTGTCGCGAGACCGAGTCCCTGCGGGACACGGAAGTCCCGCAGGTATCACGAGGGCCGCGACACACTTGCAGCCTTGCGCGGTCGGCGCGTATACCACCGAACCGTCGTCGATATCCTCTACCCAATCGTCCGTGTCTGTGTGCGTCATAACGATCTCTCCAGTTCCGGTCCACTTCGATTCCGATCCCCGCCACGCTCCCGCGCGGCATCCCGCGTCCTCGCCGCCGCCTCGCGCTCCGGTTCGCGCTCCTGCCGCGCCTGCGCCCGGTCGGGTTCGCGCTGCGCCGCCGGGTCCTCGCGCACCGCCACCTCGCGGTCCGGGGCCTGGCGCTCGGCGGACTGTTCGCGCCCGGCAGCGACCTGGTAGTCGACGCTGCTGTCGGTTCATCCCCGCGCCTGCGGGGAACACCGTCACCGGCCCGTCGCGCTCGTCGTCGTCCTCGGTTCATCCCCGCGCCTGCGGGGAACACTGTCACCGGCCCGTCGCGCTCGACCTCGGCCTCGGTTCATCCCCGCGCCTGCGGGGAACACCACGATCTGCGAGCCACGCTCCTGGTCCGCCTCGGTTCATCCCCGCGCCTGCGGGGAACACTCTGCAATTCAGTGAGCCGGCGGGGTCATATACGGTTCATCCCCGCGCCTGCGGGGAACACCCGGCTCCGGCGTATGGCTCGTGGAGCCCGACCGGTTCATCCCCGCGCCTGCGGGGAACACGCTCGACGCGGCTCCGGACGTGTCTACGTTGACGGTTCATCCCCGCGCCTGCGGGGAACACACGGTCACCGGGCCCGTGATATCGATGCTCGGCGGTTCATCCCCGCGCCTGCGGGGAACACCCCTGGAGCATAAGCACGGCTCTTTAGGATCTCGGTTCATCCCCGCGCCTGCGGGGAACACATCGTCGGGCCGCTGAGGATCCGGACCGTGATCGGTTCATCCCCGCGCCTGCGGGGAACACCACTGCGGCCCGCGCCCGCCGCATATTTCGCACGGTTCATCCCCGCGCCTGCGGGGAACACCCTTGCCTCCGGCGACTTGCCACCGGAACCAGCGGTTCATCCCCGCGCCTGCGGGGAACACGATGGTGCGAAACGGCGCTCCGGCCTCGATGGCGGTTCATCCCCGCGCCTGCGGGGAACACACCGCCGATGATTGCGACGCGCCCACCGGCAACGGTTCATCCCCGCGCCTGCGGGGAACACCCGGGCGCGGTGGGGAACTGCGGCCCGGCGAGTCGGTTCATCCCCGCGCCTGCGGGGAACACTGGAGTTGTCGCGTGTCGCCGACCAGGACGATCGGTTCATCCCCGCGCCTGCGGGGAACACGCTAATCGTATTATATGGAAATCAAACAGAAAAACCCGGCCGACGATTTCCACCAGCAATTTTGCCAGTCGCACAGGGTTGGGCAACCTGTTTTGCACTGGTTTACAGACTGCCAAAGAGCAAAATCATGGCGCGCTTTCTTCGTCGGGCGGTAGAAAGCGGACCAGCCGTAGACCATCGTGGTCGACAGCAATGCGCCGGTTTTTCCCCAGCGTCTGAAATTCGTAACCCGATTCGTTGTTGGCCTGCCAGGCCATGACGACGTTGCCCTCTTCCAACAGGGCCTTACACTGTTCCCAGATCATCTCACGCACCCGGCGCGAGGCGTTGCCGACATAGACGCCGGCGCGCACCTCCAGCAGCCAGACGGCCAGCCTGCCCCTCAAACGCAGCGGCACAGCCTCGGTGACCACGACCAGCATAGCCATGCTAGCCACTCCGGTGACCGATATCCCCAAGCCTTTGCGGTTCCGGAATGGCCGGCGGGATGGCGTCCTTCGGAGGCTTGGGTGGCTCGATGCCACCGGCGGCCAGGATGCGCTCAATATCGGGAATGATGCGCCGGAGAATCTTGCGCTCGCGAAACAGGTCGCGGCAGGAGATACGCACCTCGCGATCGGGGTTGTCGGGATGGCTTGCGGCGATCCTGAAGGCCAGTGGCACCACGGTGTCGAACTTGTAAATATCAGCGATATCGTAGACGAAGGAGAGCGGCTTGCCGGTGTGGATGAAGCCGACCGCAGGCGCGTAGCCAGCAGCCAGGACAGCCGCTTCTGTGATGCCGTAGAGGCAGGCGGTGGCGGCGCTGAGACAGCGGTTAGCCAGATCGCTGGCATCCCACTCATCCGGATCGTAGCGCCGGCCACGCCAATTGACACCGTATTTCTTAGCCAGCAGTTCGTAGGTCTTGCGAACCCGGGCGCCCTCGATACCGCGTAGCTGGTCCACGCTGCGGCGCGAAGGGGGTGGCTCGCCGAAGCGCATCTCGTACATCTTGCGTACCACCTTCAGACGTAGATCCTCGTCCAGCGCCAGCTTTGCTTGGTAGAGAAGACGGTCGGACCGGGCACCACCCGGTTGGCCGGAGGCATAGAGTCGCACGCCGGCCTCGCCCACCCAGACCAGCAGAGTGCCCACATGGGCCGCCAACTTGGCGGCGGCATGGGAAACACGGGTGCCGGGCTCCAGCATGATGCAGGCGATCGAACCGACCGGGATGTGCTCCCGCACGCCGTTTTTGTCGATGACGACGAAGGCGCCATCCACCACATCGATCCGTCCGTAGCTGATGAAGATCAGGGAAATCCGTTCCTTCATGGGTAGCGGCTTGAGCGGTAGCCAGGCGGAATTCATACGGCACAAGATCTGATCTTGCGATGGACGACATCTCCCTTCGCGCATCGCGCGCGCCGCAGATCGTAGTTGATATTCATAGACGCTCCCCGGTGGCAATCGGTGGACAGGCACGTCAAAAGATCTTGGCGCGCCATGCGCATCACGCCCGCCGCACCAGCATCAATCCGCAACCAAAGGCCTTGGCGGGACCGATGCCCCTGACCAGGGCATGCCCGAAAGCATCGGGATCGGTGACGGTGAGCAGCCCGGTAAAGTCGAGGGTACTGAACCGAATCACGCGGCTGCCGCGGCGGGTCGCGTGCTGCTGGTAGCCCTCGATGCGCAACAGGTCCTCGTTCAAAACGAACCCGTGGCGTGCAGCGCGATCCCGCAGCCACGCAGCCCCTGCATTGTGAATGACCCGTTGCAGTGGCGGACGCTCGGCCAACGGCAGTCGTCTCCATCCCATTCGATGCTTCGCATCCATCACCACGTCATGGCGCCGGCCTTGCCGGGTCACCACCGGATTGACGCGCAAGCTGAAGGCCAGGCGTTGGCCTGCCGTGAGGCGGGGCTCGAACGCCTTCGGCGGATCGATGCGCCACAGGCCCAGGTCATTTTCCGGCGGGCGTCTCGACAGCAGGAAGTAGCGCAGTCTTTCGACATTTGAGTCACGTCGGTAGAGAAAGTCACGCCTGGCATCGGTATCTTCATCGAACAGCCGCCAGAGCATCTGATGTTCGCGATAGGCGTCGCCGAGGCGGTGAACCATGGCAGCGATGTCGGGCTGTGGTTGCAGGCTGATGCGGGTCAGATACATGGGGCCTCCTGCTCAGGCAATGGCGTGGTATTCATCGCGGGTGCCGAACTGCCATCTCGTCCGGCTGCGGGGCAGGTCCTTGCGCGGGACCTGCCACAGATATTCGTTATTCGCGAATCCGCTCTCAAGCCCGTCAGGCAAAGGCGCTTCCCAGACGTGATGCAGGGGGTGTTCGTCCGGTAAAAGACGTTCGGCCAAGCGCTCATCCATTGGATAATCGGCAAAGGCCTGTTTCAGGGTGGCGGCCTGGAGGATCCGCGGGTTGAGCGGCAGGGCCGGCGGGCAGGACTTGCGTCCCAGGTAGAGGACAAAGCGCGGGCGACGCAAGGCTTCGGCCAGGTCCGCCAACGAGTATTGGGCAGAGTCTGTGGCCCAAAGTGCGCAGGTCCAGGCGGCATCGAGCCGATAGTCCCGCCGGGATAAGATGGTATTGAGATTCCCGTACAGCAGCTCATCGCGCCGGGTGTAGAGGCGTTGTCCTCGACGGCTGGGCGGCACCTGGATGGTGTGGTAGTCCCACCCCAGATCGCCATTCGCCTCGATCCGCACCGCCAGACCGAGACCTTCGGCGAGCGATGTCAATTCCGCATCCTGGTCCCGACGCAGTCCCAGCGCGGCCCCCAGCAGTCCGACGATCTGCGACTTCCCGGGATGAGTGGCGGTAGGACGGTATTCTCCCACCGCCGGCTCGCCCCAGGCCGCCAGGGGACCATAGAGCTGAAACATCAACAACTCATTCATGGCCCAGGCCCTCCGTAGCATAGTCGATGATCTGCCGGAGCGTACCCTTGTCGGCATGGGTGTCCATGACCACCGCGTCGCCGTCACCATCGCCATAGGCGCGGTCCAGACGACTGCGCTCGGCTTCCAATGCCCCGATGCCGGCGACCAGCAACCCCTCTCTTCCGGGTTCGACAGGTCTGAGGAAGGCGACCGAGAGATTGCGCGGCTGGGCGTCGCCCTTTTCACACAGGATGTAGCTGGCGCGGGCGCGCGAGCCGAAGCTGTTCTGCTTGCCGGTGGGGGCAATGGTAGCGGCACTCTCTACCAGGGCCGCGATGGTGCTCCCGGCCAGATCCGTATCGCCGCCAAGATTGTCGAGCAACAACTGGCGGTCGAGACACAGATAGAGGTAGAACAATCCCGCGCCGAATTCGGTATCCGCCATGTGGCCTGCGCCCACGTCCTCCTCACCGCGGTTCAGATCGTCCACTGCGGTATAGAAATCGTCCTCCACCGCAACCCTGTGGACGGTGATGGCATGGGCGACTTGGCAGGCGGCCTCGGTGTTGAATCCCGGGTCGTCGGCGAGCATCCGCCCGAAGAGGGCGATGTCGGCGGCAGTGTGCTGTTTGCGCAGCAGGGCGAGATCTTCCTCGGTCGGCGCCTTCCCGGTCTTGATCAGGCGACCGACGAGCTGGTCGATGGCCGACAGTTCCTCGGGACTGACATGGGCCAGCTGTTCGATGTGCAGCGCCTCGGCGCTCCCGTCGTCCTTTTCTTTCTTCAGCTTGCCGAAGACGGCCGCGGTCTGGCGCGCCCAGTCGCGGGCGTTCTTCTCGGCCACCCCGCCCTGAAGCAGGCGCTGAAGTACCTCTTCCCCCAGCCGCTTGGTGCGGGTGCCGATGTGATCGGCGAGCCGCTCCTGGAAGACCGGCGAGGTCCGCCATGCACGCTTGAGGCTCTGGGAGGAGATGCGCAGGCGCTCGGCCCCGCCGACCAGGGCGGTCTTGGGGCGGCCGAGATCATCGCGGTTGAGGTTGGCCGGCGGATAGGCGGTGAGCAGATGCAGTTGGACGAAGCGTTCCATCGTGTTCTCCTTGAATCAGGCAGATTGCTTGAGATTGGGAAAGTAGGCAAAGGCCCAGGACTTTTTGGTTCCAGGTCCCCACCAGAAAATGGTCTCGGCCAGCTCGAACAGGTTGGCGCGACCGTCGAGCTGGGCCAGGATGCGGACCATGGGACGGTAGAGGTCACCGCGCGAGAGCCGCAGCAGGCGGCGGAAACGCAGTTCTGAGACCTGCGGGCGGCCGCCACCTTCGCTGGCGCGGGCCATTGCCTTGGGCAAGGCACCGGCGGCCGGATCGCCGAGTATCAGCGCCTTTGCGTCGGGGGCCAGATGAGCGGCCAGGCCAGCGATGGGAGGGATGCGCGGTTCCCACCACTTGTGGGTCGCGACCGGCGTCTTGCGCAGCCGGGTGAACAGCTCGATGGTGGTCGGAATCAGCACCAGATCATCGGGCGAGCGCGCGCGCCGCAGTTCGGCGCGGCCACCGCGGTCCTGGGCCAGCCCTTGCCACCAGTCGGCCAGGACCGCGCCTGCGTCCCCGTCCGGCGCGAACAGCAGATCCTTTCTCTGGGTCATGCAGATTTCTCCTGAATGGTTGACAGCGAAAGCAGATTCTTCAACTCCTTGCCGTTGAGTTGCCTGACGAGCTTGTCGTGGGCGCGGGCGACACGCCCCGGATCGGCAAAGGCGACCTCGCCGCTGGCGGCGCATTCATCGAACAAGCGGATCGCCGCATCGCGCAGGGTGCGGTGCCAGGCGCCAAGGATGGACAGGTTTTTGCCTTGGGGAATGGCACCGAGCAGCAGCCTGAAACTGGCGTAGAAGTCAGGTTCGGTCTGTCGCCAGAAGCCGTCCGCAAGAAAGGCCGTATCTCCCCTGGCGTCGCCAGGGCGCCTGAACCAGGCCTCCTTGACCGCGTCGCGCAGAAGGCCGGCCACCAGATCGGCGGCGTCGATCATCTGGCGGATCACCCGTTCGAAGGGCTCGAGGTGCTGGGGCGGCACCCGATAGAGGGGTACGGTGGATTCGTACCAGCAACGGGGCTTCATGTTGTCCATGTCGTAGCCGAAAGCCCAGAGGCGGACCTGCCCCATACCGGTGGTCTCGCGGAGAAAGGCCTCGACCACCTGGGCAGGCAACAGCCGTTGCTTGTCGTCGGCCCGCGCATGGACCAGGCCCAACCAGTGCCGATAACCGATGCCACCCGGTTGTGGATGGCGTGCCACCAGTTCCTTGTCAGATCCCCGGTAGGGTGTCAGGGGGTGGCGCCAGGCGCCGGTGTAGTTGATCCCGTAGTTGACGGTGAAATAGCGCCGGATCAGGGAGGCTTCCGTCCCGCAGATGTCGCAGAAACCTTCTCGCCGATCGTCGAAGTCGAGCCGAATGCGCCGCGGCATGGCCCAATACATCTGCAAGGGATGGGCATCTTCCGGCGTTGTGTCCTGCCCACCCTTCTTGGGATTGCTGGTGCGGGTGGCGGCAAGCCAGGGGAAGATGTGCTCCCGGCCATCCAGTGCATCATTACCTGTGAGCCGCGCCGAACGCGGCAGCACATTGAGCCAGAGGTTGTGCCACAAGGTATCGGGCAGCCCGCTGCCATTGGGGTCGAGAACGACCAGTGTGGTCATGGGACCGCCGCCGCGCAGGCCCGTGCGATGTCCCTGGCCGCCTGACGGAGCATTGATCTGCAGGGTGAAAAGCGCCGTGGCGACGCAGACCGGGCACAGGGCTTTCACGTGCCCGCGCTTGACGAAGTGATCAGTGTTTTTTCGCAGCGTCTGGTCGCCAGGCGCCTCGATCAACAGCGCGCCGATCTCATTCATCTCCCGTTTGCGCCGACCCTTTTCGGCCTTCTCGGGCGGCTCCAGGTCCTGCATGAAGCGCGGTCCTTCACCGTCAAGATCAAACGCAAAGACGTATGGGGAAAACGCCCTGGCAAGCTCGTCCACCGATGGCGGATGTTCCAGTCGCTCGTCCCAGGTCTCGTCGTCGTGCGGCGCAAAGGCGGTTTGCAGCAGACCGATCAGGAACTGGGCCAGGGCACCGTCGAAATCGGCGCGAGGGCTGTCGATGGCCCGGGGCGGGTTCTCGGTCACCGCGATCTCCGCCGGGCGGATCAGACGGCGACCGCCATCGGCCAGGCGGACCGGGATCCAGGGATCTTCGATCAAGTTCATGTCGGCTCGTTTCCTTGGTTGATGATTTCCTTCAGGCCGGTGGCCGGCGCATAGTGCCAGCGGCGAGGTTGTCGCCGGGAGTCCAGCGCGGTTCCGGTCCATCCATTTTCGGTGGTGGCCGCAATCACCACGCCCCAGCACCCCTTGCCGGGCAGGCATCGCTTGTGTTCCTGCCACTGTTGCGGAGTCAGGCCGGTTGGCTGGCACTCCCAGGCCACGGCGGAAGCGCGCACAGCAACGCTGCTCAACTGCCAGGCATGGGAATCGTCGGGATCGCCGCCATGCAGCGGCAGCAGCCGATCCCCTGCCCAGCGGGCGAGCCAGACGGTAGTGGTAGGCTCGCCCAGGCGGGTGGGTGCGCTCTCCTCGTCCAGCCAGGGGCCGGTGTGCGCATAGCCCTCTTCATCGATGGGCAGCTTCTTGAGTTGGGCATAGCTGCGCTGAGCCTTCGCCTGGCCGTCGGCCGCCAGGGCCTGGGACTGGAGCCCTTCGGGGATGTCGTCGAAGGGGTCGGCCCCGTAGACCGTCTCGACCAGCTCCCGTGCATGGGTTGGCATCTCGAAACCGCCCAGTTCGCGCAGTCGTTTCATAGCCAGCCAGAGACGGCCATCCTCCTCCCGGTAGACCGCCGCCGTGCCAGGCAGGGCGTCACGCAGCCAGCGTGGGCCGGGGCACTCCTGCCAGGAGGGGGCGAGCAGCACAAGGACCGGAGTACCGCGCCGGTCCGGGCTGTCGATCCGGTTGCCTTGCTCGTCCCGGGAATGGCGGCGCAGGCGGCCGGCACGCTGAATGATGAGGTCGACCGGCGCCAGATCGGAGATCATCTCGTCGAAGTCGAGGTCCAGCGACTGCTCCACCACCTGGGTGGCGATTAGGATGCGGCCGCGGCGCTCTTCGGCGCCGGAGTCCTTGCCGAAATGGCGCAATACCCGCTGTTCGATGCGCAGCCGGTCGTGCAGGGTGAAGCGGGCATGGAACAGATCGATCCGCCAGTCGGGGTGCTTTTGGCTAAGCCACCGGTATCGTTGCCCCGCGTCATTCACCGTGTTGCAGACCCAGCAGGCGCAGCGCCCTTCCTTGATTGTTTTTTCCAGCAACACCTCTGCCGCATCCCGCCTCTCAATGAAGCTCACCTCGACGCGCCGCGCCACTTCCGGTCGGGTACCCAGGGCATGCGGGGTGATTCCCTTGGCATCCAACTGGATCGCCAAGGGATAATCCTCGCTTTGCGGCAGCTCGAACATCTCGTACCCCGCGCCCCGGGCGAAGGCCTCGATCAGCCGGCGCTTCTGCCCGCGCGGCAGAGTGGCGGAGAGGAGGATGGCGCTGCCACCGGCCATTGCGTGGGCGGTGAGCAGTTGCCCGAGCAGACCGTTCATATAGGCATCGCAGGCGTGCACCTCGTCCACGATCAGCACCTTTCCCAACAGGCCCAGCAGGCGCAACGACTGATGACGGGCCGGCAGCACCCCCAGCAGGGCTTGATCGATGGTCCCGACGCCCACCTCCGCGAGCAGCGCCTTCTTGCGGTTGTCCGCCAGCCAGGCGTTGCAGCGCGGACCGGCCGGCAGGGTCCCGTCACCGTAATCGGCCTCGTCGGGGCCGGCGGGCAGGATCGAAGCGCGGAAGGCATCCACAAGACCGGCCCGTCCATGGGCCAGCACCAGCGACGGTGGGGACCCCGGCTCGAACAGGCGCACATAGACTGGTTGCTCGCCGCCGGCGAGGCGCTGGTACATGCCGTTGGCGGTAGCCATGGTGGGCAGCCCAAAATAAATGCCAGCCCCCTCATTGGCCCGCAACAGCCGCCAAGCCAACATAAGCGCCGCCTCGGTTTTGCCTGCGCCGGTGACGTCCTCAAGGATGAAAAGCGAGGGGCCGGGCGTAATCCGGGCATCCTGTGCCCAGTCCTGCAGCGGGGTGGGCCGAAGCCCCTTCGGCAGTTCGGCGAAGCAGTCGGCAAGACCGAAGCGGTGCGCCGGTTCGACGCCGGCCAGTCCGGTGGACTGGACTGCCTCTTCCGCTTGGCCCAGAGCGTGTTGCCAATAATCCTGGAGCGGCATCAGGTCGGCGCGATAAGGGAAAAAGCGGCTGTTCGAGCCAATCCAGTCGGCCAGCACCGCCAGCCCGGCCATCCACCAGGAGCTGATGGCAGCGGTGTCAGAGGGTGGTGACGGCAGGGTATCCAGCTTGGCCAATTGCAGGAGTGCCCGTACGAAGGCCTCGGCCGCCTCCAAGTCGCCCTCCTCAAAGGCGTCCTTCCAGTTGACGACCTCCTCACCCGGCGGCTGGCCGTGGTGGCCGGTGCTGGCGCGCATCCAGACATCGATAGCTGGGGTAGGTGAACCGCGGCGGCGCCGGCGACCCGCGCCGGTCAGGCGCCCGCACAGGTGGTGCTTCCAAAGCAGATAGCCGAGGGTGTCGTGTCGCGCCACATAGGCCTTGGCGACCGTTCCAGGTCGGAGCTGTTCCAACAGGGCGGGACAAAGGCTCTGGAAACCGGTGGCAAATTTTCCCAGATCGTGGAGCGCCAGGTAGAAGACCGCCATGGCCTCCAGACGATCGCCGGGCAGCCCGGTCAGCCGCTCCAGCGGGCGCCGCCAAGGCTCCAGGCGACGCAGCAGCATTAGACCGCAGGCGGCAACGTCGAGGCAGTGATAGGCGAGCAGATGATAGCCGGTTTCGTACGATTCCGCCGCCTTGCCCCAAAAGCAATAAAAAATGGGTGGCTCATGTTCCATGCGGTGATTTTTCATCGATTCATTCACCAGGATGTCCGGGGCCAGGAACTGCAACTTGCGGGCTCGCGCGATTTCAATCGCTGGTTTCGGTGTGGTCCAGATCCGCGTCCGGGGGATTTTGGGATAAAACGCCAGATGGCGGCGGCCGCCCCTTGAGATGACGATACGGGCGCATCGCGTAGAAAGGGCACCCGGTAAGATTCTCCGGATTTGTCAGCGGCCCGAGGGCGCAGTTCCCGATACGCCAACGCCACCCAGGATCGGCGGCGCCGCCGACGCAGAGAAAGCAGTTGGCCTGCACCGCAGCAGTGCGCGACGACGGGTTTCGCAAAAATTTCTCGACCGGGGTGAGCCGCCGCACGACCTCTCCGGCGTCTCGCTTCTGCTCGAGCGCGAGATGAGCCTTCTCTAGCGGGGTCAACTGTTTAGTTGACGCATCATCTTCCATCGGCTGGCCCCTATGGGCTTGTAGCGACGCATTCAGGATAGGGAATTCTCAAAAAATGCAAGCGTAAAAAAACGCGCGATATACAGTATTGGGAAAGGAGCGGCCGGCGCGCATAGGGAGGTGGAGAGGCAACTGGAGTCTGCGCGCCGGCCGCTTTTGCGCCACGTCACGTGTGGCCCCGGCCTGGTCCTTCGGGAGGTTGTCGAATACCAGGCTGCCGGTGTTTCTACGCCACCGCCGGCTGGGCGGCCGCGGCAGCTGTGGAACCGCGGCTGAGGAATGTGAACAGTCTACGCCTGCAGACGCGGAACGCTAATGCAAAAAACAGCCGGGATGGCGATGTATTCGCGTGAAGCGGACGAGGCTATTCTGTCGCGGGAGCTGGCAACGGCAAAGCGGGCGGCGTGTCCGGCGCGGACGCTACGCGCCAAGGAGAGCGAAGCGAAGGCGCGTAGTCCCCGGTAGGCGTAGGGCGCGGGCGTATCGGCGCAGTGGCGAAGCCGCGGAGCCGATATGCAGAGCGCATCCGAAACGCCGTCCAGC
>Ga0256829_1003323_pt1 | contig 11237 bp, 18 predicted proteins | sample 131447metaG_FD_185979 | JGI IMG/M metagenome (GOLD analysis project Ga0256829, IMG submission 185979) | Hydrothermal vent microbial communities from Lau Basin, Pacific Ocean - 131-447 | ecosystem: Environmental > Aquatic > Marine > Hydrothermal vents | place: Pacific Ocean: Lau Basin | collected... | reverse complement strand
TTAGTATGGATGGTGATGTATTTCGACTCTTGCCCGTCTACGACATGTGCTCTATGGGCTTTGCGCCCAAATCAGGAGAAGTGCCCCGTTACCACTTTAACCCAACAAACAAGAGCCTTTTATTATCCACACTAAACACTTTACCACACGCTGAGTGGGCTATTGATGATGCGCTTAAACTAGCTAACGGTTTCTGGAATAGCGTACGTCAGGATTCAAGAATATCAGATGAGTTCAGAGTATTCTTAGAAGAAAACAACCCCTTAAAAGGGTTTGATATACCTTAATTTTATATTTGGGTGACCTCACAGCCGAAACTGTTAGAATGCCGCAGTTCTTTGAAAATTTTAGATAAAAGCAGTTACACAAAATTGTTTGTATCACTTCGTATTTGTGCGAGCCAAGGCAAAAATGAAGAGCAATACCGCAGTTTAGCAGCGCTAAATGAGGATATTGGTTTTCATTTTTAACACAGGCACAGCCAAATCAAGAAGTGATACATCAATTTTACCATCAGGAGTTGATATATGTTATTCGTTGCCGTTCGCGCCGCCCGTCGTGCTGGAGACCTAATCCTTCGTCATTATGAAGATGCCGATTCATATTCGGTCAAACAAAAGCAAGACCGCGACTTTGTCACTGAAGTCGATAAACGTGCAGAAGAAATCATCATTTCTGAAATTCGTAAACATTACCCCAACCACGGGATCGTGGCTGAAGAATCTTCCCCCATCAATCCTGATGCTGATATTCAATGGCATATCGACCCTTTGGATGGCACGACCAATTTTGTGCATGGCTATCCGCATTTCTGCGTATCCATTGCGGCATGGCAAAAAGGTAAACCTTTGCTTGCCGTGATTCATGACCCTATCCGTGATGAAACTTTTGAAGCCAAAAATGGTGGCGGTGCATTTTTAAATCGCCGTCGCATGCGTGTAAGCGAATGTAAACATGTGAAAAATGCTTTGTTTGCCTCAGGTTTACCCCCTTATCAACGCGAAGGCTTGGATGATTTCCAAAAACGCATGGATAATTGTATGCGTGCTGCCGATGGTTATCGCCGTGGTGGTTCAGCAGCACTTGATTTGGCTTATGTGGCTGCAGGTCGCATCGATGCCTACTGGGAAGCTGGCTTAAAATCATGGGACATTGCAGCTGGTGTATTGCTCATCCAAGAAGCAGGTGGCATTGCCACAGGTCTTGATGGTGCAAGCATTGATTTAGAGAAAGGTGATGTGCTTGTTGGCAATGATGATATGCATCGAGGCTTTCAAAAGCTTATCAAACTTTAAATCATTTCTTTTTGGGGCGGAAGACCTTGCATTGTTCAGGGTCAGCCTCCAAATAAGAGCCTGCAATCAAATCAATACAATAGGGCACGGCAGGAAACACAGCATTGAGGCAATCATCAATAGCAGAAGGTTTGCCCGGTAAGTTGATGATTAAGGTCTTGCCGCGAATACCTGCTGTTTGCCGCGATAAAATCGCAGTCGGTACAAATTTAAGTGACTCCTGACGCATCAATTCGCCAAAACCCGGCATCATTTTTTCACACACCGCTTCAGTGGCTTCAGGGGTTACATCACGCACCGCAGGACCTGTGCCACCCGTAGTGATGATGAGGCAACAACCCTCATCATCACTAAGTGCTTTGAGTGTATCTTCAATACCAGCCTGCTCATCAGGAATCACCCGAGATACTGCTTCCCATTCCGATGATAAAACACGCTCAAACCATGCCTGCATGGCAGGACCACCCAAGTCTTCATACTCACCACGGCTTGCTCTATCCGACACCGTTACAAATCCAATTTTCGCTTTCATATTTACCCTTCTTATATCCCTTGTCATTTCGACCGTAGTGGAGAAATCCCTAAGATGCTTCGACTACGCTCAGCATGACATTTGTCCGTCATGCCCAAAATTCTCATTTTAAAAATCTGTACCCTGCAATAATTGCACTTGCACTTCATCGCCTACTCTCAACCCTTCTGACTGCTCAGGCACAACCACAAAACCTTCCGCAACGGCCATGCTCATCAACACGCCACTGCCCTGCGTACCTGTGGAAGTGACCGTGTAACCTTGCTCATCTTGACCTAACACAACCCGCACAAAATGGGCTCTGCCCACCCTATCTTTGATGTCATGGCTAAGCCTTGCGCTGATGGTTCTACGCTGCAGCTTGTTAAAACCCATCATCCTTCTCAACGCGGGGGAGACAAACTGCTCAAAACATACCATGCTGGATACAGGGTTACCCGGCAGCCCAAACACCGCACAACCTGATGCACTCGTGCCAAATGCCAGCGGATGCCCAGGACGCATCGCCACCCGCCAAAAGTGCATGGTGATGCCCAGCGCATCCAAAGTCGGGCGCACAAAATCATGATGCCCCACCGATACACCACCACTGGCAAGCAGCACATCATATTTCAGCCCTTCAGCCAACTTCGCTTTCAATTCAATCGGATTATCTCGCGCAATGCCCAGCAACTTGGCTTCAATGCCCAAGGCTTTGCACTGCGCATACAAGGCATGGGAATTGGCATCAGGGATTTTATGGTCATCCACGGACTCATCCAATCCTTCAAGCTCATCACCCGTGGACAAAATCGCCACGCTAGGTTTGGCAAACACAGGCACTTGCTTTTGCTTCACCATAGCCAAAATTGCCAGCACCCCCGGGGTAATCGTAGTACCCTTGAAAAGCACGGTTTTACCATCCATCAAGTTCTCACCCAATGGGCGAATATTTGCACCTTGCTTGGGTGGCGTGAGAATCAATACATCATCCCCATCTTCTTGCGTATCTTCCACCCGAATCACCGTATCCACGCCCTGCGGCGTTGGTGCGCCAGTCATGATTCTAGCCGCCCTTTCCTGCAACACCTTAATCGTTGGCATTTGCCCTGCGCGAATATCATCCACCACTTTCAAGCGCACAGGGTGTTCAGGGCTGGCATCCTGAATATCCGCAAAGTACACAGCGTAACCATCCATCGCCGATACATCATACGGCGGATGATTGCGATTTGCCGCCACATCTTCAGCCAATACGCGGTTAAGTGAATCATGCAAAGCCACATGCTCAACATCTTTGGATTGAACATGTTTTAGCACCTCTGCCAAAGCATCGGGGACTGATAAATAATTCATGACTTGCTCCATTGCTGCACATCCGCAGTCGTATTTAAGCTGATCAAACTAAGCAGCTCGGCATCATACAAACGCGCTTCTTGTTCGGGAATACAATATGTATTCAGCGTCTCCAATAAGCATTTCAAACTTCGTTTTTCTTGTTGGATATGATGTTGCATAGCAGGCAAGGTTTGGCGATGATAAAAGCAACACAAAGGTTGCGCCATACCACCCACATGCAAAGCCACAGCATCATACCATTCTCGATGCCTGGCCATATGTTTCACCAAATCCGCCGCAATAAATGGCATATCCACACCCACCACAAACAGCCAATCCGTATCCACAGCTTCAAATGCGGCAACAATACCCATCATGGGTGCTCTATGCTCGCTATCATCCAACACTTGCGGCAATAGCGTGTCATCTCGCTTTTGTCGCGTGCTCACCACCACATGTTCAAACAGCGGCGTTAAGCTCTGCTCTGCCCTAGCCAAAAGCGTTTGCCCTTCAAACACCATTGAAGCCTTATCCTGCCGCATGCGTTTGGATTCACCACCTGTCAAAATGACAGCCGTACAATTATCAATCTTCAACAAGACTTATGCCTTCTCATCTGGTTATAACTTATTTTTCCCAATAAGACCTTCAACTGCTTTATCCTTGCCACTTCGAAACCTAACCACAAAGTAACCAATTAACATTCCGACCAGTGGACCAACTACAATAACGATTGGAAGCCAAACAAACGCAGTAAATGCCGCTGCATTTTCTTTTCCATAGTTAGCTTCAATAAATGGCAGTAATGTAAAAGCTAGTGTACCTCCGACCAATATAAGTCCAACAATATAGCTTATTGCATAGATAAAATTGTTACTTATTAACTCTTTAACCTCCTCATCTCTATTCGTGGCTTCGGCTTCATTAACAATCATTTCACCCGATAGTGACTTCAATAGTTCTTCTAGCTCATCCATTGTGTAACGAATACGATATTCCTGTCCATTTATCAGTCGTACAACATATTTCTTATCACGCGTATTTGAAGTTTCCACCATAACTTCCTCAATACTTAAAGGGACATAAGGCGTGACATAAACAATATCTTCTTTAGAAACATCAATCCCTCGATTATAGTGAAGAAACAGCTTTACTTTACCATTTGAATGTATAGATATTTTATAGACAGTATTTCTCGTAATAAGAATTCCTTTAAGCCAAAATAGGCCTACAACAAAAAGCAGAGCAAGCAGTATCAATAAAACATTCCACGATTCAGTTAGAATCATTCTTTCAACTGGCAACTGAACCAATATCAACAGTAAAAATAGAGGAAATGAAATAGCCTCGAACCATCCACGCCAGCTAGTTGATGCTGTATCACGCCAAGTTGCCATTAATTCCCCCCACATTATCAGTTTCTCTCACCCAATGAAGAATAAAGTCTATAATGAACTCTAGCTGATTAATGTCTAAAACAGGAATATCTAATTTCAGACCTTGAATATCCGTAACCACAGCAAGCAGTTCAGATGGTTCGCATCTCATATCTGCCGACCGCGCTTCTCGCACCACTTCAATCTTGGCACAAGGCATAGACGCATAACCTTCCACCAACACCAGATCGGCATGAGGGAAATACGCATCTGCCATCTCTTGCGGGGTTAATGGCTTTTGAATATCCGCCACCATCAATAGCTGCTCTGGGCCAACCAAAAGCGAGCTTTTCGCCCCTGCATATTTATGCCGCCAGCTATCTTTGCCCGGTGTATCCATCTCAGGCTGGTGATGCGAATGTTTTACGGTGCAAACATCCAAACCTTCTGCCGAAAGGGCTGCAATCAGCTTTTCCATCAATGTTGTTTTGCCAGAGTTGGAGTATCCGACAATGGCGAGCACTGGAATATGTTTCATAAACCATCCACCATCGTCATTCCCGCGTAGGCGGGAATCCACTCATATTGCACGCTTATAGATTCCCGCCTACGCGGGAATGACATAAAATAAGTAACAATCATGGATGCTGCGTGACCCAAGCATCACCATCAGGGGTGACTTCTTTTTTCCAAATGGGCACTCGTTGCTTTAACGTATCAATAATCCATTCACACGCTTCAAAAGCAGGTTTTCTATGCTCTGCACCGACCACAATCAACACAATCTGATCGCCTGCATGTACCGTGGTAACACGGTGAACAATTCGCACATCCATAATATCAAATATTTTCAAGGCCTCATCACGCAAACTTTGCATGGCAGCGGTCGCCATACCTGCGTATTGCTCAAAGTTAATCGAAAACACATCACGCCCTTCTGAGAAATCACGCGCACAGCCCAAAAAGGTCACAATCCCACCCATGCGCTGCGAAGTTTCCCGAAGTGTATTCACTTCTTCTTCCACAGAAAAGTCTTCTTCCTGAATACGAACCGCTTTCATATCATCCACCTGAAAACGGCGGCATCAGCGCCACTTCATCACCATCTTGCACAAGATAATCCATATCCTGAATCTGCTCTTGGTTTACCGCCACCAATAATGGCTGTATATCCGCGCATTCAAGCTGCGCTATCAACTCCGCCAGAGAGAGGCCTACCTGAGCATCAGCACTACGTTTACCGAGCTTATCCGCGACTGCACCAAAAAAGAGAACTTTAACCATACTTTTTAAACCTTACGCCCTTGCCGCATGTCTCTTACATAAGTATGAATATCCTGCTGTTTATCTGCCCAAATCCCAAAGAAATAATCTTTTGCGCAGTCTTTCAATGGTTCCTTTGCCTGATTATTATGTTCAGTTTTTCTTAATAGGCTTTCTGTTTTATCCATATATCTAAAACCAATCCTCAAGCACAAGTCCTTGCACCCGTGAAAACTCTTTCGTGTTATGTGTGACCAATACACCTTGGCTGGCAATTGTAGTGCCTGCAATCAGGGTATCCATTGCGCCAATCGGTGTACCTTTTGTTTCTAAGGTAGCGCGAATATCTGCTGCGGCTTTGGCTTCTTTTATACCCATAGGTAACACCGTCATCAAGGCTATAAAGTCATCCAATTGTTTGCGGCGTTTCTTAGTATCACTTGACTTGGCAAGCCCAACTTCCAATTCATACAAGACAATCGCAGGAATCGCTACATCTCGGGGTGCTGTCTGCAACAGCTTATCGGCAACATTACCCATGCCTTTGAAATAGTAAATCAGCGTATTGGTGTCGAGAACATACATTTAAAACGATTCACGCTGGCTATCTGCTACAGTTTGGCGAATATCTTCTGCCATCGGTAAATCTTGCCATTTGCCAGCCAATGCTTTGGCTTCTTGCGGCCATTCAGCACCTGCTTTTTCACGAATCACACGCGCCACCCATTTACTTTTAGAAACGCCTGATGCCTTCACAGCGGCATTCATATTCGCTTCTGTTTCATTATCAATATAAATCGTTACTTGACCCATGATACACCTCACTAATAGCTAAAGTATATGTGTAAATATACTTGGTTGTCAATCTCATTACAGGCAAAGCTATGCCATTATCCCCTATCTTTACGCGAGCTAGCAACCTTATACACATCACCATCTGCCCGCTTGCCAATCGCAATCACCAACACTTCAATACGTTCTTTTTCTACCCTATACACAATACGAACATCACCCACCCTTAATTTGCGTAAGCCCGCTAAACCCTTGCGTAGCGGTGCGCCAAAGCTTTCAGGCTCGGTGAGTAGTTTTGCATCAATCGCCTTGATAGCTCTTTTTGCCCTACTTTTACCAATACGTCTTAAATCCTTATCCACCTCTGGGTGGTACAAAACCTTCCATGTTTGCTTCATTCGCAACTCATCCGTACTTACGCTTCATGTCCTCATGCACAGTCGCGGTCGCTGAGTCAAAGCTTTCCAGCCTTTCGCCAGCTATTTTTGCCAGTTGTAAATCTTCAATATTTTCTAACAGTGATTCGTAAGCAGACAAAGACAGCAGCACAGCATTGGGTTGATTGTTACGAACAATAACAAATTTATCATGCTTTTGCTCAGATAACTCTGTAAGGATTGAGCTGGTTTTTTTGGATAAGTCCGTTGCCGAAAGCATTTCGCTGGGTGTAAATCTTGCAGTATTCATCGCTATTCTCCTATTATTATCGGATAATAATCATCTTATTCGCAGGAAGTCAATGATAAAATGAACACTACCTTTTGAAGTCTCCCGACTTACCACCTGTCTTTTCTTCAAGCTGAATGTTGGTCAAGCGCATACCTTTATCCACGGCTTTGCACATATCATAAATGGTGAGAAGGGCTGCGCTCACTGCCGTTAATGCTTCCATTTCCACGCCTGTTTTACCTTTGCATTTGACGGATACTTCAACTTTTAGGCCGCAGGTTTCCGTGAGTTCAGAGAAGGACACATCAATGCCCGAAAGTATCAAAGGATGGCACATAGGAATCAAATCAGGTGTTTTTTTCGCCCCCATAATGGCTGCGACATCGGCAATGGCGAGCACATCACCTTTTTTAAGTTTGCCTTGTTGAATATGCTGCAATGTATTTTCCAACATATGAATTTCACCGCTGGCAATAGCAATACGTGTGCTATTTTCTTTGTCCGACACATCCACCATGCGTCCGCGCCCTGCTTGATTAAAATGGGTTAACTCACTCATGCTTATTACTCCTAACCACGGATAAACACCGATAAACGCGGATATCATCTCTGTTCATCTGCGTGCATCTGTGGCGAACACTTTTGTGCTTGTTACGCTATTCATCAGCTTGCCTTCACGCATACGCCAATGTTGCTGTGCCAACACCTTGGCATCTTCTGTATCATGACTGACCATGAGCATAGGAATATCCAAAGTTTGTTGTAAATCTTTTAATGCCTGCCGCAACCGCAATCGAATATCGGGGGCTTGGGCTGAAAAAGGTTCATCCAACAGCAATAATGACGGTTTGATATACAATGCCCTTGCCAATGATACCCGCTGCGCTTCACCTGTGGAAAGCATGGCTGGTTTTCGTTTGAGCAATGGGCTGACCTCCAAAGCTTCACACACTTGGTTGAACCAAGCTGCATCACCATGATTTACACCCAATGTGATATTGGCTTGTGCGTCCAACCACGGCAAAAGCACGGCATCACTCCACACAAAACCAATGTTTCGCTGTTCAGTGGACTTTACAAATCCAGCCGCACTATCCAGCCAAACATCACCAGCTATCTGCAATTGACCTTGGCAATCTTCTAAACCTGCAAGACAACGCAACAAAGTGGTTTTCCCTGCGCCATTTTCACCTGAAATAACAATCACTTCATGGGTAAATTCAGCTTGTACGTCTAGGTGCAAACTACCTAGCTTAGTTGTGATGCAAATATGATTCATGAGCCAATCACCAAGGGTTTACGATTGATGCTATACACCACGGATAACATGAGAAATGACACGGCTAACAATATCAGAGCAAGTTGCGCAGCTTCTTGTTGCTGCTGCATTTCCACCAGTTCAAACAGAGCAATGCTTGCCACTTTGGTTTCACCTGGAATCGAACCACCCACCATCAGCACCACACCAAACTCACCCATAGTATGCGCAAAGGAAAGTGCTGCGGCAACAAGCACACCACCCTTGGATACAGGTAAAATGATGTGACGCAAAGTTTGCTTGATATTCATACCCCGTGTTTTGCCAAGCTCTAACCATGATTTCGGCACAGCACGAAATGCTTGCTGCATGGGCTGCACGGCAAAGGGAAGTGAGTACAACAACGATGCCAATACCATACCCGAAAATGAAAATGCCAACGAACTATCAAATACAGAAGCCCAAGCTGAACCTAGCCATGAATCAGGGGCAATCATCAAAAGCACATAATAACCGAGCACCGTAGGCGGCAACACCAAAGGCAAGGCTACAAGCACTTCTAAAGCTGTGCGCCCCCTAAACGATTTGAATGCCAACACATACGCCAAAGGCAAAGCTATTAGCAATAAAAGTAGGCTGGTGGTGAGTGCCAGTTGCAAGGATATGATGAGTGCATCAACCATAACTGTTACCCGTCATTCCCGCGATTAGGTGAATTGCGAAGCAAGAGAGTATCCCCTGGGGGAAGGCGGGAATCCATATCCCACAAAAGCACCTTATCACTGGATTCCCGCCTTCGCGGGAATGACGCTTGTTTGTAATGTTATATAAAAGTCTTTTGCTATGACTGTGTTTGATAGCAGAAAGACGGTGTAGGGAATACGCATTATAGCATCTTGCGCTACTTGCACAGGCACAAATGCGGCATCCACCAAACCTTGATTCACCATCATGGAAGCCTGCATGGCATTTTGCGCATACACAAGTTTAGGCTTAAGTACCTGCCACATACCTTTCTTTTCTAACACTTGCTTGGCAGCAGCACCAAAGGGTGCGGTTTGCGGATTGGCAATGGCAACTTTCCGAATATTATTTTGTATAAGTCGTTGTAAATCAGTGGTGAAACGATTGCCAAGCTGAATCCCCAAATAACCATAACCCATAGCTTTATGCGGCTTATCCAAATCTATCTTTTGCGAGCCTGCGGCAATGAATATATCAAATGGCGCGCTTTGTTTGATTTGGTTGTACAAACGGCCTGTAGAACCTGATACCAAACGCACGGCAACATGATGTTTGGCTTCAAATTGAGCGGCATAAACTTTTGCCTTTTCATAGAAGCTGGATGCCACGGCAACCGTGATACTTTCCTGCGCATATAATGGATGAGCACATAGGCATATCGACGCATAAAAGATGATTACTTTGATAACCCTCACCCCAGCCCTCTCCCTTAAAAGGGCGAGGGAGCTATAAGCCCATAAAAAACACACCTTAGCCACCAATATGAATCATGGAGCGTTTATCTGCATCGGAATCAAAGGCATAGGTACCAATTTCGGGTTTAATCAATGCCGAGCGGAGGAATACCGCGCGAATATCATCATCGCTACCACCACGACGAATCACATCACGCAAGTTCATATGTTGATCTTCAGGCAGACATGAGCGAAGACCGCCATCTGCGGTTAAACGCAGGCGATTGCAGCCCTCACAAAACCTATCCGACATAGGCATGATAAAACCCACTTCACCTTCGCCATGTTTGAGCGGCAAATATCTCGCTGCCGTGTTGCCTGTTTGCATGGGTGAAATATCCACTCGCGCTTGCACATCATCTTGCGCCAACACGTCTTCAACTGAAATATAATGTTTATCCCAATCCAAACCCTGCTTCATCGGCATCAGCTCAATAAAGCGAATCGTTGCACCCATAGCTGATGCAAAATCCATCAACGCAGCGACCTCATCATTGTTGATACCCTTCATCAGCACGGTATTCAGTTTGATAGGCAAAAGGCCTACATCTTTAGCTGCTTGAATACCATCCAACACAGGCTGAATATCGCTACCTGTGAGCCTCTTAAAGCGCAAAGGGTTGAGTGTATCCAAGCTGATATTGATGCGATGTAACCCTGCATCTTTAAGTGATTCTGCATGTTTTGCTAAATATGTCGCATTGCTGGTTATCGCCAAATCAGTGATGCCATCTATGGCTGATAATTGCGCAACCAAATCAGGTAAATCTTTACGCACCAAAGGTTCGCCACCTGTAATACGTACCTTATTTACACCCAAGGATGCTGCAACGTTCACAATGCGCGCAATCTCTTCAAAGCTTAAAATATGGGAACGCGGCTCAGCCTGATAGACATCCGCAGATGGCCTGCAATAATCGCAACGCATATTGCATCTATCGGTCACTGAAATACGCAAGTAATTCAGCTTGCGCCCAAAAGAATCATGCAGCCCTTGGCGCATATTCAGCGCTTTGCTTTGCGGATAAAACTTGATGGGCTGGGCGTTCATGAGCCAGACAATAGTCTTTTCATCTCCGGTATGCACGAGCCACAACCCGTACCCGCCTTGGTACAATTCTTTAATGTCTCCAAATCACCACAGCCACTTTCCATCGCAGCCTTGAGTTCAAGCTCGCCCACATTATGACATGCGCAGATGATTTTGCCTTTGGTGTCTTCTGTGTTGACCACGCTGCTTGGCGCAAGCAAAAATGG
>Ga0256829_1003322_pt1 | contig 11237 bp, 11 predicted proteins | sample 131447metaG_FD_185979 | JGI IMG/M metagenome (GOLD analysis project Ga0256829, IMG submission 185979) | Hydrothermal vent microbial communities from Lau Basin, Pacific Ocean - 131-447 | ecosystem: Environmental > Aquatic > Marine > Hydrothermal vents | place: Pacific Ocean: Lau Basin | collected... | reverse complement strand
TTTTTTAATACATTGCAGTTCGAGATTTGTGATGCAAACTTTGTAGAGGTCTTCTCAGGTAGCGGCTCCATTGGTCTTGAAGCGCTGAGTCGTGGGGCTAAAAAGATATATTTTATGGAAAAAGACCATGATGCACTCAAAACCCTCAAAGAGAACATCGCACAGACCGATCCAAATGCCTGTGAAGTCTATGGTGGAGACAGTTTTACAAATATAAACGCAGTCGTTTCACAGCTCAAAAAGAGTGGTGAAGATGCCTACTTTTATATTGACCCGCCTTTTAGTGTTCGTGAAGGGATGGAAGATATTTATGATAAAACACTGCGTTTAATAGCGAACCTGCCACAGGAAAATGTCAAGATGATTATCATAGAACATATGAGCGGACTAGAGATTCCTGAAAATATAGGTAACTTCAGCAAACAAAAATCTAAAAAATTTGGAAACACAACGCTCACTTACTTCGAAGTGGAATAAAAATTGCTGAATCCTTTGTAATAATAAGGATTTGTGCATGAAATATATATTTGTTTTTCTACTTCTTTTTACATCTCTAAACGCAACGAAAATTGCTGATGTCTCTAGCATCATTGGCGTGAGAGAGAATCAAATTATCGGCTATTCGCTTGTCGTTGGTTTGAAAAAAACAGGTGATGGAACAACTTCAAAATTTACCCTCCAGTCTATTTCGAATATGCTCAAAGCGATGAATATCGATATGAATCCTATTGACATCAAATCAAAAAATGTCGCAGCAGTTGTTGTAACAGCGCGTATGAAGCCGTTTGCCCGACAGGGTGATAAGTTTGATGTTGTAGTGTCTTCTATTGGTGATGCAAAATCTTTAGAGGGTGGAACACTACTTATGACACCTTTAAAAGGGGTAGATGGGAAGATATATGCTCTTGCTCAGGGCTCAATAAGCATTGGTGGACGAAACGAGCGAGGTGCAGGAAGTGAATCGCATCCGACAAGTGGTGTCGTTTATAATGGCGGTATCATTGAACGTGAGATATACAGCAACCTTTTTAACCAACAATATGCAACGCTCTCTTTAAAAGAGTCTGGATTTCAAAATGCTGTTGCTGTGCAAAATGCCATAAATAAGTTTTATGCAACGCAGGTGGCAGTAGCAATGGATTCTCGAAGTATCAAACTTAAATGTCCTAAAAATCTTTCAATGATTGAGTTCTTAGCTGAAGTGCAAAACATAGATATGAACTACAAGCCCAAAGATAAAATCATCATCAATGAGAGAACTGGTACTATAGTTGCTGGAGTGGATATAGAGTTAAAACCTGTTGTACTGACGCACGGCGATATTACTATAAAAATCGTTGAAGATAAGAAAGTGCCTACTCCTGCAGGTGCGATGAAAGTAGATAACAATCTTGTTATTGGACTCAATCAGGATGAGGTCTATACAAAGAACGGCACGACAACGGTAGCAAACCTTGTGCGTTCTTTAGAGAAGCTTGGGGCTTCTCCAAAAGATATTATTTCAATACTTGAAGCGATGAAAAGTGCTGGAAGTATTTCAGCAGATCTGGAGGTTATCTAATGAATTATGGAATGAATGCATTGGCTATGAAAGCGCAGTTAGCGACGCAAAATTCTGCGATTCCTAAAATAGATGCAAACGCAGAGGATAAAGCACTGAGAAAACAGACAGATGCTTTTGAATCTGTCATACTCAAAATGCTTATGGATAACGCGATGAAAGATGAAAAAAATCTCTTCTCATCGCAAAATGATCCGGGTGAGAAAATATACAAATCAATGTACCGCGATGAGCTCTCAAAAGCGAGTGCGGGAAGCTTTGGATTTTCACAAATGTTATATGACTATTTATCTAAGAAAAACGCCTGATTTTACTTTAGAAAATTATTTATTTGCCGATATAGTTGCATATGAATAAAGCGCGTGACAGAGGCGCTTATAAGGAAAAATTATGATTTCGAATGTAAATGGTTCGGCTGTAGGTCAAGCCTACATGAATACGCTTAAGGGCTCTCAGCAAAAAGAGAGTGCCAAAAGTGCAATGTCATCACAAAATGGGAATGACAAAATATCAAAACTCAAAACGGCGATAGAGTCGGGAGAGTATAAAGTGGATCTCTCTGCCTTGGCAAATAAAATTGCGGATGAGTTACTTTAGAGATTAACTTCAAAAGGGGTGTAATATGTTGACACATCATTTACAAAATACTTTAACAGACTTAGAAGATCTGATAACTATGACAGAATCGGACATTGAAGATATTAAAGTAGCGCAACATGACCCCCAATTTGATAGACTTGCGATAAAAGAGGAAAAGATCAAAAGCTTTGAAGCAAAAAAAGCCATGATAGATCACGAAATATCCTCACTGATGAGCGCAAATCCACAGACAGAACTTCCTGACCTTTTAACGACTGAGCAGCATCTTCTGCTTGATGAACTCAAAGTAAAGCTTTCACGACTCCGTGATGTTAACAAAGAGTATGCAAAACTTGTTGTAATTGTCAGCAATCTTTATAACACTTTTTTAGAGCGTCTTGTTCCGACTGAAATGCAAGGCTATAAGAAAGTTCCCTCAAAAGATGCTGCTATCTTAAAAGTAAGAGCCTAGCTATGGCAACTATATTTAATACGCTTAATATCGGATATAGGGGTTTAAACGCAGCCCAAGTTGGTATTAACACGACAGGACATAATATTGCCAATGCTGAAACAGAAGGCTATACGCGTCAGCGTGTCATTACTTCTGCTGCAACTCCTATTGGTCTGAGACCTGGACAAGTTGGCAATGGAGTGGAGATACAAGATATAAAGCGGGTTTTTGACAACTTTGTATTTGATCGATACAACAGCATATCTGCAGATAAAGAGAAGAGTGATTTTCAGAGGCAAACACTAGAACAGCTTTCTACATATTTTCCAGAAGTCGATGGGGTGGGAATAAAGGCTGATATGTCAGAGTTCTATAATATGTGGCAGACATTTGCAGATAATCCTGATAATGATGCGATAAAAGTAGCACTTGCAAAACAGACAGAGACACTCTCAAAACATATTAAGCAGACACAGGATCAGGTTCTGACACTACAACAGCAGATGAATGACCAAATATCTGTTAATATCAATCAAGTCAATGATCTTGCAAAGCAGTTGGCAGATCTGAACATTTCAATAGATAATGCTGAAGTTGATGGGAAATATACGGCAAGCGATCTTCGGGACAAACGTAATGTTCTAGAGAGAAGCCTCTCAAGACTCATAGGTGCCAATGTTAAACAAGGACAGTTAGAAGCCAATATTCAGATAGACAGTAACTCAAACACAAGAACCGGCAGTTATACCCTGAGTGTTAATGGTTTTAACATTGTTGATGGTAATACCTTTCATCCACTGCGTTTGGATAATGCCGATAATAAATATGGTTTTTACAATATCTCTTATGAAAGACAAGATGGTACACTGATTCCAATGAATGAAGAGATTAAAGGTGGGAAAATAGGGGCTCTTTTAGATCTCCGTGGTGGAGCAATAGACACAACAAGTGGTATGCCAATAGATGGTACCATACAAAAAACTGTAACAGATCTTGATGCTTTTGCAAAGGGATTGATTGAAAATACAAATAACATATATGCGCAAAGTGCTTCTACACATAAAGAGTCTAATATTATTGAACTCGATGCTTCGAACTCTCTTGTGAGTTCCAATGTAGGTATAAAAGAAGGCTCTTTTGATGTTGTGATTTATGACCTTGATGGGAATCCTGTAGCGAGTCGGACGATTAATATAGATGCAGCGACATCTATGTCAAATGGTAATAATTCGATTAAAGCACAGATTGAAGCAAATAAAGATGATAATAGTGATGGTAATGCAACGAATGATGTGGACAATTACATTACCTTTAATTACGCTCCTTCTGCAACAGGAGAGCAAAAGTTAGAGCTTTCTATAAAACCGGGAGAAGTTGCAAAAGGATATACCTTTTCGATAAAGGATAATTTCATAGATGGTTCTTTTAATTCAGGGACAAATTTTGCAGGAGCGTTGGGACTAGGGAGATATTTTGATGGGCAGAATGCGCGTGACATTAAGCTCACTGACACATTTAAAAACAACCCGACATTTATACATGCTGGATATTCATCGAGTGCTGGGGACAATCGTTTAGCACTGAATATGGTGCAACAGCAATTTGAAAAGTATGATTTTAATGTGGGACAAGATACATATAATGCAACTTTATATGGAATGTTTGATGCAACAAGTACCTATGTCGGTATATCTACAAACTCTGCAGTTACACAAAATGATACGGTAAATACACAGTTTAATGCGACAGAATTGGAGTATAACTCTGTTTCAAAAGTGAGTATAGACGAAGAGATGACAAATCTTATAAAGTACCAAACGTCTTACGGTGCAGCTGCCAAGGTTATTACAACGGTTGATCAGATGATGCAGACACTTTTAGGTATTAAACAGTAACAGATGCCACGCTTTAGTGTAGCTCTTTTGGGTTTGATTTTTCTTGTTTCCTTTTTTGGACCTTATTTCTATACACTGAGTCCATATGAGCTTGATGCACACTCTATCCTATCTGCTCCTTCTCTTGAACATATTCTTGGTACGGATAGACTCGGAAGAGATCTGCTTGCGCGTTTGATGGAAGGTGGAAAAGTTTCCTTAATTATTGGCGTGGGAAGCGCTTTTATCGCTTCATTTATAGGATTGTTATACGGATCTTTTGCGGGGTATTTGAGAGGGAGCTTCGACAAGATTTTTGTTGTGAGTGTGGATCTGTTTTTAACATTTCCGACATTCTTTTTGCTCTTGGCTCTTGTGAGTTATGTCAATGCTTCAGTTTTAGTTCTTATTGTTATCATATCCATTACAGGATGGATGACTACTGCACGACTTATCCGTTCAGAGAGTTTTAAAATAACCTCACAACCTTACATAAAGATACTTAACATTGCAAAAGTGAGTAGATTGAAAATATTACTAAAGTATTATGCACCTCTTTTGGCGCCTATCTATTTTGTAAGTTTTACTTTTGGAGTAGGTGGAGCGATACTTGCCGAATCATCTTTGAGTTTTTTGGGACTTGGGATAGTTGCCCCTCAAATGAGTTGGGGGACAATACTCAGTGGGGGTAAAGATGTAGTAGATATAGCGTGGTGGGTGAGTTTTTTCCCAGGACTAATGATATTTTTAGTGACCTTTTCTCTTATAAACATCTCCAACTATCTGCAGACTCTTACCAATCAAAAAGAGCTGCAAAATTAGGTATAATTCCACAGAGGACAAAATGATATGATTTTAATGATAGATAATTATGACAGTTTTACGTATAATGTAGTGCAGTATTGTCGTGAACTCGGCGCTGATTTGAAAATTATCAGAAATGATGAGATGAGTGTGGAAGAGATTGAAAATCTTCATCCTGAAAAGATCATCATTTCTCCCGGACCTGCTTCGCCGGATGAGGCGGGAGTTACTCTTGAAGTTATTGAACACTTTAAAGATAAAGTACCCATTTTAGGAATTTGTCTGGGACACCAAAGCATTGCCCAGGTTTTTGGCGGTGATGTTGTCCGTGCAAAAAATATGATGCATGGAAAAACATCGAAAATGATCCAAACGCAAGAGTGTGCCATATTTAAAGATATCCCGAGTGAGTTTATTGCAACACGCTATCATTCACTAATTGTAGATAAAAATACACTTCCTGAAATGATAGAACCGACTGCGTTTAGCAGTGATGATGATGAAATAATGGCTCTGAAAATCAAAGATAAAGATATTTACGGTGTGCAGTTTCATCCTGAGTCTATCATGAGTGAATATGGACATGAGATGATAGGAAATTTCTTACAATTATGAGTTCAAAAATCATCTTTTTCTTACTTTTAGGATTAGATGCGCTCATTTTACTGCTTGAGACATCCCATGTCTCTATCTCTTACAACGAAGCATTAGTGTTATATGGACACAGCTCTTTTTTACAATACATCACACGAATTTTCATCGCACTTTTTGGTCAAAACGACATAGGACTGCGTTTAGCGATGATACTGATGCATTTAGGCAGTGTGATTTTGCTTTATCAGATATCAAAGCGCTATTTAAAGAGTGAAAGAAATCGGCTGTGGTTGGTTGCTATATTTATGCTTCTGCCTGGTGTTATCAGCTCTGCAATAGTTGTCAACCATGCAGGAGTTATAATCTTTTCACTTTTACTCTACATATACCTTGATGGTGTTTTAGGTGAAAAATATAGTGCAGTAATACTTTTATTTTTGGCTTTACTCGACCCTGGATTTTCTTATCTTTTCATAGGTCTTGGTATTTATTATTTGGTTCATAATCAAAGATGGATGCTTGGTTATACAACTCTTTTGTACTTTTTATCAATTAATATTTACAATGTTAAAATTGATGGTGCACCAAGTGGACATTTTTTAGATATTTTAGGACTTTACAGTGCAATTCTTACACCTATCATATTTGTTTATCTTTTTTATGTCCTGTACAAGCGATACTTGACCAATAAAATTGATAAGTTGTGGTATATATCCGCTACAACGCTACTTATTTCACTTGTTCTTTCATTTAGACAGCGTGTAGATATAGAGGTGTTTGCTCCATATCTTATTATAGCTTTACCTCTTGGTGCACAAAGTTTTGTCTCTTCTTATAGAGTACGTGTCAAGGAGTTTCGTAAAAGCTATCGCCTTATTTTTGGTATATCACTCATATTTTTACTGCTAAACGCAACGGTTGTCTTTTTTAATCAAGGGCTCTATAGATATATAGATAATCCGAAAAAACATTTTGCTTATGATATGCATGTAGCAAAAGAACTTGCAAGTATGCTTAAGTCACGAGATATACAATGTGTAAAAACAGATTATAAAATGCAGTTACGATTGAAATTTTATGGTATTCAAGAGTGTGATAATATTCGACTACAAGCGCTTCCGCTTAAAAGTAGGGGAGTGCCAGATGTAACTATCCGTTACAGTGGCCGAGCAGTTTATAAAGCAAATGTTACAAATATAAACAATAAATAAATCTATTTAATACGAAGTATAAACAAAAGATATTTCTTAAAAAGTTTATGCTACAATGCTCCTCAAATATCAAAATAGGGAGTTTCTATGGCTCAAAAAGCGATACGTGAATACGACGGTAAAGCACTTTTTTCTAAACATTGGGAAAAATATTTTAGTGGATTCCATTATGGGTTCAAATCTGTTCTAGTAACAAGTGGAGCAGAACTTTTAGCAAAAGCTGAAGAACATGGCTTTGAGTGGTTAAAACAAGAACCATTAGTTGCAAAACCAGATATGTTGTTTGGTAAACGTGGTAAAAATGATTTAGTATTATTTAAAACAAATAAACCAGGTGATGTGACTTTAGAAGATGCAGCAAAATGGATTGATGAGAAAACTTCACATGAAACTACACTTCTTTCAGGACAACATGGAACTTTAACACACTTTATTGTTGAGCCGTTTACTCCACATTCTCAAGAACAAGAGTACTATATCTCTGCTACATGTGTTGGTGAAGATGATGTTCTTTATATGTCAGCTGAAGGTGGTATGGAAGTTGAAGAAGGTTGGGATGAAAAAGTTAACGAAGTCGTAATCCCTATCGATATGACTGATGCTGAAATTGAGCGAGAAATTAAAGCAAATATACCTGCTGATATTCCAGATGAAAATAAAGCAAACTTTGAAGCATTTGCATTTGCATTCTTCAGATTTTACAGAGATCTTAACTTCGCATATTTAGAAATTAATCCGATTGTTATGCTTGAAGGTAACAATATGGCAATTCTTGACCTTGTTGCTCGTCTTGATGACACAGCTGGTTTTATGATGAAAGATGCATGGGGAGATATTGAATATCCTACTGCGTTTGGTATGGAAGACCAATCTCCAGAAGAAAAAGCAATTGCAGAAGCAGATAGCAAATCTGGTGCTTCACTCAAGCTTACTATTCTTAACCCAATGGGTAGAGTTTGGACTATGGTTGCCGGTGGTGGTGCTTCTGTTGTGTATGCAGATACTATTGCTGATTTTGCCGAAGCTAACGGTGGTTCTATCGCTGACCTTGCAAACTATGGTGAGTATTCAGGTGGACCAACGACTGGTGAGACTAAATTCTATGCAGATACTGTTATTGATTTAATGACTCGTCACAAAGATCCAAAAGGTCAAGACAAGATCTTAATCATTGGTGGCGCAATTGCGAACTTTACAGACGTTGCAAAAACATTTACTGGTATCATTCAGTCATTTGAAGCAAATGCTGAAAAGATAAAAGAGCATAACACTAAAATTTATGTTCGCCGTGGTGGACCAAACTACGAAAAAGGTTTGAAAGACATTAAAGAAGCTGCAGATAGACTTGGGCTTTATATTGAAGTGTACGGACCAGAGACACACGTTACTGACATCGTTAGAATGGCATTAGAGAAGTAAGGGGCTAAAATGGAAAAATTATATACTAGAGACACACAAGCGATTTTTTGGAACAACAATAAAACTGCTATCCAAAGAATGTTAGATTATGATTATACAATCAAGAGAGAAACTCCTTCTGTTGCAGCAATCGTTGCTCCAACAAGCGGGAACAAGTTTGAAAAATTCTTTTGGGGTCCAGATGAGATTATGGTTCCTCTATATAAATCTACTGCTGATGCAAAAAAAGACCATCCAAATGCTGATGTTCTTTTAAACTTTGCATCTTTTAGAACTGCTTATGATGTAACTATGGAAGCAGTAGAACTTGGTGGATTTAAATCTATTATGGTTACTGCTGAAGGTATTCCTGAAAGACTTGCTAGAAAAATGAACAATGCCGCTCGTAAAGCTGGTGTTACAGTAATTGGGCCTGCTACTGTTGGTGCTATTGCTCCGGGTGCATTTAAAATTGCAAACATTGGTGGTACTATAGAGAATATTGTCCGTTCAAAATTACACCGTGCAGGTTCATGTGGACTTGTAACACGTTCTGGTGGTCTTTTCAATGAACTTTCAAACATCATTGCACTAAACGCAGACGGTATAGCTGAAGGTGTTGCAATTGGTGGAGACAGATTCGTTGGATCAGTTTTCATTGACAACATGCTAAGAATGGAAAAAAATCCAGATGTAAAATATATGGTACTTCTTGGTGAAGTTGGTGGTACTGAAGAGTATAAAGTAATAGAAGCTATTAAAAATGGTCAAATTACTAAACCGGTTATCGCTTGGTGTATTGGTACAATTGCTAAACACTTCAGTTCAGGTGTACAATTCGGTCATGCAGGTGCATCTGCAAATGCTGACGCTGAAACTGCGGCTGCAAAAAACAAAGCAATGGCTGAAGCAGGTATCCATGTTCCAGCATCATTTAATGACTTACCAGCTACTATTAATGAAGTTTATACAGAATTAAGAGAAAAAGGTGTAATCGGCGAAATCCCAGAACCAGAAATGAACGTTGTACCAAAAGTACGTCGTCCAAAACAGTTCATTTGTACAATCTCTGATGACAGAGGTGAAGAGGCAACATACGCAGGTTTCCCAATCTCTTCAGTTGCAACTCCTGATACTGGAAAAGGAATAGGTGATGTTATTTCACTTCTATGGTTCAAAAAACAGTATCCAAAATGGGCTACTGAGTTCATCGAGACCGTAATCAAAACTGTTGCTGATCATGGTCCGGCCGTTTCAGGTGCGCATAATGCAAAAGTAACTGCACGTGCAGGTAAATCTGTTGTTGAAGCCCTTGTAACTGGTCTTTTAACTATTGGTCCACGTTTTGGTGGTGCTATTGATGGTGCTGCAGAACATTTTAAATATGCTGATGACAATAAACTTTCACCAGCAGAATTTTTGGCACATATGAAAAAAGCTGGTATTCCAATTCCAGGTATTGGACACCGTATCAAGTCATTGAAAAATCCGGATTTACGTGTTGAAGGTCTTAAAAAATTCGCAAAAGAGTATTTTCCTGCGACACCTTTACTTGACTATGCTTTAACAGTCGAGCAGTTAACTACATCTAAAAAAGAGAACTTGATTCTTAATGTTGATGGTACTATTGGTATTTTAATGGTTGATATGTGGAGAGCCCTAGGATATACTGAAGATGAGATCAATGAGTTTATCTCTTCCGGTACACTGAATGCATTCTTTATCGTTGGTCGTTCAATTGGTTTCATTGGTCACGTTCTTGATGAAAAACGTCTTGCAATGCCAATGTATAGACATCCAATGGATGATATCCTATATGATGTGCAAAAAGCAGAAAAACTCTAATTTTCTCACTTTTGTATGATTCAGAGAAATCTCTGGGTCATACTCTTCTTTCTTTTATATAAGTTCTATTTATTCTCTCCACTCTTTTATATTCAATTGTTTTACGATATACTTAAAGTATGAAAAAAGCTTTTACGTTACTCGAAATGGTCTTTGTTATTGTTGTCGTTGGTATATTGGCTGCTATTCTGATTCCAAAAACGGAGCGTAATCCGCTGCAAGAGGCAGCAGTACAACTTCTATCTGATATACGGTATACACAACATTTGGCCATGGTTGATGACAAATTTGATGCGCAAGATGCTAATTGGTATAAAAAGCGTTGGCAGATTTTGTTTGGCATAAATGTAAATGCTGATGGAAAGTGGGCGTATACTATTTTTTCAGATACTTCAGGTCATTCGACAGGTGATGCAAATGAACTGGAAATAGCAATTAATCCTATGAATCCTAATCAACGTATGACAGGTGGTTACACAGGTGCTAAAGCATTGGATTATAATGATGCTTCATTTGTCGGAATGAAAAAATTGAACCTCGGAAATAGTTACGGTATTGATGATATGGATTTTTCATGTGGGCAGAGATTGGCTTTTGATCATATAGGCCGACCGATGAGAGGTGATCAAAGTACTATGAGTGGATCTTATCATGCTGGAACAGAGAGGTTGCTAAAAGAGAAATGTGTTATTACTCTAAAAAAAGGAACAAAACATGTGGCTATAAATATTGAACCTGAAACTGGATATGCAAGTATAACTTTTTAAATTCCCCCAACTTTCTAAATTTTTTAAGCATCTTCTAAGCAACCCTCCCCTATAATTCCCATCCACAAACAGAGGGACTTAAAGTTTAAGCCTCGAGAGACTGTTTGAGATCATTGAAAACTAAGCAAGTAAGAGACTGGAAGTAACAAT
>Ga0256829_1003321_pt1 | contig 11238 bp, 10 predicted proteins | sample 131447metaG_FD_185979 | JGI IMG/M metagenome (GOLD analysis project Ga0256829, IMG submission 185979) | Hydrothermal vent microbial communities from Lau Basin, Pacific Ocean - 131-447 | ecosystem: Environmental > Aquatic > Marine > Hydrothermal vents | place: Pacific Ocean: Lau Basin | collected... | reverse complement strand
TTGAAATCGTGTGCAATGCCGCCAACGAGCGTGCCAATCCCTTCCATTTTCTGCGCCTGTAGCAACTGTTCTTCCGTCTGCCTCTGCTCGGTGATATCCCGGCTGATACCGATCAGTCCCAGTTGCTCGCCATTCGATCCGAAATAGGGTGTTTTCAGGGTATCGAGCAATACCTTGCTACCATCCGGATAGTTCACCCACGCTTCATTACGCTGCGGCTTGCCGTGAGCCAGCATCGATAGATCTTTGCGGCGAAAGAGATCAGCCAGGTCGGCATCAAACATATCGTAATCGGTATGGCCGACAACCTGATCCTGACTTCGCTTACCAACAAATGCGCAGAATGCTTCATTGCAGCCCAGATAAACGCCCTGCGGATTTTTGAAAAAAATCAGATCGGGAATGCCGTTGAGCAGGCTTTGTAGTAACGCGTGCGCCCGGTTCAGGCGCTGTTCGGCCTCTTTGCGCTCCGTGATATCGTGTGAAACAGCCAGTACGCGAATGCCGCCCTTGAACAGAATCAGCCCCATGTGCGTTTCAACCGGAAAGGTGTCGCCATCCTGACGCCGGTGCAACTCCTCAAGCACAATGGTGCCTTCCGCTTCCAGTCTGTCTATGATTTGCGGCAGAAATTCGACCGATTGACTCGCCACCACTTCAGTCACCGCCAGATTCAGCAACGCTTCATGGCTATAGCCGAGGCTATTGCAGGCCGCGGCATTGGCATCCAGAAAACGGCCGTCATCGGCATCAAACACATAAATACTCTCCATGGCCTGATCAATCAGTGAATGATACTGCGATTCATTCTCATACAGCGCCTTGCTGCGCTCTTCAACGCGCCGATCCAGCTTGGCATTAATATCCTTAAGCACATCCATCACTACGGCGTTATCCATCTTCAACACCATGGCATCGACAATGCGTCCCAGCAGTGCCGCTGCAGCCTCCAGTACGCCCCCCTCCGGCGCATCAGCAGCAAATAAAAACAGACCATCGGGCAGAAAACGGCACTGGCAGGGCAGCATCAGCATTTCAGCAGCCTGGAAGTGATCTGGCACAGGCAACGCACACTGTTCGCAGTCAGATGTAGACAGATAACAGGGTTGATCCAGCCCCCCTCCTGTGACGCCGGCCAGCTCGACCACGCACCCATCCAGACTGGCATCGGAAAATGACAGGCTGGAAGCCAACACATGCAATGCGCCCTCCTCCATCGTGCCACAACAGCACAATGGAATATTCTTGAGCAGGGAGATGCGCTCAAGCCCTTGGGCCAGGATCTGCCTGCAATCAGTTAACGGGCTGATGGCCTCATGAATCACTCCCAGCAGCAACATGTCTTCCGCCTGCCCGGTTAAACGATCATTCTCCTGTTCAAGCAGTCGCACACGCTCCTGCAGTTCAACTACGAGCGTTTCGCTTGATTCGGAAGCAGAACGGGATGAATCAGGCGGCATACGCACACCTCTGCGAGCCTCTCTCTGCCTGAAATGCGCCCAGATCGAACGTGCTCATCATCAATTGGCAAATAATCGGCGTACGCATGGCGGTAATGGGCTGCACCGACCAGAAGTCATAAGCCATATGCCATGCCTCGATTTCAGCATATTGAACCAAATGCTATCCCTCCCTGACCCGGCTTTTAGTCCCGGACAGCGAAAGAACCCTATCCGATTCAACGATAAAATGAAGTGCCGAGCAGGAAAAATTCAGCGGAGGTCTTGCGACTGGCAGCCGGCTTGATATTTTTTACAGTTTTGAATGATGCACCAAGATCGCGGCGAAATGCATCATAACCCTCGCCCATAAATGTTTTCATCAACACGTTGCCGCCGTCGCGCAGATACTGGCGAGCAAAATACAGTGTCATCTCGTTGAGTCTGATCATGCGCATCTGATCCACCAGTTTATCACCGCTCATCTCCGGCGCCATATCGGAAACGACCATATCCACAGTCCGCCCGCCCAGCGCTTCCTGCAGCGCCTGTTGCCCCTCGGGCGAATCAAAATCAGCCTGAATCAGCCTGACTCCGCTGATTGGATGCAGTGGCAGCAGATCAATGCCAATGACCAAGCCTTCCGGACCGATCCGTCTGACCAGTTCCACGCTCCACGAACCCGGCGCACTACCGAGATCCACGATCACGCTGTTACGGCGAATATTCAGATCATATCTGTCCAGAATCTCGGTCAGTTTAAATGCCGCGCGTGAGCGTTTGCCCTCCTTTCTGGCCCGCTTCACATGCGGATCATTGGCATGGCGATGGTACCATGCCGATGTTTTACGCGCCGCCCTGCTCTTGGATGATTGCGCCATATTTTCACCTTCCTCCTAACCCGGTATAGCCGGAACCGAACAAGCTTTAACCACAGAGGACACAGAGAGCACAGAGTAAAAAACCTGAAGGCTCTCTCACCTACGTAAAATATTATGAATGCACAGGTCAAAGGTCCGCGCTTTAGTCATCCCAAATATTTATTGTGCCTTTGACTTCCTCTGTGCTCTCTGTGTCCTCTGTGGTAGATGCTTTTGACTTGTTTTTTTTAAACCAATGATCATCCGTACGGTGCCAGCATGGACTCGGGATTGAGCAACCGATCCAGTTCTCCGGCAGGCAGCACACCGACATCTTCGCATACCTGACGCACAGTTTTACCCTCAGCGACTGCCTGCTTGGCAATCTGTGAGGCGCGATCGTAGCCGATCACCGGCGCCAATGATGTGACCATGCTCATGCTCCAGTCGATCTGTTCGGCGCAACGTGCCCGGTTGGCCCCCAGACCGTCGATACATTTATCGGCAAACATGCGACAAGCACTGGTCAGCAGGCGTTCCGATTCAAGCAGATTATGCGCCATCATCGGCAGCATCACATTCAGCTCCAGCAGCCCGGAGCCGCCGCCAACAACAATCGCCGCGTCATTACCGATCACCTGCGCGCACACCTGTGCCAGCGATTCGGCAATCACCGGATTGACCTTGCCCGGCATGATGGATGAGCCGGGTTGTACGGCCGGCACGCTGATTTCACCCAGGCCGCAACGCGGGCCGGCATTGAGCAGACGCACATCATTGGCAATTTTTAGCAGTGAAACAGCCACTGTTTTCAACTGACCGGAGAGTTCAACTATGGCGTCCTGGGCCGCCTGAGCTTCAAAATGGTTGGCCGCCTCGCGGAATTCAATGCCGTAAGCTGAGGACAGCTCAGCCGCCATGCGCGCACCAAACTCCGGGTGGGTATTCAGGCCGGTGCCGACCGCGGTCCCCCCCTGCGCAAGCTCTGTAATACGTGGCAGAACCGAATGCACGCGCGCAATGCCCAGCTCAATCTGGCGCCCCCAGCCGGAGATTTCCTGGCCGATCGTAATCGGCGTGGCATCCATCAGATGGGTGCGCCCGATTTTCACCGCATCCATCGTCTCTGCGGCTTTTTTCTGCAGTGCAGCATGCAGATATCGCAAGGCCGGCGTCAGCTCATGCACCAATAGTTCACTGGCGGCCAGATGAATCGCTGTTGGAATCACGTCGTTGGAAGATTGCCCCATATTGACATGATCATTGGGATGAATATGCATATCCGCATCGATTTTGGCGGCGCGATGGGCAATCACCTCATTGGCATTCATATTGGTGGAGGTGCCCGATCCGGTCTGAAAGATATCGAGCACGAACTGCGCATCCCAGTCGCCATCGGCCACCTCCAGCGTCACCTTGCGAATCAGCTCCGCTTTATCAGAGTCCAGTTTGTCCAAGGCCTGATTCACCGTAGCCGCAGCACACTTGATACGCGCCAGCGCTCTGATTAATTCGCGCGGAAAGCGCAAGTCAGAAACTGGAAAATTGGCTACGGCGCGAGCTGTGGAGGCGCCATACATCGCATCCACCGGCACCTGCATCTCACCCATGGAGTCACGTTCGGTTCTATACTCAGTCATTATTTCTCCCTTCTGACACATAACAGTGTTAAATCATCATCCTGCTCGTTGCGACCAAATGCAGTCAATGTCTCCAGCAGCGCTGCTGGCAAGTCGGCCACCGCTATATCAGCATGCTCAACCAGCCACGCTCTGAGCCGAGCCTCGCCATACTTCTCCTTGCCTGAACGACCGGATGTTTCAGTCACGCCATCCGTATAGGCAAGCAGCGTATCACCAGCCTGAATCTCAGTTCTGTCCACCTTATACTGAATCCCCTTGACCAGCCCCAACGGCGGCGCTGATGCTTCCAGCCGCTGGATTTCGCCATCACGTAGCAACAACGGCGGCACATGACCGGCATTGATCCAGATCAGCGAATGCGATTCCGGTTGCAGTTTACCCATAAACAGGGTGACAAAGTGGCCAGCAGCCAACGTATCACACAGCGCTTCATTGAGATAATTGACAGCCTCTTCAATCGGCCAGTTCAGTGTGGTCAGACCGCGTAACATAGCCTGCAGATTGGCCATAGTCAGCGCCGCCGGATAACCCTTTCCGGAGACATCGGCTATCATCAACCAGACCCGTCCATCATCCATTTTGATATAGTCGTAATAATCACCGCCCACCGAATAACAGGTCTGCTGAAAACCCTTAAGATGATACAAGGGAATCAACGGATCGTATTTGGGTAGCAAGCCCTGCTGAATTTCGGCCGCTAGCGACAGCGAATCTTTCAGATCTTCACGCTCCTGCAAGCCCTGCATCGCCGTATTTAATCCTCGCGCCAACTCTCCCATATCATCATCAATCAGCACCGGCACGTGCGCCTTGAAATGGCCATCCGCCAATGCCTTGAGTCCCGTCTCCAGGGTCACCGTAACCTTCTGCAGGGTGCGCGTGATACTGAGCACCAGCAAAATACTGGCCGATGCGCTCATCACCAGCAGCACCAGCGACTGCGACAGAATGAAGCGTGCTTCTGTCTGATTACCTCCCAGCGCCAGCCAGACATAAACGGAGAGGATTAACACCGGCAAAAAACCTGTGACCAGAAAGACCAGCCATGGCCGATGCGCCGATGAGGTAATATGTTTATCCGTATGCTTGTCACCCAGCAAACTGGTAAACCAGCCCCGGCGAGATAGTTGCAAACGCATCCGGGTTGAATAGACGATCGAAATCGCCACGGCGAGTGCCGGCCCCAGTACACCTGCGCCAAAACAGAAATTCAAGGTCAGGGAGACAAACATCCGCCACGTAAACGGGTGGTTACCCAGCATGGCGACCAGGGGAATAATGATGATCAGATATGCGGCAAACGACCAGCCTGCCACCAGATAGGCCTTCAAGGCGCGCCAGGGAAAATCCGCCATATGTGTTTCTATCAGACGACGATGCTTGTCGGGGTGAGCAGCATCGGATAGGTAACGGCGCAACGGGCTGAAAGTCCACCACGCAGCGCCGCCAAAAAAGAGCAGAAAAACGGATGTATCCATGATTGATAACGATGCAGTGATGCCCAGTTGCGCCGCATTGCCATTGAGCCGCATCAGTATCTGTCCGACCAGAAAGATCAGCAGCAGCGGCCACAAACCGGCCAGATAAGACCAGTAACGTTTATCTGAGAAATTCATTGCGAAACTTTATCCCCTTTTGCGCATGGGGGCAGCTGAAAGATTGTCGAGAAGCGACTCGAATCGGCTGGCTGAAGCCAGCATGAAAATAGTTACTGCAAAAAAAGTCCGGATTAATTCAAAGATTGATCGAGCATGGCCACGGTCTTGTTTTTGCCGACCAGGCGCAGCGACCACTGATCATCCACACCATCCAGTGCCGGGCCATTGTAGGCGACAAAATTACTACTCTGCGCTCCCAGTGGAATCAGCAGACGCGTCTTGCCGACAAAGGTGGACAGCCATGAATCCAGTTTGACATCATAGATCGCACATCGCACCCGATTGTTTTCAATGGTTACATTGCGAAAGCCGGTCTGCTTGGCAATGAGCGAATATACTTTGCCGTCATCATAATTAATCGCCGAGAATCGGACATCCTGACCGGATGCAGCCTGACCAAAGCCCTTCAGAAACTGTGGCAACGCACCCAAATCGCGCAAATCCTTATCCCATATTTTACGCTCAAGAAACTCATTTTTACTGCGCATACGATAGACAGTAGGCTGACCATCTTTCTGACTGTAATTGATTTCGACAGTGCGGTTCAGGGAATGATTCACCCGTTTCACATACAGTGGTTTACCATCGCTGCGACGCACAAAATGCTCGGCCTGAATCTGTTCGCAATCCCAGCCAATGCGCCAGGCCGGCGTACCTTGATAATCCACGGCATCAACGTGGTACTGAACAAGGCTGCCATTGGACTCCTGCACATAAACAAAGCTGCCGCCAACCACGCCGGCATGCGCACTTAGCGTCAGGCATGGCGCCAACAGCAGAGCCAGAGCAAGCAGATGTATGCGTTTGAATAAACATTTACCAACTTTCATCATCTGCCTCCCGAAAAATTAGAAACTAGACTCACAGCGCGTACAGGCGCCAACATAGCATACAAACCATGAGCATCAATCGGGCCATTATTTAATAGTGTCAAAATAACACACTCCAAAGTTTATAAATATCAATGCCGGTCGCTTATATTACAATATTTGAACAGGATATTCAGTGAGGTGTGTCACAAAACAGCACACTTTTCACCTGGCAAAACAAACCGGATGATAGAAAATTCATACCGCTGCCGGCATCCCCTCCAGATAAAACAACCCTTCTTAGAAGGGCCGCATTCGATCTTGCCCGGTCGTAACCTTAATGGCCAGCCATATCCTCTTCAGGTGTTGCGCTAATTTGGTGAATTGCCAGATCAGCGCCCATGAATTCATCCTCTTCCGACAGACGAATGCCGAGCGTAGCTTTAATCACACTATAGACCACAAAACCGCTGACAATGGCGATGGACACGCCTGTCAGGGTGCCGACCAGTTGCGCCATAAAGGTGACGCCACCAACACCACCCATCGCTGTCGTGCCAAAAATACCGGCAGCAATACCGCCCCATGTGCCGCACACGCCGTGCAACGGAATCACGCCCAGCACATCATCAATTTTTAGCCGATTCTGCACAAACTCAAACCCGAATACAAAAACAACGCCTGCAACTGCGCCGATCACCAGCGCGGCAATCGGATGCACCAGGTCGGAACCGGCACAGATGGCCACCAGTCCGGCCAGCGCCCCGTTGTGCACAAAACCCGGGTCATTTTTTCCTGCAATCAGTGCCGCAATCAAACCGCCCACCATAGCCAGCAGCGAGTTCATCGCCACCAGACCGGAAGCGGCGCCGGCAGTGCCGGCGCTCATCACATTAAAACCAAACCAGCCAACGCACAGAATCCATGAGCCCAGCGCCAGAAAAGGAATATTGGACGGCAGAATTGCAATCGCTTTGCCATCCCTGGCATAGCGCCCTTTGCGAGCACCCAGTACTACCACTGCCCCCAGGGCCAGAAAACCACCCATCGCATGCACCACGACCGAGCCGGCAAAATCGTGGAATTTCGCCCCGAAACTGGCTTGCAACCAGGCCTGATAACCGTAGTTCTCAGCCCAGATCAGTCCTTCGAAGAAGGGATAAACCAGCCCCACCAGCAGCACTGTCGCCAATGCATTGGGCCAGAATTTTACCCGTTCGGTAATACCGCCGGAGATAATAGCCGGAACTGCGGCGGCAAAAGTCAACAGAAAGAAAAAGTGCACCATCTCATAGCCATTGGATACTTTCCCGATCACATTCAGTTGTGCAACCGGCACGCAGAAATTAATACCGTAAGCCACGGCAAAGCCGATAAAGAAATAGGCCACAGTGGAAAAGCCAAAATCGGTAATGACGCGCACCAGCGCATTCACCTGATTTTTTTTACGTACCGTACCCACTTCCAGAAAGGCGAAGCCTGCATGCATCGCCAGCACCATGGCTGCACCCATGGTAAGAAAAAAGACATCGAGTCCTGCTGTATTCATTGATTCATCCCCTAATATTTTGTTGATCTCCCTGTACGAAACAACCGGATTTAACTCAGCGCATCCAGATCTTCTTCGCCGGTGCGGATACGCACCACCCGCTCTACCGCTGTAACAAAAATTTTGCCGTCGCCGATTTTATTGGTGCATGCAGCAGAACGAATCGCCTCCACCACCTCATCCACGCGATCATCCGGCACAGCGACTTTTATTTCTGTTTTCGGCACAAAATCCACATTATATTCAGCCCCGCGATAGAGTTCCGTATGGCCTTTCTGACGACCATGTCCGCGCACCTCGGTAATGGTCATGCCGGAAACATCAATTTCCAGCAGAGCGTCTTTGACATCATCCACCTTGAACGGTTTGATAACTGCTGCAATCATTTTCATATTATTCCCTCTCTGCATTTGATCCATTCCAAAGCAAGCTGCAACCCTGATAGCCTTCAATAGTGTGTCAAGATAGCGATTGCCGCCGTCCGTTACGATCTTTTTTGTGCATGTCTGGGCCGAAATACCTTGCATTGATCTGCATCAGCTTCCAGATAAGGGCCGTTCATTAAATCAATACAATAGGGCACAGCCGGAAAAACTGCGTTCAGGCAATCATCGATAGCCGATGGTTTGCCGGGCAGATTGATAATCAGCGATTTTTCGCGAATGCCAGCGGTTTGACGTGAAAGAATAGCAGTCGGCACGAATTTGAGCGACGCCTGCCGCATCAACTCACCAAAGCCCGGCATCATCTTTTCGCATACAGCTTCGGTGGCTTCCGGCGTCACATCGCGCACGGCGGGGCCTGTGCCACCCGTGGTGACAATCAGGCAACAGCCTTCTACATCTGCCAGCTCTTTCAGTGTGGACTCGATACCGTTTTGATCATCGGGAATAATGCGCTTGACCGCTTCCCATTCTGAGACAAGCACCCGCTCAAACCATGCCGCCATAGCCGGGCCACCCATATCTTCATATTCGCCGCGACTGGCACGATCTGAAACAGTGATAAATCCGATTCTTGTTTTCATATATAAAATGCTTTTTCCTGAAAATCTGTGCCTTGTAACAGTTGCACTGTTACCTGATCACCGGCTTTAATACCTTCCGATTCAACCGGGATCAGCATAAACCCATCGGCCATGGCCATGGACAATAATACACCGCTGCCCTGCGCGCCGGTTGAAGTGGCCGTGTAGCCATGTTCATCGCGGCTCAGCGTTACCCGTACAAAATGAGCGCGCCCTGCCCTATCTTTCATATCGTGCCCTAAACGAGCCGGGATTGTACGCCGAAACAATTGTTCGTGCCCCATCATAGACCGGCATGCTGGCGCAACAAATTGCTCAAAGCAGACCATACTGGCAACTGGATTACCGGGCAGACCAAACACAGCCGTACCGTCTTTTGATGTTCCAAACGCCAGCGGGTGGCCGGGGCGCATAGCCACACGCCAGAAATGCATGGTGATGCCCAGCGCATCCAACATCGGACGCATGAAATCGTGGTGGCCGACAGACACTCCGCCGGATGCCAGCAATACATCATATTTCAAGCCTTCGGCCAGCTTCGCACACAATTCAATCGGGTTATCATGGGCAATACCGAGCAGGGTTGGCGTGATGCCGAGCGATTTACATTGTGCATAGAGTGCATGCGAATTGGCATCGGGGATCTTGTTTTCGTCAACCGGCTCATCCATGCTTTCCAGCTCATCGCCAGTGGAAAGAATCGCCACTCTGGGGCGGGCGAACACCGCCACCTCTTTCTGCTTTACCATGGCCAGAATCGCCAGCACGCCCGGCGTGATTTCCGTGCCCTTGCTCAGTACAACTTCCCCATTGCGCAAATTCTCGCCCAGTGGCCGGATATTGACGCCCTGTTTCGGAGGCAACAGAATCGCTACGTGATCACCATCGCCATTCGTATCCTCAACACGAATCACCGTATCCGCACCTGCCGGAACAGGAGCACCAGTCATAATGCGGGCTGCCTTTCCCTGCATCACTTTTATCTTAGGCATTGCACCAGCACGGATATCATCCACCACCGTCAGACGAACCGGTGCAGCCGCTGTGGCTGCTTCAATATCGGCAAAACGAACGGCGTACCCGTCCATTGCCGAGACATCGTAAGGCGGATGGTTGCGGTTGGCATCGACATCGCAAGCCAGCACCCGCCCCAGCGAATCATGCAGAACCACTGCTTCCGATCCCATCATGGGTAGATGCGATAAAATGCACTGCTGCGCCTCGGTCACCGAACGATAAGCCGTCATACTTTCTCTCCTTACATGCATCACTGCGAGACATACTCGCCTGCATTGCATTCCATTCAACCCCGGCACAATGTGGATAAGTGGCCAACGCATTTGACATATCCGATAACCTGACCCATGATAAACTTGAAGGGCTACCCCTGTTCCTCTTTTTTGCATCAGGGTAGGGTATAAAATATTGAACACCCACCTGGAGGAGAACATTCATAACTGTAGAAAGATTCATTTTCCGCCGAATGCAGCCATATCCTCCGGTGTATCGAAATCAACAAAGCTGCGCAGGCCGGGGTCGAGCAGGCGAAGGTCTTTTTCGGTAAGCACTGCGGTGTTTAGCAACGGCATCAATCGCATCAGGCTGCGGCGGCCTTGAGCAATGCGGGATTGCATCGCGGGCAGGCAGGCTGCTTTCGCATAAAATGCGGGCACCGGTTGCAGTTTTCCGTTAATTTCAGCCAACACTGCATCTCTCCCCGACCGTTGTTCCCCCATGTGCCGGATCACGGCAGGCACGACAAACGGCATATCCACACCAATAGCGAAGATCCAATCTTTCCGAACATATTCCAGCGCAGCGACCAGCCCGGCCATTGGGCCACCGCCCGCATCCATAACCTGCGGCAGATTGCTGGGGATAGGCCGGCGCACGCTGACTACAATTTCAGCAAACAGCGGCTCAAGATTGGCGATAGCACGCTCCATTAATGATTCCCCCCGGAACATCACCTGCGCCTTGTCCTGCCCCATACGTCTGGATTCGCCGCCGGCCAGAATCACCGCCGTACAGTTTTCAATCATGATGATTTCATTAGAAATCATCAGAGCGCCCATGGTCACGTAAATCAACGATTTGCATATTCACAACTTCGTCCGCCTATATTTCTGATAGGGGTCGGGAAGAATGACCTCCCCGCCCTCCAAACCGTACGTGCGGTTCTCCCGCATACGGCTTTCCAGTCGGTAGTTTCATCATCGTGATTGACTCGCCAGTTCATGCGCTGTTTTCATG
>Ga0256829_1003320_pt1 | contig 11239 bp, 8 predicted proteins | sample 131447metaG_FD_185979 | JGI IMG/M metagenome (GOLD analysis project Ga0256829, IMG submission 185979) | Hydrothermal vent microbial communities from Lau Basin, Pacific Ocean - 131-447 | ecosystem: Environmental > Aquatic > Marine > Hydrothermal vents | place: Pacific Ocean: Lau Basin | collected... | reverse complement strand
TCAAAAGGAGGACGATGAAACTACGGCGCTTGCAGCACGCCCAATCCGCTGCTTAACTCAAACCAGATGCGCCAGACCCTCCTTAAGTCAGGCAGCCTGAAGTCTCAAATTACCTGACGACGGACAGTAAACATTCGATTGAGAAAACCTCTCAGAATAATGTTGGTGATCGTGAAAATCACCCGACCAACCTTCATCTTCGATTGTTCCCCCACCCCGTAGACGGGCTTAATTGCGACGTCTCGAACCCGAAAATTGCCAATGTTTAACTTTATAAGAAGATCATTGGGTTGTCCGTACCGTTTGTACATACTGTCCCAATCAATTTCTCTAAGGACTTCCTTGTTTGCGACGGTATATCCTGTCTGGCTATCAGAGACATGCCAGTAACCACTGGCGATTTTAGTCAAAAAACTCAGAATGGTATTGCCCATGAAGCGGGTTTTCGGCACCATTTTATAAGCGTTTTTCCAAAGGAACCGGTTTCCCTTGGAGTAGTCGCAATCGCCGTCTGCGACAGGATCCAAAAGTGTGGTCAGGTTCTCTGGATCCATCTGGCCATCCCCGGCCATAACTACAGCCATGTCGAAGTCCTCGTCTCGTGCATACTTATAGCCCGACGCGATCGCCCCCCCCACACCTTGGTTTTCAGTGTGCTCTACCACGACAATCCGATTGTCTTCATTTTTTAGTTTCAACGCGATTTGAACAGTTTCGTCTGTGCTCTTGTCGTCAACAATTATGATCTTGTCGACAATCGACGGCATGGTGCGCACCACCAGGCCAATTTGTGACCCTTCATTGAAGCACGGAACGACGACACAAACTGACTTGGATTTGTACATCTTTGATGGCCCAATCTGATATTTCGGCTGCTTAGTCGGGTTGGTGCGGCAGGTCATTGCGGGACCTGCTTGGCATTTCTGGAGTGAGGTTTGTGGCCCGGATCGTGCGGCGGGTGCCTGTTCCGTCAGTCCAAACCCGAGCGCAGGAGGTGATACTCCATTACCAATTTCTTGTCACGGGTGGTGTAGCCGTCTAAACGGTGCGGCAACGTTGGCCAAAGCGCATATGTTGGATCTTTTTGGCGTGACGGGCGGAGGCGTGAAAAATTGATCTTTGTACTGGTAACTTTTGTTTTGGCACCTGTGCTCGTTTACTGTTTGGCCGTAAGGTTTCTCCCGCCTGTGGGCCTTTCAAAGGCCAGACTAGCCGCGGTAACAATGCCTCTCGGCCCTGTTTGTGTGGCGTGGGTGTGTTGGGTCGTGTACCAGACTGCGGCGTATGTGCCAGAACTCGATGCTTTGTTGGTTTCTTGGTTTGTTGTGCTCGGTGCGATGGCAATTCTTTCATTGTTTTGTCGCAAGCAAATAAAAAATCTTGTCAAAGAATGTAGAAAGGTTGTTGAAGCCAGATATTTGGTTGTAAATCTTCCTCGGTTGAGTGTGCTAGAGCTTTTATATTACGCATTCTTTTTCCTTATTTTCCTTCTTGTTTTCTATCAGATACTCTCTCTTCCGTTCTTGGAAAATGATTCTCAAGAATACGTCCTAGTGGCTCGCCATATTCTGAGTAATGGAAGTCTTGCGGCATATCCTGTCACTGATACGGTACTGTCCGGTGGGCTTTATGCACCATCCTCTCATCCGCCTGGTTATGTGATGCTTTTGGTGTGGTCCTTCTTGACTTCCGGGGGGGATAGTCTTCTTCATGTGCGGCTAGCGAGTGCCTTTCATTTCGTCGGCCTATTGATCATAGCCTTTGGCCTGAGGCACTTCAGGTTGAGAGAGGTGGCTGTCGCTGCTTTCGTCATGATGACAACGCCACTGGTCATCTCGATGGTTGTGGGATACCACGTGGACGGTATGCGGCTGATGCTGTTCCTGGCGGCAGTTATCTGGACTGCTCTGGCCATTGAAAGTTGCGATCTAAAGGTGGTGACTGTAGCGGGGGCGGTTGCGGGCTTCGCTGCTTTCTCACACTCGATTGGACTGCTCGCGATAGGGTTTGGTGGCATTTCAATTCTTGCCTTCTGGCGTGGTAGGTTGGTGCTCAGGCTTCTGCCGGCAGCTGTTTTTGGTGCAGTTGCGGTGGCTGTAGGGGGGTATCAGTTCGTGGAAAACACTGTGGTGCTGGGAGCACCACTCATGGATGCGCCGCCGGTCTTTGTGGATGAGGCAATCGGTTATACGGCGGACTTGTGGGCGCGTAGAGATATTGATCTGTGGGCGGACAAATTCGTCTACGGGGTAGCCCGTGCCTGGTTTGAGCTCAGCATCTTTGGTTTAGGATACTGGGCCTTTTTGTATCTGTTGGTGCGAAATTGGCTTGCGGGACAAATAAACAAAGACCTTATTGTTATTCTATTGTGGATTTTTTCTTTTTTCGCGCTATCGGTGATGACGGTCTTGCTAGGGTCTGAACTTATCATCAAGAATCCTCGCTATGCTTTAACTACAGCGCCGTTGGTTGCCATCTTTGTGGCTGGCTGCCTGCGCAGTTGTCGAGGGCGATTGCAGTGATAAGGGGTCTTTGTGTTCTGGCCTTGCTAGGGTTGGCTGCCAACTGGGTGCTTCTGCAGTCAGCTGTTCGTATCGTCAATTATTCAAATATTGCGGCGGTTTTTTCTGGTGATGAGCGTGCGGTGATCCATCAACCGCGGAAAGAAGGGGGAGCGGTCTATGCGTTACTGGAAGAACTGCACCGCCCCGGTGATCAGACCCTAGTCTTCGGACAGTCAGACTTTGGTTTCTACGGGACCGGTAGCTGGATCGACAATTTTGACGAGGCGCTACTTGATTTGTATCGCGTACAGTCGGCAGAGGAAATGTATGACCGGTTGAAAGACAAGGGGGTTCGTTTCGTTTTCCTTCCTGGATATACATTCTCCACGTTCTACAACACGCGTGTGATAGATGTTCTCGGTGATCCTCGATTTGCAGTTCCTCTTGAGAGCCACCGCGGCTTCCGTCTGTTTGAGTTGCGCGATCAGCCTGCGAATTACTCATGCCGACGCGTTGATCTAATGGGCAAGGCGCCAAGTGTGTATGAGGAGAATGCACCAACAGCCCTATTGACCCGGGCCCTTGAGCTTGCGGTCCCCCTGCCAATTCCGCGGCGGGGAAGGACACTGGCACTGGACGCCCCTAAGATGTTCCTGCAACAAGCTGAGCAGATTGAGCCGCTAGTTGACCGGCCGAGGTGGTTCTCAACCTACAAGCAGGTGTACCAGCGGGCCGGTGTGGTGTTTGGGGGCAGTATGGGCCTGCCGCCTATCGAGCCTGAATTGTTCATCCGCGCCAATGAGAGTGTTTTGCAAATCACACTTGCCCTTGAAAGCGAAGCGTATTTAGAAGTTCTGTTGCTTGAGCACATGCGTGGCGGGAAGCAGTCGACGACGACGCTCGCTGACGGCTTGTTGGGCAAGCGAGGCCAGCCGCTGACTTTGCAACATAACCTAGATTCCAATGTAGAATCTTTGCAGTTGATGGTCCTCGCACCTAAGAATCCTGACGCGGTACTGACAGTTTCCAACGCAGAATTGTGTTTCTTGGAGATCGAGCCGGCACAGTTGGATACACAAAGCGTTGGCCAGAAATCTCAGCCCAACTTGAGCTTGCTTGAACGCCAGCTGATGGATACCACTATGTCGCACCGATTCAGTTGGTCACCGAATGATCGGCGCTGTACCACCTCCGGGCATACTGAATGCAATGATCTCGTGCTCCTGCAAGATAATACGCTTGGTCACGCCCGGTTTGATCCATATCCAGATATTCCTGTGCTGTACAATGCCGGAATGATCGTTTCCGATGAGACGCTATCTTATCTTGCGTACGATGCGTCACTTGCCGTCGCCAGAATTCAGGCATGGATACGCAATCAATCGGATAGCCGTGTTGCTTCAGTTGCAGATGCCATTTTTGGCCTGTTTTTGAGCAACCCGATTGACCCTCAAGAGCCCACGATCGCTTATGACCTTAGATTTGACAGCTTTGGCTCTGCTGATGCAATCATTCAGGCGTACGTGAGCTGGCGGGACGATGAGGGTGAGGTTCGCGTAGTTTACGCGGGGGATGTGAGCGGAGCCTCTTTCGATGGAGATCCGGTACGGAGACTGCAGACGTTGCTGCCAGCAGTTGTCACCTCGCCAAATTTAGTTCTCGTCGTTTCAGGCTCGCATGTGGCCGTAACATCAGCCAGCCTTGTCCCGGCTTATCAATAGCGATTTTCCGATTCGCTTGGTCGAATCCGAGCCTTATGTATGTTTAGTTGCTGAGGATGGTGCGCAATATTATGGGGAGGCTATCCCGGATCTCTAAACGGGGGCTTTCCGAGGCGCTGCGCAAGGCAGGACTCGATGGCCGATGGGACATCGTTCGTGACGGCAGTTTCTTGTTTTGGTCAGGGGTCTCGGGGCGGATTGTTTCCGGTGCAGGGGCATTCCTGGTGGCGGTTCTATATGGCGCAGAAGCGTTTGCGGCTTACTCGGTTTACTTAGCGATCACCGCGATTTGCGCGGCCGGTGTTACGGGCGGATTTGATCTGGCGATCCCGTCGCACCGTGCGCAGTGTGGCGTATCGGGCCAATTAGCGGCACTGGGTCTGATTGCCACCGTTGTAATTTCAACGATAGTTACTCTTACGTTCGCCGTCGCGGTAAACTTTTTTGATGGCCCTTCGGTCAGTTCGCTCCTTGTGGACCTTGTGCCTTTGATCTTCGTGGCGCTCTTGTCGCGGGGGGGTGGCCGTGTGATGACAGCTTGCGCGGTTCGCGACAGCCGTTTTCAGCTCGTGGCCGTTGGAAACGTCTTGCTATCTGTAGCGCTGGTCGGCGGCCAAGTTGCGTTGGTGTATACGGGCATGCCGGGGCATGTTGGATTGGCATTGGGCGATGCGATGGCCAATGCTGTTTTGGCATTCGTCCTTTTGTTCCGCCAAAAAGCCGCAATCGGAATTGCGCTAAGGCGCACAATGATGCTGACCCGAAGCTTCATTGTCTTGCGAAAATGGGCGCAGTTGCCTGTCTACGGTGTGCCTGGTCAACTGGTAACAATGGCGCTTGAACAAAGCCCTGTTTGGCTGTTAGCCCCTTTCCTTGCACCCGCTCAATTAGGGGCTATGGCCTTGGCCATGCGAGCTTGCGACATTCCCCGCCAACTTATCGTGCTTTCTCTTTCCGGTCTCGCTTATCGAGAAACTGTTGCTTCATCTTCCGGGGCGCGCGTGCAGACTGCTCGTCGCTTTGCACGGATAACAAATTTGCTGGCACCGCCTCTGATTTTGGCATCAGTCACCGGCGTTATGATTTTTGATGTGTTAGTCAAAGGTGAGTGGGATGGTGTCTCGCTGCATGCATTATCGTTAGCGCCTTTTTACACCGTAATGGCACTGTCTGGACCAATGTACTTCGTGTATGTTGTCCTATCTATGCAGAGAAGATTTTTTCTTTTTCAGTCTATTATTGTTTTTATGGTTTTGTCCGGAGTTTGTTTCGGTCAATTTTGGCTTGGTGGTTATGAACTCATTTTGTGTTTCTCAATTTCCGGGGCGCTGGGAGCCCTTCTAGTTAAGTGGGACGTCCACATGCAAATTCCCAGGCTTGAGAGTTCGGGCAAGTGAACATAGAAGACTTAAAAACGGCTATTTCTATTACGCCGGTACCTGGCGGGCAGGATGCAAGGGCGGATAGGTTCGTTAGATACTTCGAAGCAAGAGGGATTAAAACCGTTGCGTTTTGTGGAGAAGGCTTGTTTCAGGAAGGTGCTACTAAGAAGTGGACGAAGGTAGAGCGAGGAAAATTTGGTTTTTCGGATCGAATAAAATCTAAACTAGAAAACGGGTATGTTGGCCCATTCTTTTTGTATTTATTGTGGCTTATTAAAATTTTTACTTTAAACGTTCGGCTGGCGGTGCGTTTGTTTGGTTGTCAGCGGGCAGACATTATTGTTTTGCACGAATGTAGTCGATTTCCCGCGGTGTGGTTTATTTTGGTAGCGCGAGGCGGTGTTTTTCATTATGATGCGCACGATTTTTATTCAGGAATAGAGCCGAGTGATCTAGTTTCCGACTTCCAAAGAGTCTGGATTTATCGCACCAATCGACTTCTCGAGCGATGGTTGCTGAGGCGCGCTGATGTCTTCACATCAGTCAGTGACGGCATCGCGCGCATGTACGATGAAACCTTCGGGCATCGTCCTGAAACGGTGCGTAATGTAGCCGATGGCGCTTCTGCCGAAGGGACGTCGGTTCGGCTTCGTGACGCTCTCAAGCTTAGGCCCGAGGAACTTCTGCTATGCGTCATCGGCAACTGTAAGCCAGGAATGGATTTCGGTGGGGTTCTGTGCGCTGTGCGGGAACTGCAACCGGGCGCGCATCTCGTATTGGCGGGAGGGGGGCATGAGTCCACCAAGCGTCTGGCCAGGGACTTGGGAATTGACCAACGAGTGCATGATCTTGGGTTTGTTCCCACACGTGAACTGGTCTCTGTGGTGTCCCAATGCGATGCAGCTTGTCTCGTTTATGTCGATCGCTCGGACAACTACCGCTACGCACTCCCAAATGGTTTGTTTCAGAGCCTGGCCGCAAAATTGCCGATAATCTATCTGGACCTACCGGAAATTCATCAATTATTGAATGGGTTTGGCATTGGCATTCGTCTAGCGGCCAACGATACCCGTAACTGGATACGTGCTATTCATAAGGTCAGGCATGATCATGGCTTTGTAGCTGATCAAAAAACTAAATTGGAAATTGCTAGCTCGGAGCTTGTGTGGCAGGTCGAATGCCATCGCCTTGAGCGGGCAATCTTGAACGGTTTGGCCTCAAGACGCAAAGTCTAGGAATTTGGTACTTTTGGGGTAACGACGTGTGCGGCTTTGGGGGCATTGTGGATCTGGAACAGAATCGCGGTTCTGTGACGGCGTCGGACCTCTCTGTTATCGGCCGCTTGATCTCCCATCGCGGGCCTGATGGCGAGGGCCACTGGGTCGCTTCGCACCGGCGTGCCGGCCTGGTGCATCGTCGGTTGTCGATCATCGATCTTACGGATCATGCAGCTCAGCCGATGCATAGCGGCAACGGGGTGTCGATCGCCTACAACGGCGAAACCTACAATTATGTGGAACTGCGGGAAGCGATCGGCGGGAACTGGGAGTTTACCAGCACCTCCGATACCGAAGCTGTGCTAGCATCTTACGAGATGTTCGGGACCGATTGCGTGAGCCATATGCGGGGCATGTTTGCGTTCGTAATATGGGATGAAAGGGCGGACAAGCTCTTTTGCGCGCGCGACCGTTTCGGCATCAAGCCGTTCTATTACACGGTCGTGGACGGGGTTTTCTACTGCGCCTCTGAAGCCAAAGCGTTGCTTCCCTTCTTGCCGGACATTGAGACCGACAAAGGGGCGTTAGCCGAGTATCTCACCTTTCAATACACTCTCGGCGAGCAGACGCTGTTCAAAGGCATCAAGCAGCTTATGCCAGGACACGCGTTGTCCGTGCAGGGGGGCGAGATCAAGGTCTGGCGTTATTGGGATGTGCATTACGACATCGATTTCGACCACAGCCCGACCTATTTCGGTGATCGGCTAACCCACCTTCTGGACGATTCTGTGCGCGTGCATCTGCGCAGTGACGTGCCGGTGGGGGCATATGTGTCAGGCGGCGTCGATTCCAGTCTGATGGGACTTCTGGCCGCGCGCCACGATGAAGTGAACCGCCTTTCGTTCAATGGGCGGTTTACGGAGTTTCCTGGCTATGACGAAAGCCATTACGCTCAGATCGTCGCGGACCGGATGAATGGCGAGCTGCATATTGCAGATATCAACGCCGCCGACTTCCGCGACAATATCCGCAACGTCATCTACCACCTCGATTTTCCGGTGGCGGGCCCTGGGTCTTTTCCGCAATACATGGTGTCGAAGCTTGCGGCAGAGCATGTGAAAGTGGTTCTGGGCGGCCAGGGTGGTGATGAGATATTCGGCGGCTATGCGCGATACCTGCTCGCTTACTTCGAGCAATGCATCAAGGCGGCGATGGACGGGACCTATCGCAACGGTAATTACGTTGTGACGATCGAATCCATCGTCCCAAACCTTGGATTGCTGCGCGAATACAAGCCGATGATGCAGCAGTTCTGGAAGGAAGGCTTGTTCGGCCCGCTTGACGAGCGGTATTTCCGTCTGGTTGACCGTTCGACCGACATGACAGACGAAGTGGACTGGTCGGAACTCGACAAAGACGCGGTGTTCGCCAGCTTCCAATCCATCTTCAACAGCGTGCGGAATGTGGGCAAGGAAGCCTATTTTGACAGCATGACGCACTTCGATTTCAAGTGCCTGTTGCCTGCGCTTTTGCATGTTGAAGACCGCATGAGTATGGCGCACGGGCTGGAAAGCCGAGTGCCGCTCCTGGATCACGGCCTGGTTGAATTTGCGGCAACGGTACCTGCGGATGTGAAGTTCGAAGGCGGCCACATGAAGCATATGCTGAAGACGGCCTATGCGGATGTGATCCCTCAGGAGGTCCTGACGCGACGCGACAAGATGGGCTTCCCGGTTCCGCTGCAGGAATGGTTTGCCGGCGAGCTCAACGGCATGATGGTGGATATCTTCACCAACCTAAAAGAGAGCCACCGACCGTACATCAACGCGGACAGTGTACTGAACAACTTTGACAAGGCGGCGCAGTTTTCGCGCAAAACTTGGGGGTTGTTGTCACTTGAGCTGTGGCATCAGGAATTCCATGACAAGGCAGCGGAATTCCGTGCAATGCGCACGGACCCGACAGACATTGAAGCAGAGAAGATAGGCGCATGAAGGTTTTCGTGACGGGTGGCTGCGGCCAGGTTGGGTCGCATGTGGTGGAGATGGCGCTGGAGCGCGGTGATGATGTGGTGGCAATCGATGATCTGTCCACCGGCCGCCGCATTCATTTGCCCGAGAGCCAGGACCGCCTGACCGTCGTGGAGGGTTCGATCGCCGACCAGGGGCTTATCAATCAGCTCATCGGCGACTTCAAACCCGATACGCTGGTTCACACGGCGGCCTCCTACAAGGATCCGGATGATTGGTACAATGATACGCTCACCAATTGTGTCGGCGGTACGAACCTCATTCGCGCGGCACTAGACAACAAGGTCGGCCGATTTGTCTATTTTCAGACGGCGCTGTGCTATGGCGTGAAGCCGTCGGAGAATCCGGTTACGCTGAATCACCCGAAGAACCCGGCTAATTCTTCGTACGCGATCTCCAAAACGGCGGCGGAAGACTATCTGGAGATTTCGGGCCTCGACCACGTGATCTTCCGGCTCGCCAATGTGGTGGGCCCGCGGAACGTGTCCGGCCCTCTGCCGATCTTCTATCAGCGCCTGTCGGAAGGCAAAAAGTGCTTCGTTACTAAGGCGCGCCGCGACTTCGTGTTCGTAAAGGACCTTGCGCGCAATGTGCTCAAGGCGATGGATGGCACCGGCCATGGTGCCTATCACTTCTCGTCTGGCACCGATGTGGCGATCAAGGAGCTCTATGACGCGGTGGTGGAAGCCATGAAGCTCAATGACTACCCCGAACCCGATATTCGTGATCTCGGCAAAGACGATGCGGCGTCGATCCTTCTGGACCCGTCAAGGACCTTCCAGGACTTCGGCGACATAGAGTTCACACCGCTGAAGGAAACGGTGAAGGCCGCCATCGACTATTACAATGAGTTCGGGGCTGCGGGGGGCTATACGCACCTGAAGATCGAAGAGAACAAGAGCTAGAGGCCGGGCTGGCCAAGTGGGACTGACAGATGCGTATCCTCATGACCGGCGGGGCGGGTTGCCTCGGCTCCAACCTCATTGACCGATATCTACCCCAAGGACACGAGATACTAGTGATCGACAATTACGCCACGGGCAAGGCCGGCAATCTGCCGCCTGTTGATGGGCTGACGGTCATTGAGGGATCCATCGTCGATCAGGGGCTTGTGGACAAGGCCTTCGATGATTTCAAGCCGGACGTCGTGATTCATTCGGCGGCTGCTTATAAAGATCCGGCCGACTGGGCCAGTGATGCGGAAACCAATGTGCGTGGCACGATCAATGTGGGGCAGGCTGCCCAGCGACTTGACGTTGCGCGGCTGATCCATTTCCAGACCGCGCTCTGCTATGGCCGACCGGATACGGTTCCGATCCCCGTGGACCATCCGACCCGTCCGTTCACCAGCTACGGCATCTCCAAGACAGCGGGAGAGCAATACCTGCAGATGACAGGCCTGCCCGTCGTGTCGCTGCGTCTTGCCAACGTGACAGGCCCGCGGCTTGCCATCGGCCCGATCCCAACTTTTTACCAGCGCCTGAAGGCCGGCAAATCATGTTTCTGCTCAGAGACGGTGCGCGATTTCCTCGATATGGACGACTTCTTTTCGTTGATGGATAAGGCTCTTGTGCCCGGGGCGGCGACGGGGATTTTCAACGTGTCCACCGGTGAAGGCCATACAATCAAGGACGTGTTCAACGCGGTGGTGGATTATCTTGGTGTCACCTTGGACGAACCGGTGCCCGTCGTGCCGCCCGGCGATGACGATGTGCCGGCGGTGGTGCTTGACCCCAGCGAGACGGAAAAGGCCTTTGACTGGAAGGCCGAGATCGGTTTCACCGAGACGATTAACCGGATGCTGGCCTGGTACGACAAGCACGGGGTGACGGATGTTTTCAGTCACCTGGCCGCGCCCAAATCCTGATCTTTCCTGACACTCTTGCGCTAGGACACGTCAATCGATGAGCGAAACCTATAAGGGCGCTAAAATCCTCGTGGTGGGGGGCGCCGGCTTTGTCGGCTCAAACCTCGTTCTCAAGCTTCTGGAGCAGGCGCCAGAGCGTGTTGTCATCGTGGACAACCTCCTGTCCGCGGACATCACCAATGTGCCCGACTATCCTGCGGTGGACTATCGCTACGGGTCGATCACCGATGACAAGATCCTTCAGGATCTGCCGGAGGACACCGAGTATGTCTGGCACCTGTCCTGTCTTCACGGCAATCAATCCTCCATCGCAGACCCGATGCTGGATCACGAGAACAACACGCTGACAACGCTGAAACTGCTGGAGCGGATCAAGGATTTTCCGTCTCTAAAGAAGGTGGTTTATGCGGCTGCCGGGTGCGCTGTTGCCGAGAAGACATTTGATGAGGCAGAGGCCACCTTCGAGGATGCGCCGGTGTCGCTCTACCACGACAGCCCGTATTCAATCTCGAAGATCA
>Ga0256829_1003319_pt1 | contig 11241 bp, 11 predicted proteins | sample 131447metaG_FD_185979 | JGI IMG/M metagenome (GOLD analysis project Ga0256829, IMG submission 185979) | Hydrothermal vent microbial communities from Lau Basin, Pacific Ocean - 131-447 | ecosystem: Environmental > Aquatic > Marine > Hydrothermal vents | place: Pacific Ocean: Lau Basin | collected... | reverse complement strand
CTTCCTGCCAGCGTACTGCATGGCCTCAATGTATATTGGCGGAGGGGTCATGACCTCACCATAACGGGAGAGCCCCACACCATACATGATCTCATAATCACTCAGAGTCATTTCGAAAGGCTCCCTGAGGAACTGCTCCAGACCTCTGATCTCCTCGGGTGATATGCTCACGTAAATCCTATCAGGACCGATCCTCTCCAGCTCCTCTCTCAGCCTCTCACCATCCCTTACGAGGCCTTTTATGCCACAGAAGATGTACGCCTTTTTGCCGTTTCCGAAGGAGATTACTTCCGTCATAACGAGTTTCTTTTCTGTCGAATGATTCCCAGGAGCTCATCAGCCTCTGATACCGTTTTGAGATCGTCCAGGCTAACCACGGGACACCCGTGGATGACTTCCTTTTCCGTTTTTTGCCGGGTCAGGATGGCAAACTCGTTTTCGAGTACACTCGCTATATTCTTCAAGGATTCAATCCTCGAAAGTTGAAGAACCATGTCCCTCATGAGATCGAGGAGGGCAAGGGGCTGCTCTTCCTCTGCGAAGATCGCGTCGAAGGGAGATCTTGTAAAATTGAAGAACATGATTCCCTTTTCCGAGACAAGCGAGGAGACTTCCCTCACAAACTCATCGCCTGTTGAATCCGTGGAATTTATGTCTCTCATCGATCTGATATCCCTCTTGAAATCAACGCTGGCAACAATATCTGAACCGAGAAACTTCTGCAATTTAAGAAATATGTCAACCGTCACATCGCTACCACTCTCATATAGCGTAATCGATTTCCTGGACACCCCGATCTTGCTGGATATGTAACCGATGGAATATCCCATGGCCTCCCTCTTTTTCCTTATCAGAGAGGAGTTTAAGGAGACATAATATCCACCGGGTCCGGAGTAAACATAGGGCTTTATGCCATCAACGTAATCAATGTATGATTCCAGCGTCAATATTGGAATGTGATGCCTGTAGTAGAGTATCCCGTCCTCCAGATCGCCACCGCTCATCCTCTTACCGATGATGATCGGAGTGGCAGATATGGCGGCCGCAACCTCCATGAGCTCCGCGGAGCTACTCTTCCTCAGTGTGTCGATATTGTGCAGGAACTTTATTATGTAGATATCATCCTCCCTTCTGGCAATTATGTCGAAGACCGCAGAGCTTGAAAGATCAAGCTCAGAGATGATGAATCCCCTCCTCAAGAGGTTTCTCGAAAGCACTCTGAACATTTCGCTTCTGTAATCTTCCACGGGATTATGTATAAAAAGCAGTATATTAATCTTTCTGATTGAGTTTTTGTTATGCTTTAGTATGCTGCGTTATGGTATTAAAAATCAGATGCCAGAGGAAAGGTATAGCTCTTCCACACAAGTGCTTTAACGAGAATTGTTGAATCCTTACGCCTTGGCACTGTGAAACTTTTTATAAGTGGAAAGATACTTCTTTTTTCTTTGGAAAGAGCTACAATTGAGAGTTGTGAAACAATCCACTTGCTATGGTAACTAATCTATACGCAGTGACGGCGCTTCTAATTTTAATTTCACCTATAAGAAAGAGTTTTGCTTATCCAAGCAGTATACAAAACACATAGGACACATAATTCCAGGCAGGATCGAAACAATAAGAAAATAGAAAACGAAACAACAAAATTAGAATTAGGGAAAAAGGGATGAGGAGATTAACGTAGCGTCCCGAGTTTTGTGTATTTATAAAGGATACCTCTCCTGAAACATTTCTGTAATGCGATCCTGACATTTATAATACCCCCTCAATGTTCTGAGAGACCATTTTTCATTGATGGTAATCCATTCCGGATCCTTGCTTTCCGAGAGGAGTAACAAATGGAAACGATCTGTTACGGGTGCGAACACCTACCATCAGAGATCCTTTAGGGCTGTGATCATCTTCTTCTCGCAGTTTTTCACCTCGCACTTGGGGCATATGTAAGTGTCGGGGTTGAGATCGGGAGACTGGATAACTATTCGATCTATGCAGTCGGCCTTCCCTATCTCATTGATCACAGCGTTTGGTATGGGCACACGGAACGTTGCCACTATGACCCCATGCGTTTCATTTGAGAGTGACGCACTAATTCTCGAGAGATGACATATGTACCCGGAAACTGCATCCATGAATGACTGGAGGGATTTGCTCAGGCATCCCTTTTTCGGTATTATGGTGAGAACCTCCGAACCGGTTAGCGGCAATGCCTGGCTATCGTCAACCCGTGGCCTTATTCTCTCCATAATGTTCCTTATGTTGCTGTTTGCCTCCACCGACCTTATGGTATCATACACACTTTTTCTATTAACGGAAAAAGCTCTGGCGACCTCACTCACGGAGATCTCAATATCATTAAGTTTTAACTTGCCATTGGAAATCGAGATCCCGGAATCGTACAGCTTCTGAACGATTCTCAGTTTTATCGGGCTGCTTTTGAAATACTCCCTAAGTATTAAAAGCATAAATATGTATTTCAAATAGATAGATAACGATTCGTTTCCTTTCGGTTCATTAAAAAAGTGGAAACGGTTACCGAACATATGGGAGTAAAGAGTGGTTGATATTGGGTACTTTGAAACTCAGGAGCTACCAGGAGAATCTCGTTAATTTTATCGTAAGATCGCTCGGCAAGGAAGGAGGAGCAGTCATAGAGGCTCCCACCGGTTCGGGAAAAACCATCGTTGGGCTTCTCTCCGCCCTTACCTACCAGAAAAAGAATGGAGGCAAGATACTCTATCTGACACGCACGAACTCACAGCAGGAGCAGGTTCTCAGGGAACTGCGAAAACTTTCCGGGAGTTTCAATATAAGTGCAGTTCCACTGCAGGGTAGAAAAAATCTTTGCATTCTTTCCAGAGAACTTTATTCTGGCGATGACCTGAATGCTGAAACACTCTCAAGGTTCTGCTCCCTGCGAAAGAAAAAGGTGGCCATGGGACAGCAGAATGCCTGTGTGTACTTCAACGACAGACTGAGGGAACCGGACGTGAAGAAGTACATATTTGACAACATCCCATCTGCCGAGGATTTTTATGAGTACTGCGCAAGGAGGAGCATATGTCCCTATGAGGCCCTCAAATACGCAATGAAGAGCGCAAACATCGTGATAGCGCCCTACTCATCCTTCATCTCACAACCCCTTTCAGAAAAGCTCCTCTACAACTGGGGAGCAGAAAGGGAGGATCTGACAATAATCCTCGATGAAGCCCACAATCTACCGTTCATTGCCAGGGATTCGCTGTCATATGTCATATCCGTGAAACAGATAGATCTCGCGGAGAGGGAAGCTTACAGTTTCGGTGATGATGAACTCACGCCAGGCATCAAGGCCACCGACTTCACCGACATGCTGAGAAACGCCATTCTGAGCATGGTGCACGATATGCTTGTTGAGTCTGATGAGATCAGGGTGAGATTTGAGGACTTTGCAGAATACATAATGATACAGAACCACATAACGTCTGAGAAATTTAAGACCCTGTCCGATTATTTCTACTACCTCGGTGAAAAAATCATAGAGCTTAAGAACAGCGAGAATAAGGTACCATCGTCACATGTACTCTCCCTAGGTTCCAGGCTACTCAGATGGGAGTCGAACGATGTCGAGACGTCGGTGGCAATACTCTCAAGGGATCGAGATGGAATGCTGGAAGCTTTCAACCTCGATCCGTCAGTGGCCCTGATACCTCTGAAACGTTCCCGGACAATTCACATGTCGGGAACACTGCAACCGGTGGATGTCTACAAAAATATAACGGGATTCAGAAATCTTCCATCAAGAGTGATCAAGAATATTTTCCCCGCAGAAAATAGAATGATCATATACAACGATGACGTTACAACGAAATTCAGCGAGTTCACACCATCTGAGGCGGAGCGCATCCACGACCTGATAGAAAACATAATCACTTCTGTCAGGCGAAATACTCTCGTCTTCTTCTCCTCCTACAGCAACATGGAGGCGATCATCTCAAAAGGATTCAGTTTTCCCATTCAGGTGGAGAGGCGGAACCTCTCACTCAGTGAGTTGAACAGAATGATAAGATCATTCAGAAAATCCGGAGGTGCCTTCTTTGCGGTCACCGGCGGTAGGGTTTCCGAGGGGGTAAATTTTCCAGGTGAGGAGCTGGAGATGGTTATACTTGCTGGTGTACCTTACCCGAGGCCTGATGCCAGGCAGAAGGCCATTCAGGATTATTACGAGTTTAGATTCCATAATGGATGGGAGTACGCTGTGACGTTCCCAACTGCAGTAAGAATGCGACAGGAGATAGGTCGGCTTATAAGAAGCGAGAAGGATGTTGGGATGGCCATCATTCTGGACCACAGGGCATCTCACTTCAGACGCTACATCCCGGGAATGAGGCTCTCAAAGGATCCTGTATTGGATGCTGTGAACTTCTTCGCCTCACTGGAGCGTGGATGAGCCGTAACATGGAAACAGTAATATGTTACAGCAAATTACTCCTCTGATGGAGTATGGCAAGCCAGCGATGGGATCTATCTATCCTTTCAGCCCGATCTACCTTGACCAGGTAGTTAAGCTTGCGAATCGCTCCATGGACGAATACTACACGAGAAACCTCATCTACGATATCTGGAAGAACTGGCCCGAAAAATTCTTTATCTATCAGGTTGACAGAAAAAAGATTGCTGGCTTTATATGCGGTTCAAAGTACACGGCCACCGTCGGCAGGGTTCTCCTTCTGGCAGTGGATGAGAGATACAGGAGGATGGGTATAGGAAACGCCCTGATGAGGACGTTCATTGATACCTGCCGGAGAGACAGGCTTCTGAGCATCAGGCTCGAGGTGAAGACCACCAACACCGGGGCGATCCAGTTTTATCGAAATCTTGGGTTCGTGATAACATCCACCCTCTTCCATTATTACAGCGATTCTTCCAACGCTTATTTGATGTGGAGAATGATATGATACGCTTTAAGATAGTACTATAGGTGCTTTTCCCTAGACAGGACATCATCTGGTCACGATGTTTATGATATCGCCATCGGCAACGTGATAATCGATCCCCACACGTTTGTTCTCCACCCTTGAGGCGGGAGATGAAACCGTAGCGTACCTGAAGGATTGGATCATTTCCCGGCTGATCTTTCTGCAAACTTGTCTGACGGTTGCCCCCTCTCTGAGAATCATCGGTCTATCAAAATCAACATTCCCGGCTCTATCCCTGAGAAATACCCTGATGAGGTGAAGCTCCCTGAATATTGCCTCCTTTAGCTCACTGAGTCCCTCTCCTGTCACAGCTGAGACAAAGATCGCTGGAATGTCAGGAGGCAGCGAGGCAAGTATCTTTTCTCTACTGGATATCAGATCCGATTTGTTCACCACAACAATGCCCCTCATATGGGTTATGTTCTTTCTGAGGGAAAAGATCAGATCCTCCAGAGTGTTGCCATTCCTCAGGTAAACCTCGGCGTTGGATATCCTGAACTCCTTCATGACCTCCAGTATAGCCTGCCTGTCGTAACTCGCCCCTCTCGCAGAGTATATCCTTATACCGCCCGATGTTGTCCTCCTGATTGTTACTCTATTCCTCCTGCGGTTGACCACGATGCCGGAGGCATCCAGCTCGGCCAATACCCTGTCGACAGATGCGTTGACAGGATCAACAACAAACGCAACAAGATCGGCAGCCCTCACCACGCTGAGTACCTCCCTGCCCCTTCCGTGTCCGCCAGAGGCATTCTCAATTATGCCCGGAAGATCCAGGAGCTGTATTCTCGCGCCTCTGTGAAAAAGCATACCCGGTATTACTCTCAGTGTGGTGAAGGAGAAGTCGCCGGTGGAACTCCTGGCTCCGGTCAACCTGTTCAGGAGGCTGCTCTTGCCAACATTGGGAAAGCCAAGAAGAACCACGGTCGCATCACCGCTCTTTGGAAGCGAGAAACCGACCCCTCCCCCCTTCCTGTGCTTCTCAGCCTCAGCTTGAAGGTGGGCAAGTTTTGCCTTCAGTATTCCAATATGGTGCTCGGTAGCCTTGTTGTATTTCGTCCTGTCGAGTTCTTCGCGAATTTCCCTGATTTTCTCTTCTATGCTTGCCATGATTGTTTATCGTCTCTGCTTACGAGCGAATACGCGTAAATGGACTCAAATTCGAAATGCATGGCCCTCTCCGGGATAAAAATAAAATCACGGAATTCATCTTCTAGAGATCCTATGTCCGTAAGATCTGACAGGATCATCCTGATCCTCCCTCCAGCGTTGAGGTATTCCTGTGCTTCCCTGAGGAAGGGCCTGATAACCGAGAACCCATCTTCGCCTCCATTCCACTGTACCGCCTCCTTGACCGAGTCGCTGACGGGCAAATAGGGTGGGTTAAACACAATCTCATCAAATTTCCCCCTCACACGCTGAAAGAGATCCGACTTCACTATATGAATGTCAACACCATTCTCCTCGGCATTCCTTCTGGCGCATGAGACCGCATCATCCGTAATATCCACCGCTGTCACACTGGCTCCCTTCCTGGAGCAGTATATAGCCAGTATTCCTGTTCCCGTGCCAATCTCAAGCACCCTGCCACTGCAACTCAAAATGGTGGATAGAAGATGGGTATCCTGAGATGGAGGGTATACTCCCTGGCAGTTTTTCACCAAAATACCCGATAGCAGATCCGTGCCTCCGAATTCCGCGTTCATGTCTCAATTCTCCTCTGACTGGAACCTTGCAATTGCTTTATTTTGTTTAAGTATTTGGGAATGATAAGCAATATACACCTTTGGTTGTCGCATTATCTAATCTTCTCGTCAACGGTTAATGTGAGAGTCAATCAGATGATGCGTGATCCAGGGCTAATATCTTTTACAGGAACCTTTTATGGAAACACCTTAGGATCATGAATTCACGGCGCTGAATGTCACGTGTGATCGGAACCGTAAAGTATTATGTAGCGTTATTCCCCTGAATTCGCTATTATATAATTTGCTCTGATCAATGGGTACAGATTTCCACAGTATACACATTTGTGCAGAAAAGTTTTTATAGAGTATGTAACTTTAGGATGGATAACCATGGCGTTAATTAGAGATCAGGATAGAAAATATCTGGAAGACGAGTTCAACAAGCATCTGAAGGATGATGTTGATCTGGTGGTCTTCATATCTGAAAACAAGGATTGCATGTACTGTAAGGAGACGAAGATGCTGGCCGAGGAGGTTGCACAGATCCATCCCAAGATTCATCTGAAGGTCTTCGACTTCGACAAGGACAAAGATGCGGTGGAGAAATATTCCGTCGAAAAGTATCCGGCAACCATAGTCACGAGGGCGGGCGTAGAAGACGGAAGGATTGTTTACTCTGGAATCCCCTCTGGCTATGAATTCGGTTCCCTGATTGAGGACATAAAATTCGTGTCAACCAATGAGGCTCAGGTTTCCTCGAAGGCCATGGAGATACTGTCAAAAATAGACAAACCAATGAAGATACAGGTATATGTGACTCCAACATGCCCCTACTGCCCCAGAGCAGTTGGCGTTGCGCACAAATTCGCCCTCCTGAACAAGAACATAAAGGGAGAGATGATAGAGGCACAGGAGTTCTACAAGGAATCGGAGGAAGCGGGCGTTTCAGCGGTGCCGCATATAGTGATCAACAATCAGGTCAGCTTTGTTGGTGCACAGCCGGACGAGGCTTTTGCGGAATACCTTCAGGAAGCCTACAATAACCTCTGACCTTTTTTTTAAGTTTTGCTTGCAGCAGAAAATTTATGATGCTGCCCGCCTCTGGAGCCGTATCTGGTAAAAGGTTCCTGGGGTCAAATGATAAATAATCAGATGATATCTTAAACCGTGGATTGGAGAAAGGGGCTATCCATCTCTGTTGTGGTCATACTTGTTGCTATTGTGATCGTTTCAGAGCTCACCTTTGATACGGGCTCGCAGAATGCCCTGGAAGTCTATTCCGCAGATGCTTACGTCCCGGAGGTTAGCGCAATGCTCCACGCCTTCAGGGAAAAGACCGGGATCGGTTATGAACCTGTTGTCTCAGGAGGTTCCTTTTACATGGCCCGCAAGATAGCCCTAGGGGCTCCAGCTAGCCTTTTTTTCTCCGTTTCTCTGAAAGCCTATGGTACCGGGTTCCTTAATGACAGGTCAGATGGGTGGGCCCTTGCCATCGCATCCGACCAGATGGTTATTGCATATTCAAACTCAACGCTGAGCCGCCCATACGCAGTCAACCTCGTGAGAGAATTTAAAAATGCCTCCGCTTCAAACTCCTCAGCCATGATGGCCAGCGCCTTCGCCGGGCTCTGCTCCGGTAAGGTGAAGGTTGGGATCTCAAACCCCGCTATCGATCCGGCCGGTGTGAGGGGCTGGCTGCTCCTTGAGATAGCGGGTTACCTGTATCATAACGGGGATGAAAATTACTACACCACCATGATCAGAGAGAATGGTGGCAACATCACTGGAGCGAACGCTGCAGAACTCGTATCTCCCCTGGTGCTGGGACACGTAGATTTTCTCTTCATTTATAGATCTGCCGCATTATCTCACAACCTTAGCTTCATCACCCTTCCTCCTGTGCTGAATCAGGGGGATCCATCGCTGGCCTCTTTTTATGAAAGGTTCAATGTTTCTTTCGGTGGTTCGAGCGTGGCCGGAACGCCCATTCTCCTCTTCGTCTCCACCATCAGAAACGGCTCCCTTCTCCGGGAGGCTTCGGAGTTCATCTCGTTTGTTATGAACAGTACCTCCATGCTGGAGAGATTCGGGTTGACCGTTCCAAGCAAACTTCTCCTTTTTGGGAATCCCGGTGATCATGAGTTCCTTTTATGGGGCCTTCTCTCCGGTAAAATAAAAGTAGCATCGGATGCATTATGATTCCGAGATGGCCACGAAAATAAGAGATCGGGAGCACGGGAAGGATCTTATTTATGCCATATCGCTAACCGGTATCATTCTCATAATCATACCCATTATCCTCATCCTCTACTTTGGTTTCTTCTACTTCCGTGATTACGGTGTTATCAATGATACCCTGATGAGATCGATCGAACTGACTCTCTTCTCATCAGGCCTGTCGGCTGTTATCATCTTCTTCCTGTTCACCCCCCTGGCCTATGAACTGGCAAGAAAGAGGCACCGCGTCATGGACATGATCTCCGACATACCCTCCTCCATACCTCACCCCATCGTTGGAATAGCCATCCTGATCCTCGGAAGCCCTCTCACACCATTTGGGCATCTACTGAATGCTCTGGGAATAAGCTTCTTCAACACGGTGACGGGCATGACGGTCGCCCTCATCTTTATCTCGGCTCCCATATATATAAGAGCCTCGCAGACACTGTTCAGATCATTACCCACCGACCCCGAACGGTACGCAGAGGGGCTGGGTCTGTCTAGAACCGCAACATTCTACCGGATCATAATACCTCAGAACATTGGCGGGTTGATTTCCGGTGCCCTCACGGCCATGAGCCGATCCCTGAGTGAGTTCGGCTCAATAGCCATAGTTTCCTTCTACATAGTCGGAGGGATCTTTGCCGGAACAAGCCCAGCGTCAGTCCTTATATGGAAGCTCTACGGTTTCTCCGGCCCCTCGGCTGCAATAACGGCATCAGCGGTTATGATAGTTGTTTCCATGATCGTACTCCTCCTTGCAAAGGTTGTCTCACAGAAGGGACAACAAAGCATTTAAGCTCCCTGCACTACACACGAAATGAAATATGATAGATGCTGCCTTTTCCCTCAGGCGGGGCAACCTGAACATACACTTTACCATGAAGGATGAGGGAGTCATTTTCCTCACAGGGTCCAATGGTTCCGGAAAAACGTCCTCTCTGCTCACTCTTGCTGGTTTTCTCAAACCCAATGAAGGAGGATTTATCATTCTGAACGGCAGGGAAATCTCTTCCCTTCCCGCCAGCAAAAGAAAGGTTGTATACATCGATCAGAATTCCTACTTCAGGTCGCTGCCTGTTGGGGAACACATAAGGATTGTGGGGAAGAGATCCTTTGACACAGAGACAGTTCTGAGGGAGCTTTCCCTTGATCCATATGAAAAGGTTGGAGCACTGAGCCAGGGGAACAGGATGCGAGTTTCGATACTCACGGCCCTATCATCGGGATGTGAGCTGCTTCTTCTGGATGAGGTGTTGTCCAACATATCGAACGCCAGACTTTTCACACAGACGGTTCGCGAACTCCTGGGCGAGCTGAATGTTGATACGATCATTGCCTCGCCAGATGTAACCTCTGGGGTGGAAACGGATCATCTGTACCGCATGGAAAAGGGAGTTCTCACCAGGATCTACTGAGAGCCGGCATCTGGTCAGGAGATGAGCCTCAGGCCTATGCGAATCCACATGGCTGAATAACACCATATTCTGGCGATCAGATGGATTTTAGTATCCTGATCCTCTCCCGTATGTTTCCCCTGAAAATATATGAGGCGGACACCGCAACATCTGCACCGGCCTTTTTTGCAGAACGTGCGGTGATGTCATTTATGCCTCCGTCAACCTCTATCTTAACGGGAAGAGAATTCTCATCTATGTATTTCCTCGCCTCCCCTATTTTTTTTAGCGAGTCCTCAATGAACCTCTGTCCGGAGAAGCCGGGGTGAACGGTCATGAGAAGAAGGGCGGAGGCATCGGGAAGAAACGGGATGGCTTTCTCGAAGGGTGTCTCTGGATTAAGCACCACACCGTATTCCACACCATCCTGGACCATTTTCTTCAGAAGTTTTCCCACTGAAAGCGGACTCTCGATGTGTATGAGAAACAGATCTGTACCTGCATCCAGAAAAGCAGGGTAGAATTTATCCGGGCGCTCTATCATGAGGTGAGATTCAATCTTTCGGTCGGTAATCTTCCTCACGGCTCTGACAAAAGAGGGACCAACCGTTATGTTGTTAACAAAATGGCCGTCCATTATGTCCATATGATAGGAATAGGGCTCCTCAAGATCACACTCGTGCAACTGATCCCTCAGAATTGTGAAATCCACTGATATAAGCGATGGCGAAACAAACATCGCCTTAAGATTGAGATCTCATATATCACCTTTCCTGTGCATCCCTTATCCGGTTAGGTGATTTATCTGTTTGTGCTATGAGAGCTTGTCAAATTTTCGTTGATAGCTGGTGATACCAGTATGATGTTTTCAGCAGGCCTTCACGGGTTTTGAATCTTCTCTTCAGAAGTTCAGATCTAACGGAGAAATGATGTTCTGCAACATTGTTTGTTTTATTCATATCAGGATCAACAAGATACCTG
>Ga0256829_1003318_pt1 | contig 11243 bp, 7 predicted proteins | sample 131447metaG_FD_185979 | JGI IMG/M metagenome (GOLD analysis project Ga0256829, IMG submission 185979) | Hydrothermal vent microbial communities from Lau Basin, Pacific Ocean - 131-447 | ecosystem: Environmental > Aquatic > Marine > Hydrothermal vents | place: Pacific Ocean: Lau Basin | collected... | reverse complement strand
AATAGAATAATCGAATAGGGAAAAATGAATAAGAATTTGCTCATTTGGTTTATATAGTACTTAGTAATAATGAGTTAACTTTAAACAACTTCAAAACAAAAAAGCCCCGACGATTCTGTCAGGGCTCCTTTAAACTTAAAAATGTTTTGATTATTCGGGATGAATGGCCTCAACGGGACAAACATCAGCACAGGCACCGCAATCGGTGCATAAGTCGGGATCGATTACATAAACATCCCCTTCGGAAATAGCTTCTACGGGACATTCATCTATACAGGTACCACATGCGGTACACAGATCAGGATCAATTTTGTATGCCATAGTTTCGTTTTTTTAAAATTAACGGGGCAAATATAGCAGGATTGGGAAAACAAATAACAAGTTCTGCCAAGAAAAACTAATTTTTAAGAAATTTAAATTATCAACAATAAGTTTGCTTTTGAATTTAGATTGTTTATAATTTACGAAAAGCTCCTGTTTTTTTATCACAATATCCTTTTATAAGACATTGATAATCAAATTAAAAACAAATGTTTTTTGATTATATATGATTTTTCAAACGTTTTAAAAAAAACAGGTTAACATAGCGCACGGGAAAAGATTTAATTTATTTTTGCCGTAATCAATAAAACGTAATTTTATGACAACGAAAAAAGATAAAATCGTTGAGATCGAAGAGGCGGTTGTAAGGTTTGCGGGAGATTCCGGTGATGGTATGCAGCTTACAGGCAGCTTGTTCTCCGATTCAACAGCTTTTGCAGGCAACGACTTTGCCACCTTTCCGGACTTCCCTTCAGAGATAAGGGCACCACAGGGAACTGTCTCCGGGGTTTCCGGATTTCAAATTCACTTCGGGCATAAGGATATCCATACTACGGGTGATCTGGCCGATGTACTGGTGGCCATGAACCCGGCTTCCTTGAAAGCCAACCTGCGCTGGGTAAAGAAAGATGCTATCATTATTGTTAACAGCGAGGAGTTTAATGAAAAAAACCTGGAGAAAGCCGGTTGGGAAAATAATCCGCTTGAAGACAACACCCTGGTTGGCCATCTTTTGGTGGAAGCCCCTTTGAACACACTTACCAAAGAAGCAGTGAAAGATCTGGACCTGGACAACAAATCGGTCCTCAAATCGAAAAACATGTTCGCCTTGGGAATTATTTTCTACCTGTTTAACAGGGATTATACCAAGACTTTTTCCTTTTTTGAAAATAAGTTCAAAAAGAACCCGCTGGTTGTAGAAGCCAATAAAAAGGTGTTGGAAGCCGGTTACAATTATGCCGAAACGCTGGAAGTTTTCAAAAACACTTTTCGCATCCAAAAAGCCCCTTTAAATAAAGGACGCTATCGCAATGTTACCGGAAACCTGGCTACGGCGTGGGGGCTTCTGGCTGCTTCTGAACGGTCGGGACACCACATTTATCTCGGTTCTTATCCCATTACCCCGGCTACAGACATTCTGCAGGAGCTTTCAAAACATAAACAATTTGCTTGTATTACCCAACAGGCCGAAGATGAAATTGCCGGTGTGGTTTCCACCATTGGCTCCAGTTTTGCAGGTGCTATGGCCGTAACAACCACTTCAGGTCCCGGATTATCATTGAAAAGTGAAGCCATAGGTCTGGCTGTTATGACAGAACTTCCTATGGTTATTGTTGATGTGCAACGCGGAGGTCCTTCTACCGGCCTGCCTACCAAATCGGAACAATCAGACCTGTTGCAGGCTTTGTTTGGCCGTAACGGAGAAGCCCCCTGCATTGTGATGGCCGCCACCGGCGCTGCCGATGCTTTTTATTCGGCTTATGAAGCTGCCAAGCTGGCCATGGAACACATGACACCGGTTATTTTGCTGACGGATGGTTCCATTGGCAACGGTTCGGAAGTTTTTAAAATTCCGCGTGTGGCCGACCTTCCGGAAATTCATCCTCCGGTGGCCAAACCCAACGACATTGATTACAAACCTTACAAACGCGATCCGAAAACATTGGCTCGTCAGTGGGCTATTGCCGGAACACCCGGTTTGCGCCACCGCCTCGGCGGACTGGAAAAAGAAGATATTACAGGAAATGTGTCACAGGATCCGTTGAACCACCAAAAAATGGTCGAACTGCGCCAGGCAAAAGTGGACAGGGTGGCCGATGATATCCCTGAATTGAAAATAGATGGGGATACCAAAGGCGATTTGCTGGTTGTCGGATGGGGCAGCACTTACGGCGTGTTGCTGACAGCTGTTGAAGAAATGCGGGAAGAAGGAAAATCGGTCAGCATGGTACAGTTTAAACACATTATGCCGTTGCCTAAAAATACCCATGAGGTTTTTTCCGGGTTCAAAAAAATCATTGTTTGTGAAAACAACATGGGGCAGTTTGCCAATTACCTGCGTATGAAACATCCGGAATTTAAATACGAACAGTTCAACAAAGTGCAGGGACTGCCTTTTATGGTGTCGGAATTAAAAACCAGGTTTGAAGCACTTTTAAACGAATAATATCATGGAACAAAAAATAGAACCTCAGGAAGTACAGCTGACAAAACAGGATTTTGAAAGCGATCAAATGGTAAAATGGTGCCCCGGTTGCGGCGACCATGCCATTCTGAAATCAGTGGAAAATGTTTTCCCCGTGGTGGGACAAAAAATGGGTTATAAAAAGGAAGATTTTGTAGTGGTTTCCGGTATCGGATGTTCCTCCCGCTTTCCTTATTATATGAATACTTATGGTATCCATGGTATCCACGGACGTGCTGCTGCACTGGCAATGGGTATCAAATTGACCAACCCTAAGTTGAGTGTTTGGATGATCAGCGGCGATGGTGATTCCATGGCTATCGGTGGTAACCACTTTATTCATATCGCCCGCCGTAATCCGGATATCAATTATTTGATGTTCAACAATAAAATTTACGGATTAACCAAAGGACAGTATTCGCCTACTACACCCAAAGGACAAAAAACCAAAACTTCCCCGCAGGGAACTTTTGAAACGCCTTTTAACCCCGGAGAACTGGTCATCGGTGCCCGCGGCAAATTCTTTGCCCGTGTGGTGGATACCAATCCGAAACTTATGCAGGAAGTATTTCTTGAAGCAGCTTTGCATCACGGTGCTTCCATTATTGAGATTTTGCAGAACTGTGTGATTTTCAATAATAAAATTCATGCTTTGATTACCGGGCGCGATACCAAATATGACAACCAGTTAATTCTTGAAGCCGGCAAACCCATGCTTTTCGGCAAAAACAAGGAAAAAGGTATTATCTTAGAAGGAACACGTTTAAAAGTTGTCAAACTTGGCGAAAACGGAATTACAGAAAAAGATATTTTGGTGCATGACCCGACCACCGAAGATGCCGGTATCCACATGATGCTGGCCAGTATGGCACCTCCGGAATTTCCGGCAGCCCTCGGTGTGATCCGTTCGGTAAAGTCCGAAACGTTGGAAGATGCCATCTGGAATTCCGTGGAACACGAAAAACAGGTTTCTCCATACAAAAATGTGGACGATTTGCTTAACAGCGGAAACACCTGGGAAATAGACTGATTGTATTTTTCATAATGATTTTAAAGCTGTCTGCCTCTGGCGGACAGCTTTTTTTATGGATTATTGGACACCAGGGAAGGGGGATTTTAGAAATCAGAAGCGGGGGAAACTTTTTCGGGTCTTTGTAAACCCGGAGATGATTGCCATTCTGATCCACTAACGGAGGAGAAGAATCTCTGCGTATTGAATATTAGTCGTTTATAAAGTTTGTGCTGGTCGTGATTTGCCTGCCCGACTGCATCATTCAGGCGGGTCATCGCGACCAGGAGGGCAACAGGATTTCCAATCCGGTGGTCGGATTGCCAAGCCATAAGTCCTTTTAGGTGGCCGGTTGCGGGTATTTGGCACAGAGGCTGAACAAAAAGGAGATTTCACGCAAAGTGCGCAAAACTTTAACGCATAAAACGCAAAACTTGTAGCCATACTGCTTTGTACTTTTAGCGTGAACCTTCGAAAACGCTGTTCTCGCCCGCCGTTTGAAACGCGGGCGTATTTACCCCGGGTATTTGTCCCAAAGGCATTATGCAAGGTTATTGTCAGGTAATGCATTGTAAATGCGTTAAATAGAACCTCCTTGTTTCAAACGCGGAGGAGTCTTGATTTTTGAATCAATACTCAACCTTTCAGCTATTGCCCAAGCTGAAAGGTTATCCGGACTGAAAAGTTAACCAAATCCTTTGTGTTCCCTTGGTGAAATCCTTTGTCCCGTTAGTGGTTTTCCTCCCTCAAACTCCTGAAATAATCCGCTGCCTGTAACATCCGGATGCCATACCAACTGAACATTTCACCATCCACCAACATGACCTTTTTGTCCGGATAACGGTGCTTTAATTCTTCGGCCTCTTTTTCCCTAAACGGGAAAGGTTCTGATGAAAGCAGCAGTACTTCCGCCCGTGAAAAATCTTTTTCTGTTGTTTCCGGATAACGGCCTTCCGCCATGTTTTCAAAACCGGCCCATTGCAGCATCTCATTGATAAAGGTTTCTTTTCCTGCTGCCATCCATGGCTTTTTCCAAATCAGGTAGAGACATTTGGACCGGTGCCGGGGCGAAGTCATGCTGTTGAAATGCTTTTCAATTTCCGAGACTTTCCGTTCAGCTTTTTTGCCGTTTCCAACAAGAGTTCCCGATATTTTTATCATCTCAAGTGCGTCTTCCCAATGTACAATGTCGAACAAAATCACAGGTAACTTTTCTGCCAGTTGTAAAATTCGGTCTTTGTCGTTTTCTTCTTTCACGGCGACAACCACATCCGGACTGAACGAAAGTATTTTTTCCACATTAAAATCTTTGGGCCCGCCTATGACGGCGGTTTTATGCCGAATGTTTTCCGGGTATTTGCAAAAGCGGGTGACACCGGCCAGTTTTGAAGAGCCCCCGAAATATGCTATCGTTTCCGTAAGGGAAGGCACCAGCGAAACCACCTGCTTCACGGGTAGTATTTCATTGATTATATTTAAATTGTCTTTTGTTATCAACATTTTCGTATCGCGATGAATTAAATTTATTTTGCGTGAAATTAATGTTTTATTTTGCAAAAAAAAGAAAACTATGGGACGCAAAGTTAAAATTGTCGCAACATTAGGGCCTGTGAGCAAAAGCAGGGAAATGGTTTGTAAACTCATTAAAGCCGGTGTCAATGTTTTCCGGCTCAATTTTTCATACGGAACACACGAAAGCCATTATGAAAATTTTAAACTCATCAGAAATTGTGCTGCAGAACTCGGCAAAGAAGTGGCTGTGATGCAGGATATTTGCGGGCCGAAGATCCGGATAAAAGGGATGAAAGAGAGCCGTGAAATTTCCAAAGGCGACAGGATTGTTATGTCGAAAAAACCCTCTGGCGAGGCTTTCAGTATTACCTATCCGCATATCATCGACCAGTTAGAAAAAGGCGATGAAGTCTATTTTGCCGATGGTACGGTCAAGGCAAAAGTGGAAAAGAAAACCGGCGACAAGCTGACATTGCGTGCCCTGACCAGCGGACAACTGCGTGAAGGAAAGGGGGTGAACATTCCCAAATCGGGCATTAAAATGTCAGCGCTGACGGACAAGGACAAAAATGACCTGAAATTTGCCGCTCAAATAGGAATTGACATTGTGGCAGTTTCTTTTGTGGAAACAGCCAAAGATATTCTTGAAGCACGAAAGATTCTCACCGAAAATGGTTCGGATGCCTGGATCATTGCCAAAATAGAAAGAAAAGCAGCCATTAAGAACCTGGATGAGATTTTGGATGTTACCGACGGTATCATGGTAGCCCGCGGCGATCTCGGAGTGGAAGCCGGTATTTTTTCCGTTCCCGGCCTGCAAAAAGAGATGATCAAAAAAGCCAACGAACGGGCATTACCGGTTATAACAGCTACCCAAATGCTGACTTCCATGTTGCATTCTGCTTCGCCCACCAGGGCGGAGATATCCGATATTGCCAATGCTGTGTACGATGGAACAGATGCTGTCATGCTTTCTGATGAAACGGCAGTGGGGTCTTTTCCCGTAGAGGCTGTGGAAGTGATGGTGAAAGCATTGATGGATACGCAAAACCACCTGCCGAAAATCAGGGAAATCAAACCGGATAAAACCGAAGGTTTTGCCCACGCTGCGGCAGAAATTGCGGGAGATGTTCCCTGCAAAGCCATTGTATCTTTTACCACTTCCGGTTATACAGCCCGGCAAATAGCCAAGTTCAGGCCGCGAAAACCATTATTTGCCGTTACTTTCGATGAAAAAGTGAGCCACAGGCTGGCATTGGTCTGGGGAGTCGAAAAGAATTTTTGTATTGATTTGGATGAAAGTGAAAACCGCATGATGTACCAATTTTTGCAGAAAGTAAAAAAAGACGAGCCATACATTGTGACCATGGGGTCCCATGCCGGCGTGAAAGGAAGTACCAACATGGTGCGGTTACTGGATAAGGCGGCAAAAGAAAAGATTTTTGAACGGTTCGGGGAGAAATAGTCGTTGATTATTCATTGTTTAGATAAATACACCCACGTTTCAAACACGGGCGAGAAAAGGGGTAAAAAACCTCCGTCATTACGATGAGCATTAGGCTGTTTGTGCGCTGGTTTTGGTTATATTTTCAACCTTGGTTTTTACCTGCTGCCGGGAATCTATTAAGTTCTGTATCTCTTTTTCTATTCCGAGGATTTACCGTTTCAACAATTGTAACTTTTGTAAGATACTACCATACTTAGGACCACATTCGGCTAATTTTTAATTGAATTTACGCCCTCCCTCATTTTTTTCTTTTCTGATCCCAAAAACTTTTTTATCCACGGCCCCATACCATATATTAAAAGCATGATATAAAGGACTTGCAATAAAGGTTTGAATGATAACGCGAAAACAGTGAGAGCAGGAAACATCGTGGCTGCCACACTGAGTGATATAGCCTGTGAACTGGCTGTCGCCCCGAGAATAAGTATCATTCCCTGCTCATATTTAAATTTGAGTAATTTCCCCACGAACAAAGAAAGGAATGTTTGGACAAGATAATAGGAGAGGAGACCTGCCAGTACAAGACCAAACAGAACAGGTTTTCCTATTACAACCCTGGAAACTTTTGCAACAGAAGAAAATACGATCAGTAAAATACCTATGGAAGAGATGCCTGGAAAAATCTTTTTGATATGTATAAAATAGTCCGTTCCCTTCTTTTTTATGATCATTCTTCTCGTAAATAATCCCAAAACCAGGGGTATGAGTATATATGACAAAAGAATGATAACAAGAGATTTTATATGAAAAGAAACGAAAATACCGCCGCTGAGTTTAAGAATTACAGGTGAAAGAACAGGAATAAGCAACAGGCCTACTACCGCAATAACAAGAGCATCCTCGACACTGGCATCAGCTATGCCCGACCAACCGATTAGCATATTTGAACACGGAATTGCTCCCACCATAATCAGGGCAAAAGCAATGTCCGGGTTGTTTTTTAGTATGCTCCTTGAAATTATAAAAGCCGTAACAGATGCAATAACATAGGCAAATGTTAACGTTACCGTGATCAGTTTGAAATTTCTGCTTGATTTTTTTACCTTCTCAATAACCATTCCTGTGAGCATGGGATAGAGCATGATAAAAACCGCGATAATACTTATGGGCTTCATATTTAGGGTCCTGAAATCAATAAAATAACCTAAAACAAGGGCAAGGACGAAAACAATAAAGACATAAACATAAAGTCTCTTTTTTAGCTCCAACAGGATTTTTTCCATTTCTTCAATCTTTTTATCCGGATGCGTTCAGGGTTTGTAACATTACTGAATGCCTGATTATTCATAATTCTTTCTGACATCAACGGACAAAAATACAAGTTTTGGAATTAGGAAGGTGAGCATATGGCGCGAAGCGGCTATCTCTTCTGTTGATTTAAAATCACAGACCCGTAAAATAATTTCAATTTCTTTTTTCTCTCACCAACAAAATAACCTAATTTATTTCCAAAAAGCAAACATACGTCCAGTGGACCAGCATTATGGAAAAATTCCTTTTGCCTCCGAATAAATTCGGGGCAAAGAGTTAAACTGTCCGCGGTGAGGACTTTAATAATTCTATGCCAATTAGTATTTTATTGCTTTTCCTACTTTTGCCATTATGTTTGAATCCTTTCGAAAATATATTGCGCAGCACCATCTTTGTCAGCCGGAGGAAAAACTCCTGGTAGCGGTCAGCGGGGGGGTGGATTCGGTGGTAATGTTGCATTTACTGCTCCGGGCGGGGTATTCACTATCCGTGGCGCATTGTAATTTTCAATTACGGGGCGAAGCATCCGACGGCGATGAACAGTTTGTACGAAAGCTGGCTGCTTCATACGGCTTGCCCGTTTTTGTGAAAACCTGCGATACCCGGTCGTTTGCCGAAAAAGAAAAAATCAGCATTGAAATGGCTGCCCGCCGGTTGCGTTACGACTGGTTTGCCGAACTCATGGATAAACAGGACTTTCAAAAACTGGCCATTGGCCACAACAAAGACGATGATGCCGAGACTTTTTTCATTAAATTGTTGCGCGGTTCGGGCCTGGATGGCCTGAAAGGTATTTTACCCCTGCGCGAAAACATTATTCGTCCGCTGTTGTTCGCTTCCCGGAAGGAAATCATGGCATATGCCGGAAAACACGGGCTGTCATTTCGCGAAGATGCCACCAATGCATCGGACGATTACCAGCGCAACCGCATCCGGCACCGTCTGCTTCCGTTTTATGAAAAAGAATTTCCCGGTGCCACGCGGGCACTATCTAAAAGCCTGGAAAAACTGAAAAATACGGAAACCGTTTTCCGGCAACTGCTTGAAGAAAAAAAGAACCGGCTTTTTCAGGTAACCGGTAAAGAGGCCAGGTTGGATAAAGAAACGCTCCGCGCTTTGAACCCCCGGGCTGCCTGGCTTTATTTTCTTTTGGAAGATTACGGTTTCAGCCGCAGCATTGTGGAAGACCTTTGCCGGGCGCTGCTGTCCAACCAAACAGGACAGTTGTTTTATGCTGAAAAATACGTTTTGTTGAACGACCGTAACCAGTTAATTATCATGGAAATAGGTACTGATACCGGAAGAGAGGTGCTCATAAACGATCTGGGCCATCCGGTGACAAAACCGGTGAAAATGCAATTCGAGATACTGCCAAATTCGCCGGGGTTTTCTTTTTCTTCGGACAAAAACAAGGCTTATTTTGATGCAGACAAGCTTGTCCTGCCGTTAAAACTGCGGCACTGGAAACCGGGCGACCGTTTTGTTCCGTTTGGAATGCACGGCAGAAAGCTGCTCAGCGATTTTTTTGCGGATGAAAAGATCAACCGTTTTGAACGCGAAAAGTGCTGGTTACTGCTTTCGGGAAAAGAAATTATCTGGATCATAGGACACCGCTCTTCTAACCGTTTCCGGGTAACCGGCAAGACAAAAAACATCCTGGTTATTAACTTATGTTAAAATCGCAGGCTTTTTTTAAAATATTTCCAAAAATCAAACGTTTTCGTAAGGTTTTGTAGGAAATAACGTCCTATTTTTGCAAAGCAATTTAAACAGACATTGAAAAACTTCAATATTTGAATATGAAGCGTTTTACCTTTTTATTGGCAGCCTTGGTTTTAATGGTGGTTTCAGCCTCGGCACAAATCCTTAATCCTGTCAAATGGTCATTTTCCTCTCAAAAAATTTCCGGTAATGAGTACAAACTGATCTTTAAAGCCAATATTGATACCCCGTGGCATCTTTATTCGCAGCATATCCCCCAGGCACCCCCGGCCACCACTTTTACTTTTAAAAAGGACAGCAATTATACGCTTATCGGCAATGTGAAAGAAATTGGTCATGTGGTCCAGGAATTTGATAAGAATTTCAACATGGAGCTCAAGTGGTATTCCGACAGTGTCAGGTTTGTTCAGAAAGTAAGGTTGAAAACCCCGGGAGCTGTGGTAAAAGGCAGTATTAATTTCATGAGTTGCAATGATACACAATGTCTGCCACCGCAGGATTTGGATTTTTCATTTCCCCTTGGAAAGGTTAAAAAGGTGGCAAAAACAACGACCATTAGTAAAGAAAATACCATTTCCGGAAAAGATGAAATCAACATTGGCGGAAGGAAGAAAGGTTTATGGGGTTTCTTTATCCTCGCTTTTTTAGGAGGGCTTCTCGGTATCCTGACTCCCTGTGTGTTTCCTATGATTCCCATGACGGTAAGCTTTTTTATGAAAGAAGGGGAAGACAAAGCCAAAGGTAAAATGCAGGCCCTTATGTATGGGATCAGTATTATCCTTATTTATACTTTCATCGGTTCCGTGCTGGCGGTGATTGCCGGGCCCAATATTGCTAACTGGCTTAGTACAAACTGGATACCGAACATTATATTTTTCCTTGTTTTCATGGTTTTCGCTTTTTCGTTTTTTGGTATGTTTGAGATCACCCTGCCGCACTGGGCAGTAAACAAAACAGACCAACGGGCAGACAAAGGCGGTTTCTTTGGCCCGGTTTTCATGGCGTTGACCCTGGTGTTGGTCTCTTTCAGTTGTACAGGCCCCATCGTAGGTACTATTTTGGTGGAATCGGCCGGAGGGCAGATTTTAAAACCGATTATAGGCATGTTTGGTTTTTCACTGGCTTTTGCTTTGCCGTTTACACTGTTTGCCTTTTTCCCGTCTTGGCTATCCAATCTGCCCAAATCGGGCGGCTGGCTCAATTCGGTGAAAGTCGTGCTGGGATTTCTCGAGCTTGCACTGGGGTTAAAATTTTTAAGCATTGCAGATCAAACTTACCATTGGCATATTCTCAACCGGGAAGTTTATCTTGCCCTTTGGATTGTTATTTTCTTCCTTATGGGACTTTATCTGCTGGGTAAACTTAAATTTGCATACGATTCTGATTTACCCCATGTTACGGTTCCCCGACTTCTGCTTGCCATACTTACCTTCAGTTTTGTGGTGTACATGATTCCAGGTATGTTTGGCGCCCCGTTGAAAGCTTTGTCAGGATATCTGCCGCCGCAGTCTACCATGAACTTTGATATGAACAAAATTGTCCGGGAAAATTTGGAGGTTTATGGAAGTTCTGGTGGCCGGTCCGAGCCAAAAGAAATTTGTGAAACCCCCAAATACCATTCTTTTCTGACTTTACCACTTGGCTTAAAGGGGTATTTCGATTACAAACAGGCTGTTGCCTGTTCCAAAAAACAGAACAAACCGATTTTTATTGATTTTACCGGCCATGGTTGTGTG
>Ga0256829_1003317_pt1 | contig 11247 bp, 6 predicted proteins | sample 131447metaG_FD_185979 | JGI IMG/M metagenome (GOLD analysis project Ga0256829, IMG submission 185979) | Hydrothermal vent microbial communities from Lau Basin, Pacific Ocean - 131-447 | ecosystem: Environmental > Aquatic > Marine > Hydrothermal vents | place: Pacific Ocean: Lau Basin | collected... | reverse complement strand
AGGGCGACGCCCTGGACGAGGCCGCCCACCGGCTCTACGCCGAGCACCTGCAAGCGCGCGCCATTGCCTTCGTGCCGCTGCACATCGGCGGGCGCTGGATCGGCTTCCTGAACGTGCTCTACGACCAGCCCATGCCCTTCCTGCCGCGGGAACGGCAATTCGTGCAGACCATTGTCAGCCAGGCCGGCGTTGCCATTGAAAACCTGCGCTCTCTGGAAACCATCCGGCAGCGCAGTGAAGAAACCGAAAGGCTTTACCAGGCCACAGCGGCTTTTAACGCTGCCCACTCGTACGATGAGATCGTCGCGACCATGGCTCAGTCTGCAGGGGAAGACGTTTACCTGGCCGCTTTGATTATGTTTGACCACCCGTGGGAAGGCAGAAAGGGCGAAGCGCCGCAATGGCTGCTGCCCACAGCCTACTGGCGCGCTCCTGATGTGCCCGAGGAAAAAATACGGCCTTTGTTAGGGCAGCGCTTTGAACTGCGGAATTTTTCCCACACACTCACCCTGACCCAGCCCACCTTCGTGCCCGATACAGCGGGCGATGTCCAATGGAGCCCGGCCGCCGGCCAGATCTATCGCGAACAACTGGGCGCCAAAGCAGCGGCTATTTTCCCCATTTACGTCGGTCAGCGCTACCTGGGCGTGCTCACGCTGCTTTTCAGAAACCCCCGCGATTTTCCGCCCGACGAACAGCGGCGTCTGAGCACCCTCAGCGCCCAGGCCGCAGTTGCCGTAGAAAACCTGCGCTCCCTGGAAACCATCCGGCAGCGCAGTGAAGAAACGGCTACCCTCTACCAACTGGCCGCCCGCCTCAATGAAGTCAACACCTACCAGGGCATCATTGACGCCGTCCACGACCTCACACCGCTGGGCAAAGGGGCCACCAACATTTCCCTCAACATCTTCAGCCGCCCGTGGCAAGACCCCAACGACATTCCCGATTGGGTGCTCGTCCGGGCCCGGTGGAGCAAATTGCCCTCCGACGCCGTGCTGCCGCGCTATCCCCTCGCCCAGTTCCCCACGGCGCGGCTGCTGAGCCCCACAGCGCCCTTCATCGTGACCGACGTGGCCCACGACCCCAGGCTAGATGAGCGCACACGGACGCTCTATCAACAGCGATTCCACGCAGCCAGCACCATTTTCTACCCCCTGGTGGCCGGCGGCCAATGGCTGGGTTACGTCAACGCCATTTACAGCGAGCCCCGCGAATTCCCCGAAAACGAACTGCGGCAAATCACCGCCGCCCTTTCGCAGGTCGCGGTGGCCTACCAGAACCTGCACCGCTACGAAACCGCCCAGAAATACGCCCGCGACCTGGAAACCGCAGCCCTCACCGCCAGCGAAATTGCAGCCGCCAGCCAGGATCTGGAAACCCTGCTCAACCGCGCGGTGGAACTCATCCGCGACCGGTTTGGCTTCTACCACGCCTCGGTGTTCCTGTTAGACGAAAGCGGCACGTCCGCCGTCGTGCGGGCCTCTACAGGAGAAGCGGGCCAGGACATGCTCCGGCGGAAACACCGGCTGGCCGTAGGGCAGCGCTCCACCGTGGGGCAGGCCGCCGCCCGCCGCGAACCCGTCATCATCAACGACACCACCCACAGCGACATCCACCGCCCCAACCCCCTCTTGCCCGAAACCCTCGCCGAAGCCGCCATCCCTCTCATTGCCGGCGAGCGCCTCATCGGCGTGCTGGACGTCCAGGCCACCGAAATCAACGCCTTCACCGAAGACGGCGTGCGGATGCTGCAACTGCTGGCCACACAACTGGCCGTGGCCATTGAAAACGCCCAGGCCTACGAACTGGAACGCCAGGCGCTGGAAGAAATGCGCCGCGCCGACGAACTCAAAAGCCAGTTCCTGGCCAACATGAGCCACGAACTCCGCACCCCGCTCAACTCCATCATCGGCTTCTCGCGGGTCATCCTCAAAGGCATTGACGGCCCCATCACCGACTTGCAGCAACAAGACCTCACCGCCATCTACAACGCCGGCCAACACCTGCTGGGGCTGATTAACGACATCCTTGACCTCTCCAAAATTGAGGCCGGAAAAATGGAACTGGCCTTTGAAGAAGTGGACATCGGCGACCTGGTCAATAGCGTCATGTCCACCGCAGTAGGGCTGGTGAAAGACAAGCCCGTAGAACTGCGCAAAGAAATTCAGCCCAACCTGCCCCTCATCCAGGCCGACCCCATCCGTGTGCGGCAAGTGCTGCTCAATCTGGTTTCCAACGCCGCCAAATTCACCACCGAAGGCCACATCAAAGTCTTTGCCCGCCTGCAAAAAGGCCCCCACGGGCTGGAAGAAGTGCTCATCGGCGTGGAAGACACCGGCCCGGGCATCTCCAAAAAAGACCAGGAAAAACTGTTCAAACCCTTCTCACAAGTGGACGCCTCCCTCACCCGCAAAACCGGCGGCACCGGGCTGGGGCTTTCCATTTCCCGTAACCTGGTGGAAATGCACGGTGGCCGCATCTGGCTGGAATCTGCCGTGGGGAAAGGCACCACCTTCTACTTCACCCTCCCCCTCATCCAGGGCGAGCAGGCCGAAGAAGCCCGCGAGCGCATCGTGCTGGCCATTGACGACGACACCAATGTCATCCACCTTTACCAGCGCTACCTGACCCCTGAGGGCTATCGGGTGGTGCCCCTGACCGACCCCAACATGGCCGTTGCCCGGGCGCGCGAACTCAAGCCCGTCGCCATCCTGTTAGACATCATGATGCCCGGCCGCGACGGCTGGCAAGTGCTGCAAGACCTGAAAAAGAACGAAGCCACCAAACACATCCCCGTCGTCATCGCAAGCATTGTGGATGAGCGGGAAAAAGGGTTCAGCCTCGGCGCGGCCGAATACCTGGTCAAGCCCATCCTGGAAGAAGACCTCAAACGCGCCCTTCACACCCTGGACCCCGACGGCCAGGTCAGCGAAGTGCTGGTTGTAGAAGACAACGCCTCCGACCGCTACCTGATCACCCGCTTGCTGGAAGAGATCGGCCCCTACACCATTCGGACGGCCGAAACCGGGCAGGAAGCCCTGGCAAAAATTGAGGAACACCGCCCGGACGCCATCATCCTTGACCTGCTGCTGCCCGAAATGGACGGATTTGGCGTGCTGGAAGCCGTGCGCGGCACCCCCGAATGGGAAGGCATCCCGGTGGTCATTTTCACCGCCGCAGAACTCACGGCAAGCGACCTTGCCCGGCTGCGCAGCGCCGCGCAGGGGCTGCTCAAAAAAGGCGCCCTGGATACCGAAGAACTGTTGCAGCGCCTGCGTGAAGTTTTGCAAAAAGTTGAACCTGCCCCGCCTGAAGAAGCCTGACCCCCTCACCCTCCTCCGAAAACGGCGGCAAACCGCCGTTTTTGGTCTTTATGAGTACCTGCCTAACGCAGCGCCGGGCCGCGCTAAAGAAAAAACGCCGTGTGAACCCATGCCCGGGGTTGCCATCACTGCGATTTAGGGTCACTGTTCAGCCCACCTGCGATGAGAACGTCAAGGCACACAGGAGACCCAAAGGCTACAACGGCGTAACGCCAGAGCGCAAAGGGAACAAAGACGCAAAGTCAACTTCTGTGTTTTCTGCGACGCTTTTGTGCTTTCTGGGGTTGCAATCGGTGCGAATCTGTGGAATCTGTGGCCGATTTTCTGCGGAATCGTAATTACCTACCCCGAAGCACTGTGCCCGTAAATGCTCACCCAGAGGACACGGAGAATATTTCCCTTTGCAAGCGCTTTTTGGAGTGCGGTGCCTGGGCACCGCTTTGGAAAGCGGCGACTCGTCGCCGCACTCCAAAGAAAAACTGCCGCCAGAGGCGTTTGGCCACCACGTAGGTAATTACGCGGAATCTGCGTCATCTGTGGTTTCTCCTTACCGAGGCTGAACAGTTACGATTCAGGTAGGTCATCACCTTTCTTATGGATACTGCCATGCCCACCGAATTTATGACCGAATGCCTGGACTGCGGCCATCGCCAGCCCTTCGCCCCCCTCAACACCCGCTGCGAAAAATGCGGCAGCGAATGGATGCGCGCCCACTACGACTACGATGCGCTCGCCACCACGCTGCCCGCGGTGCTGCCTTCCCGCCCCTTTGACCTTTGGCGCTATCACGAACTGCTGCCCGTGAAAGCGCCGCGCCCCGAAATTTCTATGGGCGAAGGCGGCACCCCCCTGCTGCACCTCAAACGCCTGGGGATGATGCTCAAAATGCCCCACATTTACTTCAAAGACGAGCGCCAAAACCCCACTTCATCGTTCAAAGACCGCCAGGCCGCCGTCACCATCGCCGTGCTCAAAGAAGCCGGCCTTACCGAAATGGTTGTGGCCTCCACCGGCAACGTGGCCATTGCCTACGCGGCCTACGCCGCGCGGGCAGGCATCAAACTCTGGGCCTTTGTAACCAGCCTGGTGCCTTCCGAAAAAATGCGCGAAATTGCCATCTACGGAGCACAGGTCATCAAAGTCGGCGGCACTTACGACGAAACCAAGCGTGTGGCCGCCGAATTCGCCCGTCAGCGCAACCTGTACCTTGACAAAGGCGCCCGTTCGCTGCCCACCGTGGAAGCCATGAAAACCCTGGCCTTTGAAATCAGTGAACAAATCACCGAACGGCTCGGTGCGCCGGGCACGGGCTTCCCCTGGCGCACACCCGACTGGTTTGTGCAGGCCGTGAGCGGGGCGCTGGGGCCGCTGGGCGTGTACCGGGGCTATGAAGAATTGCACAAAATGGGCTTCGTCACCCGCCCGCCCAAAATGGCGCTCGTGCAAAGCGCGGGCTGCGCCCCAATGGTCCACGCCTGGCAGCAAAACCGCCGCGAAGCCGAACCGGTGCGCCTGCCGCGCACCCACATCGCCACATTGGCTACCGGCGACCCCGGACGCGTATACACCCTGCTCTACGACGCCCTGAAAACCCACGGCGGCGTGATGACCGACATCAGCGATGAAGACGCCTTCCGCGCGATGCACATCCTCGCCAAAATGGAAGGGCTTTCCGTCGAACCGGCCACCGCCGTGGCCGTCGCGGGCGTCATCCAGCTGGTGCGGGAAGGCGTCATCCGCCCCTCTGAAGTCGTCGTCATCAACGGCACCGGCCACACCATGCCGATAGAATCCCACATCCTCGGCAAACGCTGGGTGCGCAGCGTAACCCTGCCGCAAACCGAACCCCGGCAAGACGCGCCGCCCACCGAAGGGCTGAAAGCCGCCCTGGATACTCTGGTTTCCCGCGAAGTGCCCCACATTGCCATCGTAGACGACCACGAACCGGCGCGCATTTTGCTGCGACGTGTGCTACAATCATTGGGGGAATTCACCATCTCGGAAGCCGGCAACGGCACCGAAGCCATCGCCCTTGCCCGCGAGGAACACCCCGACCTGATTTTGCTTGACCTCATGATGCCGGAAACCGACGGCTTCCAGGTCATAGAAACCCTGCGCGCCGACGCCACAACGAGGGACATCCCCATCATTGCCGTCACGGCCAAAGCCCTCACCCCCGAAGAAAAGCGCCGACTGAGCGGGCAAATTGAAAAACTCCTCCAGAAGGGGGAGTTCCTGACCGATGAACTGCTGGATGAAATTCGCGCCTTGCTGGGATAGCCCTTCCGCCCTGCCGACCGCCGCCGGCCGGGCGGCCTCAGACCGTGAGCCATGAAACGCGCACGCAGAGGGCTCAACGCAGCCGTGCTTTCGGCGTTTTTCCTGGGCATGGCGCCCATTTTCGGGAAACAAGCCATCCTGGGGGGGCTGCCGCCGCTGGCCGTGGTGGCGCTGCGCACCGTTTTGGCCACCCTGTTGCTGTTTTTCATCATTCTGCTGTTCAAAAAACCGTTTTTGCAAATTTACTCTCTGGGGCTGGTGGGGTGTCTGCTGGCAGGAGCCATCAACGGCATCGGTTCCCTGTTTTATTACAGTGCCCTCGGGCGCATTGATGCCGGCATCGGGCAATTACTGTATTCCCTTTACCCCCTGTTTGTGGCCGTCTGGCTCTGGCTCGACCGGCAGCCGCCCACCCGGCTCACTTTGCTGCGGCTGGGGCTGGCCGTGCCTGCCGTGGCCCTGCTGACATTAGGGGGAAGCCACCGCCTGGATCCACTGGGTATGGGGATGATGCTCTTGGCCGCAGCGTTATATGCCCTCCACATCCCGGTCAACCAACGGGTACTGTTTGATGTTCCGGCCCCTACCGTCACCCTCTACACCCTGACGGCGATGAGCGCGGTGGTTTTCCCGGCCTTCCTTTTACTGGGCCCGGTGGAACTTCCGCACAGCAGCGCTACCTGGTGGCCGGTAGCCGGGCTCACGCTTGTTACCTTCTTTTCGCGCATCACCCTTTTCCTCGGCGTCAAACACATCGGCGGCATGCAAACTGCGCTGTTAGGGCTGGGGGAACTGCTGGTCACGCTGGCGCTTTCCCACTGGTGGCTGCACGAGAGCCTCGCGCCCATGCAATGGGCGGGTGCGGCGCTGCTGGGCATCATTTTGCTGCTCGCAGGCATCGACAAACCCACAGCGCCTACCCGGCCCCAGCCCGGCGGCGGCTGGCTCAGCTGGCTGCGCCCCCGAGGGCTGGTCTGACGCGCATCGGCCTCCACGTTTCGGGGCGGCGGCATCACTCCGGCTTGCTGTGCTTCCAACCTTGCTCTTGCTTTGCACTTTGGCTCGCTGCGCTCGCCCTTTCTCCCCTCTCCCACTGGGATTCAGGGGCGGACACCTGCCTTTGAAAACGCCATTTTTTGGCGTGCGGTGCCTCGGCACCGCTTTGGAAAGCGGCGACAAGTCGCCGCACTCCAAAAGCCAACGCACATTTCTACATTCGCTGGCGATTACCCAAAACTCGGAAGAAGGGTGATCTCACCCCTCCCCCAAGCCGCCTGCGGCGGCTTTTCCCCCTCCCCTCCCTTTGTAAGGGAGGGGAGGGGGAGGCCCCGGCGGGGGGGGGGAGAGATCTGGGTAATCACCGGTACATTCGCCCTTGACGGCCGCCTTCAAAACGGCTACAATCAGAAGTGTTACTTCCACAACAGCATAACGCAACCTTCGGGGCAGGGTGAGCAGCACGGCTGCAAGTCCCGACCGGCGGTGAAAGCCCGCGAGCGCGGCAAGCAAGCGCAGATCCGGTGAAATTCCGGAGCCGACGGTAAAGTCCGGATGGGAGAAGGTTGACCGGCGCGTTGCACGTCTGTGCAAGGCGCGGGTTTGCGTGCTTCTGGCGCGCGCCCGGGGCCCCGAAAACAGCATCTGTTTTCGGGGTGAGTTTTTTGCAGCGGGCTGCGCGCGCGGCACACGTCGGCCTTCCCCCCGCCCCGTGAACTTTCACGGGGCGCTGCATTTTCCCTGCCCCGCTGCCCGACGAGGAGGCCCCATGAACCTGGCCCAGACCCGCCGCACGGTTTTTCACACAGCCCGCCGCAGCCGCCACAGGTTGCGCCATGCTTTCCTTTCCGCGGCCGTGGCGCTGGCGCTGTGGTGGGGGCTGGTAAGGCTGTTCCACCTTCCCGAATTCCTGCTGCCCACCCCGGAAGAAGTCGCCCTGCGCGGCTGGCAGGCCATTCAAGACGGCACGCTGCTCCACCACACCTGGATCACCCTGCAAGAAGTGCTCTCGGGGCTGGCGTTAGGCGCCGGCAGCGCCACAGTGGTGGGCTACGTGCTGGCCAAATCGCGGCCGCTGGAGCGCCTGCTGGCCCCCTATCTGGTGGCGAGCCAATCGGTGCCTGTCGTGGCCATCGCCCCTTTGCTCATCATCTGGTTCGGAACAGGCCTGCTCGCCAAAACCCTCATTTGCGCCCTGATCGTGTTTTTCCCCGTGCTCGTCAACACCGTGGTGGGCATCCGCAGCGTGCCTGAAGCGTTGCGCGATCTGCTGCGCGCGTTAGACGCCACGCCGTGGCAGGTCATCCGTTACCTGGAAATTCCCGCCGCGCTGCCGGTGTTCCTGGGAGGGCTGCGCATCGGGGCAACGCTTTCGGTCATCGGCGCGGTGGTCGGCGAGTTCGTCGCTACCGATAGCGGCCTCGGCTTCCTCATCAACCTGGCGCGGGGGCGTTACGACACCCCTCTGGTTTTCGTTGCCGTGTTTACCCTGATTGCCCTTGCGCTGGCCCTTTACGGCAGCGTCCTCGCATTGGAGCACCATTTCCTGGCCTGGCAAACCCCCTCGGGCAAACCCCACCGCTGAAGCCTTCCCCCCGCCCCTTGTAATTGCCCCGTCACTGTTCAGCCGCAACAGATGCGACATTCCAATCCTGTTTTGGAGGTATGTGAACATGAAACGCGTCGTCGTTACCCTGGCCCTGTTGCTGGCCGTTGCACTGCCGCTCGCAGCCTGCAGCCCGCAAAAAGCCGCCTCGCCCACACCCCGGCCTCTCGTGCACATCCGCCTGCCGATGGGCTATATTCCCAACATCCAATACGCGCCGTTCTATGTGGCCAAAGAAAAAGGTTACTATCGGGAAGCCGGTTTTGACGTGGATTTTGATTACAGTTTTGAAACCGACGGCGTGGCGCTGGTGGGCGCCAACAAACTGCCCTTTGCCATTGTTTCCGGCGAACAAGTGCTGATGGGGCGCGACAAAGGGCTGCCGCTGGTTTATGTGATGGCCTGGTGGCAAAAATACCCCGTGGTGGTCATTGCCGATGCCAAACTCGGCCTCAAAACCCCCGCCGACCTGAAAGGCCGCCATATCGGCCTGCCCGGCCTGTTTGGCGCCAACTACATCGGCCTGGTGGCCCTGCTGCACGAATTCGGCCTCACGCCCCACGACGTGACCTTAGATTCCATCGGCTTCAACCAGGTGGAAGCCTTTGCCGGCGGCAAAGAACCGATTGTCGTCGGCTATGTGACCAACGAACCCATCCAACTCAAAGCCAAAGGCTTTAGCATCACCACCTTCCCCGTCGCCGATTACGTCAACCTGGCTTCTAACGGCATCATCACCAACGAAACACTCATTCGGCAAAACCCCGAAATGGTGCATCGCTTCGTGCGCGCCACCCTGCGCGGCCTGAATTACACCATTCACTACCCCAACGATGCCTATCAAATTTCAACAAAGTATGTGGAGGGGTTAGGCCAGGCCGACCGGGACGTGCAAATGCAAATTCTGGCCACGGCGATTGCGTACTGGAAAGCCGACCAACTTGGCTATACGAAACCCGAAGCCTGGGAAAAAATGCAAGCGGTCTTGCTCCAAATGGGGCTGATTTCCAAACCCCAAGATTTGCAAGCCGCCTACACCAACCGGTTCCTGAAACCCTGAACCGCAGCCCCCTGCCGCGGCAAGGTGTGCCCCATGACCTCGTTGCCCCCGTTAGTGCGCGTCCGCCATCTCGGCGTGGTGTTCCCCACCGAAGACGGCCTCGGGCTGGAAGCCATCCGCGACCTTTCCTTTGAGATTCACCCGCAGGAATTCCTCGCCGTGGTGGGGCCTTCCGGCTGCGGCAAAAGCACCCTGTTACGGGTGCTGGCCGGGCTGCTGGAAGCCACCCGCGGCGAAGTGGCTTTCCCCGCGCACCCGCAAGGCAAACCCCAGGTGGGGCTGGTGTTCCAGAAAGCCAACCTGATGCCGTGGCGCAGCGTGTTGCGCAACATTACCCTGCCGCTGGAACTGCAAGGCGTGCCCCGCGCCGAAGCCGACAGCCGCGGCCGGGCCATGATTGCCCTCATGGGGCTGAAAGGCTTTGCCAACGCCCTGCCGCGCGATCTTTCCGGCGGCATGGCCCAGCGCGTAGCCCTGGCGCGGGCGCTCATCCATCGCCCCGACCTGCTGCTGCTGGACGAGCCGTTTACCGCCCTTGACGCCCTGACCCGCGAGCGCCTGTGGGAAGAACTGCTGCACATCTGGCAGCACGAACGCACCACGGTGGTCATGGTTACGCATTCCGTGACCGAAGCCCTGCTGCTGGCCGACCGTGTGCTGGTGCTCACCCAACGGCCTGCGCACCTGCAGATGGCCCTGCCCGTTGACCTGCCCCGCCCCCGCACCGCCGACTTGCGCTACACCCCCCACTTTGGCCGTTTGGCCCGCCGCCTGCGGGAAGCCCTGGGCGGGCACACCCCCCGGCCGTAACCGCCCACCCCCGCGCTCACGGGTTCAGGAGCATGGCTGTTCGCAACTGTTCAACTCACCTGCGATGAAAACGCCAAGGCACACAGGAGACCCAAAGGTTACAACAGCGTAACGCCAAGCGCAAAGGAACAAAGACGCAAAGTCAACTTCTGTGTTTTCTGCGACGCGTCTGTGCTTTCTGGGGTTGCAATCGGTGCGAATCGGTGGAATCTGCGTAATCTGTGGTTTCCCCTTGCCTGGGATGAACAGATACGGCGGTTCAACAAAGCGCCGTCCAACGGCTTCCCGCCCCAAAGGCAGAGAAAAGGAGAGGCAAGGCAAAAGTTGCGGTAAAATGTAGGCACCGCCTGCGAAGGCGTGCCTTTTTTATCGTAACTGTTCAGCCCACCTGGGATGAAAACGCCAAGACATACAGGAGACCCAAAGGTTACAACAGCGTAACGCCAAGCGCAAAGGGAACAAAGACGCAAAGTCAACTTCTGTGTTTTCTGCGACGCTTCTGTGCTTTCTGGGGTTGCAATCGGTGCGAATCTGTGGATGATTTTCTGCGGAATCTGCGTCATCTGTGGTTTTCTCCTTGCCTGGGCTGAACAGATACCTTCGTACTTTTTTAACGCCCTCCCCAAGCAGGGCAGCAGGGGAGAGAGCCCCGGAGGCTTCCATGACCCGCAAACATCTCGTACCCGCCATGCTGGCGGCTTTGCTGCTGGCCTTGTTCACAGGCAACACGCGCGCTGCAGGCCTTCGCTTCGCAGCCCTCAAAGTTTCCCTCTGGCCGGAATACGACAGGCCCGACGTGCTGGTGATCTACGACATCACCCTGCCGGCCGATACCGCCCTGCCGGCATTCCTTGATATCCGCATTCCGGCGCGCGCGGGGCAGCCACTGGCCGTGGCCTACCAGCAGCCTAACGGCAACCTGGTCAACACCGACTACACCTACAGCGCCACTCCTAAATGGGGCACCATCCATATCAAAACCATGATGCCCAACATTCACATAGAATATTACGACCCTGCCCTCAAAAAAGAAGGCAACCAGCGCCAATTTGCCTTCCATTGGCCCGGCGGTTTTCATGTGGACGCAGTTTCACTGGTCGTGCAGCAGCCCGCCACAGCCAAAAACATCAAAATTTCCCCCAGCATGGGCACGGGCGAAGTAGCCGCCGACG
>Ga0256829_1003316_pt1 | contig 11248 bp, 7 predicted proteins | sample 131447metaG_FD_185979 | JGI IMG/M metagenome (GOLD analysis project Ga0256829, IMG submission 185979) | Hydrothermal vent microbial communities from Lau Basin, Pacific Ocean - 131-447 | ecosystem: Environmental > Aquatic > Marine > Hydrothermal vents | place: Pacific Ocean: Lau Basin | collected... | reverse complement strand
CTTTCATGGGCGCCAACGCCGAATTTACTTCTTCTTTTAAGGTAACTTCCACGCTTCCGCGTAATGTATCCCCGCTTTTTACGTCTTCTTTGGAGTTTCCCAGTTTCAGGTCAACGGATTTGGCGCCAAGCAAGGTGGCATTGACGATCCGGGCTATCGAGTTTTTGGGAATGGGGAATCTGTTTTTGATAATGAAAGTGACCATTAGATCACCGGAATGGTCAGGGGTAAAGGAAATTTTGTTCACCGACCCCACCTGTTTACCATGAATCATCACCGGATTTCCTGCAACCAACCCGTCTACCTTATGATAACGGCTGTACAAAATTGTTTGTTTTGAAAATAAGTCCCTTCCCTTTAAATAATTATATCCCCATATAAAAATTATTATGGCGAGGACAAAGGTGGCGCCAATGTAAATTATAGTAGATCTTTTCACAATCTTAAGTTTTTTATTAAAACGATTTTATGCTAATAAAGTTTTAACAAAAGTACAAAATTATCAGTATCCCCTCTTTTCAATTTCCCTGGCACGGTCCAGGCTGATACGCTGATTTTTGTAAAAAGCAACCACAAATGCGCCGGAATATCCTTTGCGCCGTGCATAACTTTGTCGTGAAACGGCCTGGGATAAACTGGAAAAATGACCTGTAGTGTATTTGAACAGGCCGTTGTCCTTATAATAGGTTACATCCGGTAATTTTTTAAATCGTATTGCAGGGTTACGAACAGCCCGCGAAGAGGTAAAAAATTGTACCCGGTAATCAATAAGTGGTTTTTTCCGTGGAGAAATAACTGGTTTTTTGCTGCTTGAATGAACAATACCGTTTTCTTTCTCATATTCTGTTTTATATTCCCTGAAAGCACGGTAAATGGCATATGCTATTTCCGTTTGGCCTTTTGCTGATAACAGAAAAGCTTCTTCTTTGGGATTACTTAAAAAACCTGTTTCTACTAAAACACTGGGCATGGTAGTACGCCAAAGCACTACAAAACCAGCCTGGAACACGCCCCGGGCATAGCGTCCCTCCTTTTTAAACTGTTGTTCAATTTTGTTGGCAAAATTGAGGCTTTGCTTTAAATAAGGGCTTTGAAAAAGACTAAGCGAAATGTAGGACGCAGGCGAATTGTCAAAACCGTTGTATTTTTTCGGGTTTTTTTCATATAAAATGGCCGCATTTTCTTTTTCTGCCACTTCAAGGTTCGCTTTGTTTTTATATAAACCCTGAACAAATGTTTCGGCACCGTAAGGTTTTGGACTGGGGCTCGAATTGCAATGAATGGAAATAAAAAGTTTGGCATGGTTTTCATTAGCAATCTGGGCTCGTTTGTATAAAGGAACGAAGCGGTCAGTGGTACGCGTAAAAATAACACGGACATCCGGCATGTATTTGCGAATAAAATAACCCAGTTTTAGTGCAATGGCCAGTGTAATGTTTTTTTCGTGAGAGTGTTTTCCCGAAGCACCGGGATCTTTTCCTCCATGGCCCGGATCGATCACAATAGTAAAATCCTTCACCGAACGTTGGGCAAAAGCTGTTGCCGGTAACAAAAAAAGTGCCGTTAGCACAATAGTTATGAAAAGCCGGCGTTTAGGAAAGCCAGTTTTAAATATAGACCCTATATTTGCAAAAGATGTCATAGAGACAATTATTATAAACAAAAGTAAAAGAAAGATTTTGTTTGAAAGAAATTTATCCGGGAAATTATTAACATCAGTATGGCTTATCTGCTTTTCCCTTTTTGCAGTTATTCCTGCTCATGCTACAACCTGGACATATCCTTCTGATACAACAACTCTTGTCACCGGCGATACTTTGCAAAAAACAGATACTCTTTCCAGGGCCGACTCTGCCAAAAAGTCTCCCCCACTAAAACTTGAACATGAACTGGTGCGGCATGCCGATGATTCCATCGTGCAGGACCTGGCCCATAAGAAAGTCTATCTTTGGGGCAATGCAGAGGTAACTTATGGCGATATAGACTTGAAAGCAGCTTATATTGCCGTTAATTTCAATAACAACACTATTTTTGCCAGGGGCGTGAAAGATTCTACCGGCAAAATTGTGGGAATGCCTGTTTTTAAACAGGGGAATGAAACTTTTCAGGCCAAAGAGATGACTTATAACTTTGTAACAAGAAAAGGTATTGTGCACGATGTGCGGACCAAGCAAAGCCAGGGTTTTTTATACAGTAATCTGGTGAAACGTATGCCCAACAGTTCTTTCAACATAAAAAGCGGGTATTTTACTACCTGCGACCGCCAGCCCCCTGATTATGAATTTAAATTTGGCAAAGCACGGGTTATACCCAATAAATTGATTGTTACCGGTCCCGTTTATATGGAATTGGAAGGAGTGCCTTTACCCCTTGCTTTGCCTTTTGGTATTTTCCCCAATAATCCCAAACGAAAAAGCGGATTGATTGTGCCCACTTATGGTGAATCGGCCAATCGCGGGTTCTATCTCGAAGGTGGTGGTTTTTTCTGGTACATCAACGATTATGTGACGTTGAAAATTACCGGTGACATTTATACGGGAGGAAGCTGGAGAGTGGCTCCTGTTTTTAATTACCGGAAAAGGTACAAGTACAGCGGGTCTTTATCTCTCTCTTTGGGAAGGAACATTATTAATCACAAAGGAGACCCGGATTATCACAACACCAGAGATTTTAGGATAGGATGGACTTTTAGCCAGGACCCGACCACACACCCCAGCAGCCATTTTTCGGCCAACGTGAATATTATCACCAGCAATTTTGTGAAATACAACGCAGTGAAACCCCAGACTTACCTGTCCAACGAATTTCAGTCGAGCATTGCTTACCAGAAAAGCTGGGCAGGAAAATATTTTCTGACACTGAGTGCAAGTCACCGGCAAAATACCAAAACCCACGATGTGACTGTTACTTTGCCAGATATCAGCTTTACGGTCAACCGGTTTTACCCTTTTCGTAGAAAAAACAGTATCTCAAACAACCCCTTATCTAATCTCAGCATTTCATATACCATGTCTGCCCAAAATACAATCAATACGAAAGATTCCCTTCTCTTTTCTCCAAATACTTTTGCACACCGCATGCAAAACGGCATAGAACAGAATATTCCTGTCAATATTCCTTTCAAGCTGTTTAAACATTTTAACCTTAATGTGTCTTTGAACATGACAGACCGCATATATTTTCAGAGTCTGAGGAGGTATTGGGTAAACGATACTTCTGCTGCGGGTGGTCATCCCAAAACAGACACTATTCCCGGTTTTAATAATGTTTTTAACTATGGTCTGAACGCCTCACTGACTACAAAAATTTACGGATTGATCCATTTCAAAAAAGGATTTTTACGGGCTGTCAGGCATGTGATGACCCCGTCTGTTGGTTTTTCGTATGTTCCTGATTTTGGAAATGAAAAATGGGGCTATGTAGGGCACTATTACAATCGACTTGGGGAGAGGATCACCTATTCAAAATATGAAAATTTCTTATATGGTGCCCCCGAAACGCAAAAAGTGGGAAACATCAATTTCAATATAGCCAACAGCCTGGAAATAAAAGTACGTTCGAAAAAAGATACTGTTACCGGGTTAAAAAAAATACCCCTCATCCAAAATTTTACCATTTCGGGAAATTATGATTTCGCCAAAGACTCAGTGCGCATGTCGCATATTTACCTTTCGGGCCGGACTACTTTATGGAAAGGCCTTACCATTCATTATTCCAGCTCGTTAGACCCTTATGTGACAGACTCTGCAGGAAACGATATTAACAAAACCCTCTGGCAGGTAAACCGACGGCTTTTCCGGATGAACAATACTGCCTGGAGTGTCAGTTTCAATTTGAGTTTGAGTGATAAGGATTTTAAAAAGGGGAAGAAGAAAACCGAACAGGAAAAAACCCAACGGGAAAAAGCCCTCAAAAAGCTTCCACCGCAGGAAGCCAACGCAATCATAAATCATCCAAACAATTATATTGACTGGGGAGTTTCGTGGAGCCTGAACCTGAATTATAATTTTACTTATACCAATGTTAGAAACTATGTCCGTCAAATCTGGACACCCAAAAAAACACTGGTGCAAACGTTGGGAGTTCAAGGGCAGGTAAACATTACCCCCAATTGGAAATTCACTTTCCAGACCGGATGGGATTTTACCAACAACGAACTTTCTTATACTTCCATTAGCCTTTACAGGAACCTGCATTGCTGGCAAATGAGTTTTAACTGGATACCTATTGGGCCTCGTAAAAGCTGGAATTTTACCATTAACGTAAAAGCTCAGTTTTTAAAAGACCTGAGGCTGACCAAAAGGAAAGATTTCCGTGATTATTATTAAACTTGCCCATACTAAGCCGGATGAAAAAACCGTTGATAAATATCCACCGGATGGAGACAAGCAGAAAATTTCTATTTTAGCCTCCTTAAAGAAGGTGGAAATATCGATGTTTTCAAAATTAGGAAAATACCTGTTCTTATTCGCTGCGACCTTTGCTGCCACTACTTTATATGGGCAACAAGCTCCGTTATTTACCCAATATACAAAGGCTTATATGTTTATCAATCCCGGTTATGCCGGAATGGGAGAAGGAATTTGTATCAACGGACTGGCCCGGCAACAATGGGCTGGTTTTAAAGATGCAGAAGGCAACAAAATAGCTCCCCAGGATTTTCTTATTGATATTGATGCCCCCATAAAAGCTATTCAGGGCGGCGTGGGAGGTTCTGTTATTCAGGACAAGCTGGGTTTTGAAACCAATGTGGGCATACGTCTTTCCTATTCATACCATTTGCAGCTTGGTGCCGGAACACTTGGAATGGGCGTGGGTATCAACCTTGTTAACAGAAGTATCGATTTTGCCAAATTTCATCCTCTCCAGCCTAATGATCCCGCTTTGTTGAGTGCCAGACAAGGGGCCGTGATGTTTGATGGAAGTATCGGCTTTTTTTTCAGGTCAAACAGCAATTATTACATAGGTTTATCGGTAACCAATGTTTTGGAATCAAAAGGAAAAAATTTGAGTACCTCCGGAACGACCATTCGTTATCAAACCGATCGCACTTTTTATCTGACCGGTGGTTATTCATTTATTTTACCAAATCATCCGCGTTTTAAAATACTCCCCTCTTTTTTGATTCAATCAGATATTGCTTCTACACAATATAATATTTCTGCTATCGTTAATTACAATAGCAAGTTTTGGGGTGGAGTGAACTACCGGTATCAGGAGTCGGTGGGTTTTATGGTAGGTGTACGCTTCGATGGTTTCAATGTCGGTTATTCGTATGACCTTCCAACATTGTCGATAGGTATCCCGGGAAGCCACGAGATTACCCTGAGCTATTGCTTTAAGCTGAAAGTAAATAAAAATAAAACGAGCTATAAAAACACACGCTATTTGTAAAAGTGTAAAAACGTGTTGGTATCAGGCAAAGAAAAAAGACATTAAATAAAAAGAGAATGAAAAAAAGTTGGTATTTATATTTGTTTGCGGTTTTTATTTTGGCAAGCTGCAGTAATTCAAATAGCGGAGAGTTGGTGGGTACGCGGCCTAACTCAAAACCATTTTATCAACCACAGCCTTACGGTATGGTTTTTATTCCGCAGGGTAGCTTTACCATGGGGGCCGGGGCAGAGGATATTACCCATAGTCATCTGATACAACCGAAAACCGTTTCTGTTTCCGGGTTTTTTATGGATCAGACTGAGATTACCAACGATGAATACCGTCAATTTGTGGATTGGGTACGCGATTCCATTGCCCGTACCATTCTCGGTGGCGTGCAACCGGATGCCTATCTTATCCAGGAAAACCCCAAAACCGGCGAAACATATAATCCGCCCAGGCTGAACTGGAAAACCAAAATTGACTGGAACAGCCAGAACCAGGATATCAGGGATGCATTGAACCAAATGTACCTTCCTGAAAATGAGCGGTTCTTCCGTCACAAAGAAATTGACAGCCGAAAACTGATTTATTCTTATTATTGGATTGACCTGCGTGCAGCAGCCATGGACAACCTCCGGGCAAGAACACAACCAAACCACGGTAACATTCCTCCTCATAACCGGTCGGTGTATGTGCACAATGAAACCATTAACGTTTATCCGGATACGCTTTGCTGGATTGCCGATTTTACTTATTCATTTAATGATCCCATGACAGAAGAGTATTTTTCTTCCCCGGCCTATGACCATTATCCGGTAGTAGGGGTTAATTGGAACCAGGCCCGGGCTTTTTGTGTTTGGCGCACTCAATTGTTGAACAATGCGCTGGAAAGAAGAAAAGGGAATGTTATCCTTTCAGAGTTCCGGTTACCGACAGAAGCGGAATGGGAATGGGCAGCGAGAGGAGGAAACCAATTGAGCCCTTATCCTTGGGGAGGCCCTTCTACCCGCAATGCCAAAGGATGTTTTTTGGCCAACTTTAAGCCTTTGCCCGGAAATTATGTCGCCGATGGGGGGTTACGGACAGTTATAGTGGCACACTATCCTCCCAATGGTTTTGACCTTTACGATATGGCCGGAAATGTGGCCGAATGGACTAACAGCGCATACGATCCTTCTTCTTATAACATTACGTGGGACATGAACCCGAGTTATACTTACAATGCGAAAAAAGATGATCCGCCGGCCCTGAAACGAAAAGTCGTACGCGGTGGTTCATGGAAAGATATTGCATATTACCTTCGCGTAACCACGCGTTCTTACGAATATCAGGACACGGCAAAATCTTATATCGGATTTCGTACCATAGAGCCTTATCTCGGGGTAAACAAAGGGGATAACGCCAGCCGTGCTTCCAGGATATATCGCTAATTTATATATCATTAAACTAACAAATAAAAACAAATAGAATTATGGGATTTCGCGATTTTAATAAAACAAGAGCCTATCGGAATTTAATGGCAAAAGTTTATGGTTTGGGAGCAGCTGTGGTCCTGATAGGTGCTCTGTTTAAAATAAACCATTATATGGGAGCCGATTTTATGCTGGCCGTTGGACTGGGTACCGAAGCCCTCATTTTTACCCTCTCTGCTTTTGAAGATCCTCACGTAGAACCCGACTGGAGCCTGGTTTATCCCGAACTGGCCGGTATGTACCATCCGGTGAAAGGTACAGAACTGAATAAAAAAAGGCAAACTCCGACACAGCAACTTGATGAAATGCTGAAAAAAGCCAATATCGACGAAAAGGTGATAGAAAAACTGGGTACGGGACTGGAAAAACTATCGGAGAATGCCGTAAAAATGGCAGATGTTACCGATGCCGCCGCCGCTTCTAAAGATTTTGCCGATAACATGAAAAAGGCAGGCCAGTCAGCCCAACGGCTCAACGAAGTCATGAACGAAGATGTGGAAGCTACCGGAAACTATACCCAAAATATTCATTTGGTCAGTCAAAATGCAGAGCAGCTCTCCAATGCTTATGTGCAGGCTGCCGAAATATTAAAAGGCAATATGGATTCTTCGGAAGAATTCGTGGGAACGGTAAAACAAGCTTCTGAATCAGCTAAAAGCCTGGCAGAAAATTATCAGAAATCTGCCCTGGCCCTTGCAAAATCAGTCGAAGCCCTTGACTTTACCACAGTGAACGGGGATGAATATAACCAGCAGATCAGAAAAATTGCAGAAAACCTTGCCGCACTGAATGTGGTGTATGAATCCCAATTGAGAAATACACAAAAATCAGTGGAAAGTTCGGGTAAAATGCAAACCACAGTTAGCGAACTACTTGAATATTTGGAAAAATCCGCTTCTCAAACCAGCATCTTTGTCGAACAAATGCAAATGCTGACACAGCGGATGGAATCGCTGAACAAAATTTATGGAAACATGCTTTCGGCCATGAATACCCAGGGTCAATAAAATGAAGATTTAACCGATGGCAAAAACAAAAAAAAAGTAAATGGCTGGATATAAAGAAACCCCACGGCAAAAGATGATTGCCATGATGTATTTGGTGCTTTATGCATTGCTGGCATTAAATGTATCGAAACAAGTGTTGGATGCCTTTTTGGTCGTCAACGAAAATATTCAGGATACTAATACCAGTCTGAGCGCAAAAATAGCCACAACTTATAACCGTTTTGAAACGCAATATCAACTTAGCAAGGAAAAAGTGGGCCCTTTTTGGGAAAAAGCCAAAGAAGTACGGGTGGAATCTAATAATCTGGTTAAATATTTGCAACATCTTAAACTTAAACTTGTTGAGGTTTCGGAAAGAAAAGACTCTGCCTATGTCATCCAGCATTATTATTTTGATACACTGGTCCCCGATCCGTTTCATCCGGGCGAAATGAAAAAAATAAAAGAACTAAACCTTCGGATTGTTCCTACCAAAGACCGCTACAACGACGTAACCAATTATTTGATCGGACAGGGAAACACCAAAAAAGGGGAAGCATACCGTTTGAGCAAACGGATGAACAATTACCGTCAATTCATCATTAAAATAATGGATTTGCCTGCCAATACGACCAAAATAGGTTTGATCACCAACTACAGGGGAAAGCAGAAAATTATTTACCGGAATGCGGACGGCCAAAAACAGGATTGGGAAAACCATAATTTCTACTATACCATTTTGGCAGCTGATATAACACTGATGAACAAAACCATTTCGGAAGTAAAAATGGCCGAATTTGATGCTTTAAACTATTTGTTTAGCTCAATTACCAAAAAAGATTACAAATTTGCCCATGTAGAAGCCAAAGTCATTCCTTATAGTACTTATGTTTTGGAAGGTAATACCTACAAGGCACAAATCCTGGTGGCTGCCTATGATACTATGGCCAAACCGACTGTGCGTATTCTCAGGGGAGTGGATTCTATTACCAACCGAAATATTGGCAGGTCACAACTGGTAAAAGGGCACGGGGGAATTGTAAAGGTGGTACTTCCGGCCAAAAAAGAGGGCGTTCATAAATATGCCGGGTTCATTGAAATGCTTGACCCGGCCACCAACAAAAAAGTAAAATACAGTTTCAAAGGAAAATATGTGGTTGCCCCTCCTTCACTTACCGTAGCTCCCTTGCGAATGAATGTGTTTTATCTCGGTGTGGAAAACCCGGTTTCCATTACGGCTCCCGGCTTAAGTTCCAATGAAATTCATCCCAGTATTTCATCGGGTAAACTTTATAAAAAAGGACATATCTGGATTGTAAAACTCACTAAACCCGTTCCCGGGAACAAAGTGTATGTTTCGGCTACTGCCAAAATTGAAGGCAAAAATATATTGTTGGGAAGATCAGAATTTCGTGTTAAACGGGTGCCCAGCCCCGTGGCAGAAATTGCAGGCCAAACCAATGGCCTCATTGGTAAAAACACTTTGCTTGCCGCCAGAGGGATTATTCCAAATATGAAAGATTTTTTGTTTAACAACTATTATTTCAGGGTAACCTCTTTTACTTTTGCCACCATTATGAATGGTGACTGGATTGCTACCAATATCAGGGGAAATGTCTTTACTCCGGAGGCGGTCAAAATGATCCGTAACAGCAGGCACGGACAAAAATTCTTTTTTGAAAATATTCAGGCTGTGGGGCCGGATGGTTCCATCAGGACCCTGAACCCTATCAGTTTAGAGATAAAATAAAGGCTATGAAAAAATTAATTCTTTCCATCTTTGTTATTACACTGTTTATAAGCCCGGCCCTGGTTATGGGTCAGATAACGGTGAATACCCCCATAGATGGTTTGTATCGTGACCAGGGGGTAATCAACAAACCTCCCATCCCTTTGCCCAGTATTCGCAAAGCGGATATTATGTGGTCTAAAAGGATTTGGCGTGTCATAGATTTTCGCCAGAAAATGAACAATGTGTTTTATTTTCCCACTGTTCCCCATCAAAACTGGAAATCTTTTATCACAATCATCATGGATGCCCTGAAGCAAGGAAAGATCACAGCTTACGATATTTCCAATACGGGAGAGTTGCTGGTGCCTATTACCTACAATGAAATTATTGCACGTCAAACAGATACCATCCATAAAACATTGCGCCGTACTTATCCTCCCTTTAATGAGTATGACACCACCATCATTACCGGATTTGACCCCACGCAGGTATTACAGCTCCGGTTGAAAGAAGACTGGTATTTTGATTCAAAACGTTCGCAGATGATGGTGCGTATTGAAGCTTTTTGCCCGGTTATGCTAAAAGAACATAACGGCCAGCAGGTTTCTGTTCCGTTATTCTGGGTTTCGTATGCCGATGCCCGCAAAGTACTGGCACATTACCTTGCTTTTAATCCTTATAACTCTGCCATGCGCCTCAGCTATGATGATATCTTTATTAAACGGCTTTTTAGCAGTTACATTTACAAGGAACAAAATATCTTCGATCGACGTATCAGCGATTATGCCACCGGTGCAAACGCGATCAGGGAGTCGAACCGGATTAAAAACCAAATGTTTGATTTTTACCAATATCTTTGGCAGTATTAACTGCCGGAGACCTTTGCAAAACCAGGAAGAAATTGTCATTCTGATCAGTGCCAAGAATCTCAATGTATTGAATACTTCGTCTGAAGCAGGATAAATTCCTGTTAAAGATTTTGAAATACAATGGGTATGAACGAGTCATTTCAGGGTTTGGGGCAAGCTGCTGCAATTTCTTCCGACACTTTTCCTTTGAAGGCTTTATTGAAATGATCCACAAATTTTTGGGCCAGGTTTCGGGCCGTTTGTTCATATGCGCCGGTATTTTTCCACACATTTCGGGGAATTAAAATTTCCGGGGGAACGTCAGGGCAACGGGTTGGTACCTGCATCCCGAAAATCTCATCGTTTTCGTAAGGAACATCGTCAAGTTCGCCGTTCAGGGCTGCGCTTACCATGGCACGGGTATAAGGAAGGTTCATCCTTTTGCCTGCACCGTACGCACCACCTGTCCAGCCCGTATTTACCAAAAATATGTTTACATTGTGTTTTTCCATTTTTCTCCCTAATAACTCAGCATAATCATTTGGATTTCGGGGCATAAAAGGACCGCCGAAAAACCGTGAGAAGGTAGCCTGCGGTTCGGTAATGCCGGTTTCTGTCCCCGCCAGCTTGGAAGTATAACCCATCATAAACCAAAACATAGCTTGCGAACGGGTTAATTTTGAAATAGGGGGCAATACTCCGTATGCATCTGCGGTCAGGAATAAAATGGTTTTCGGGTGTACGGAAGTGGAGCTTTCTTTGATGTTGCTAAGATATCTTAAAGGATATGAAGCTCTTGAGTTTTCTGTATACCGCCTGTCTGAGAAATCC
>Ga0256829_1003315_pt1 | contig 11248 bp, 11 predicted proteins | sample 131447metaG_FD_185979 | JGI IMG/M metagenome (GOLD analysis project Ga0256829, IMG submission 185979) | Hydrothermal vent microbial communities from Lau Basin, Pacific Ocean - 131-447 | ecosystem: Environmental > Aquatic > Marine > Hydrothermal vents | place: Pacific Ocean: Lau Basin | collected... | reverse complement strand
AGAGCTGGACGCCCTGTTCATGCGCGGCCAGTAGGACGACCGGTGACACAGCCGCCGGTCATTTGTCTGATGGGGCCGACCGCGTCCGGCAAGACCGGTGTGGCGGTCGAACTGGTCCAGCAGCTGCCGATGGACATCATCAGTGTCGATTCAGCGCTGGTGTACCGCGGCATGGACATCGGCACGGCCAAACCGGATGCGGACACCCTGCGGATCGCGCCGCACCGGCTGATCGATATCCGTGACCCCGCACAGCCTTATTCGGCAGCGGAGTTTCGTGACGATGCCCTGCGGGAGATTGCATCCATCCACGCCGCCGGTCGTACGCCCTTGCTGGTGGGCGGCACCATGCTGTACTTCCGTGCGCTGGAACGGGGTCTGTCCGAGCTGCCCTCGGCCGACCCGGTGGTGCGCGCCAGGCTCGAAGCCGAGGCGCAGGCGCAGGGCTGGGCGGCGATGCACGAACGCCTGTCCCGGGTCGATCCGGTGGCGGCTGCGCGCATCCACCCCAACGATCCACAACGCATCCAGCGCGCACTGGAGGTCTACGAACTCACCGGCACCCCCATGACCGAGTGGTTCGAGCGTTCCGGGGAAACCGCCGCGCCACTGAATTTCGTGAAAATTGTCCTGGCTCCGGAAGATCGCGCGGTTTTGCACGAACGTATCCGGCTACGGTTCAGCCTCATGCTGGAGCAGGGTTTCCTCGATGAAGTGCGCGCCCTGCGTGCGCGCGGCGACCTTGATCCCGACACACCGTCGATGCGCGCGGTCGGCTATCGCCAGGCCTGGGCGTACCTGGACGGGAAACTATCCGCGCAGGAATGGGTCGAACGGGCCATTATTGCGACCCGGCAGTATGCCAAGCGGCAACTGACCTGGCTGCGCAGTGAAGGGAATACCTGCTGGATAGATCCGTCCAACAGGAGTGGGGCTGCACAGGTCCGCGCGATCATTGATCGTGCTGGCACAGCAGGCAATTGAATGTGCTATAGTTTTGCCCGTAGGGAAAAATGTTTAACCACACGGGATGTGGCACTATAAATCCGTGTCACCGTGGGCATTTGATCGCCCGGCTGGAGATCGCACAGGTACACGTTACGAAAAGAAGGAGAAATGACATGGCCCGAGGGCAGTCGCTGCAAGAACCTTTCCTGAATGCACTCCGCAAGGAGCGTATTCCCGTTGCCATTTATCTTGTGAATGGTATTAAGTTACAAGGCCAGATTGAATCTTTCGATCAGTTTGTGGTGTTGCTCAAGAACAGCGTCAGTCAGATGGTATACAAGCATGCCATTTCGACGGTTGTGCCGGCGCGTAATGTGCGCCTGGCGAGTGGTGATGATAACCATAATTCCGACGCTGGTAATAGCTGATTCCTGCCGACAATCCACGATGCCGGGTCCCGCAGTGACGGGAGCCGGTGTCGAATTTTCCCATGTTTGAACGTCCCGATAGCGGTGAACGGGCGATTCTCGTTCATGTCGATTTTCCTGGCGAATCCGAGCCGGAAGATCTACTGGAGTTTACTGACCTGGTGCGTTCCGCCGGTGCGGAGCCGGTTGGCACCGTCACGGCCAGCCGTAATGCACCGGACTCACGATTTTATGTGGGTTCCGGCAAGGCCGAGTCGATACATGAACTGCTGATGGCTGAAGCGGCCGAGCTGGTCATTTTCAACCATGAACTGTCGCCGAGCCAGGAACGCAACCTGGAAAAATTATTCAGTGCCCGCGTGCTGGACCGTACCGGTCTTATCCTGGATATTTTCGCCCAGCGCGCCCGCTCCTTCGAGGGCAAGTTGCAGGTGGAACTGGCGCAGCTGCGTCATCTTTCCACCCGCCTGATCCGTGGCTGGACTCACCTTGAACGTCAGAAGGGCGGTATCGGTCTGCGCGGCCCGGGTGAAACCCAGCTCGAAACCGATCGCCGTTTGCTGGGAAATCGTATCAAGCAAATTAACAAGCGCCTGGAGAAGGTGCGCAGCCAACGCGCCCAGGGGCGCCGCGCGCGCAACCGAGCGGAGGTCCCCACCGTATCGCTGGTGGGCTATACCAATGCCGGCAAATCCACCCTGTTTAACCGGCTGTGCGCGGCGGATGTGTACGCGGCCGACCAGCTGTTCGCCACACTCGACCCCACCCTGCGACGCTTCGACCTGCCCGGGTTCGGGCCGGTGGTGCTGGCCGACACGGTGGGCTTCGTGCGCAAGCTGCCACACGACCTGGTGGCGGCATTCCGCTCCACGCTGGAGGAGACACTGGAAGCCGATCTGTTGCTACACGTGGTGGATGCCCACGATCCCGAGCGCCAGACGCGTATTGAACAGGTCAATGAAGTGTTGGCGGACATTGGCGCCAGCGAGGTGCCGCAATTGATGGTCTACAACAAGATTGACCTGAGCGGTGAACCTGCCCGCTTGTTGCGTGATACCAATGGCAAGGTTACCCGGGTCTGGTGTTCGGCAGCCAGCGGTGAAGGTCTGGACCTGCTGGAGAGCGCCTTGTGCGAAGTTTTTATGCCCGACCAGGTGCGTGGCTGGTTACATTTGTCACCCGGGGCCGGGCGCCTGCGTGCTTCGATCTACCGAACCGGCGAGGTGTTGACTGAACAACCGGATCCGGCCGGTGGCTGGTGGCTGGAGGTGAGCATCAGTCGCAGGGAACTGGACGATTTGTACCGTCGTGAGGGGCTGGAAGTTACGCTCCACACGGACCGGGAGGTTTTCAATGTTGCGGGCGCGGCGCAAGCTCCCTAGAATCCCCTGTTTCGAGCACCAAAATTCAGCATTTTTTGCATAACGGAGTCATACATGGCCTGGAATGAACCGGGAGGCGGTAATAACAAGGATCCGTGGGGTGGTCGTAACGACCAGGGCCCCCCGGATCTCGATGAAGTTGTCAGGAAAATGCAGGACAAGCTCGGCAGCCTGTTTGGCGGCGGCCGGCGTGGCGGCTCGGGCGGCGGTCCATCGGGCAAGGGCCTGGCGGGAGGATTCGGGCTGATTGCCGGTATTGTTTTCATCGTGTGGCTGTTTTCCGGTATCTACATTGTCGATGCGGGTACCCGGGGTGTGGTCATGCGTTTCGGCGCCTATACCGAGGCGACCATGCCCGGCCCGCACTGGCATATCCCTTATCCCATAGAGCAGGTCGAAATCGTCAACGTCGAGCAGCGCCGTTTTGTTGAAATCGGCTATCGTTCCGGCACCGGCGGTCAGGCAGGCCTGACGGTTGAACGCGAAGCGCTGATGCTCACCCAGGATGAAAATATCGTTAACGTCAAACTGGCCGTTCAGTACCAGATCAGTGATCCGGGCAAATACCTGTTCGATGTGCGTCAGCCCGAGGCGGTACTGAAACAGGTGGCGGAAAGCGCTGTGCGCGAAGTCATCGGCAAGAGCCAGATGGACTTTGTGCTGAAAGAAGGCCGCGCCGAGGTGGTCAGTCGCGTTGAGAAAGCCATGCAGGCGACGCTGGACAAGTATGACAGCGGTTTACTGGTCTCTGATGTCAACCTGCAGGATGCCCAGCCGCCGGAAGAAGTGCAGGGTGCTTTTTCCGATGCGATCAAGGCGCGTGAGGACAAGGAACGCCTGAAGAACGAGGCTGAAGCCTACGCCAATGAGGTCATTCCCAAAGCGCGTGGTCGGGCGGCTCGCCTGACACAGGAAGCACAGGCCTACAAGGAATCGCTGATTGCCAAGGCACAGGGTGATGCCAGTCGCTTTACTGCCTTGCTCAAGGAATACAAGAAGGCGCCGGAAGTCACGCGCCAGCGCTTGTACCTGGAGACCATGGAAACGGTATTGTCGCGAACCAACAAGGTCATTGTGGACAGTGACAATGCCAATAACCTGATGTATCTCCCGCTGGATCAGCTGATGAAGCAAAATTCTGCCAAACGTATCACCGGAACGAATGTCAGTGACGCGCTGACGGGGACGCTGACGGACAAGTCGCCGGCACCGCGACCGGCGCGACGCACCAGGGGGACACGCTAATGGCTAACAGGAAAGGTTTTGTCCTGGCGCTGCTACTGGTGATACTGGTGATTGGCAGCCAGTCGGTGTTTACCGTCAGCCAGTGGCAGAAGGCCATCATGTTCCGGCTGGGTGAAATCACCGAGGCGGATTTCAAGCCCGGCGTGCATTTCAAAATGCCGTTCATCAACAATGTGCGCAAGTTTGATTCGCGTCTCCTGACGCTGGATGTCGAGCCGGAACGTTTTCTGACGGCGGAAAAGAAAAACCTGATCGTTGATTCCTTCGTGATGTGGCGGGTGGCGGATGTCACGCGCTACTACACGGCCGTGTCCGGTGATGAACGCCATGCACGACTGCGGCTGGAACAGATCATCAAGGATGGCATGCGTGGGCAGTTCAGCAAGCGCACTATCAACGAGGTGGTGTCCGGCGAGCGCGATGAGATCATGCGCGCACTGACGGCGGAGTCGAATGTACAGGCGCAGGAAATCGGTATCGAGATAGAAGATGTGCGCATCAAGCGTATTGACCTGCCGGCCGAGGTCAGCAACTCGGTGTATCGCCGCATGAAAGCGGAACGGGCACGCGTCGCCAAGGAATTCCGGTCGCAGGGTTTTGAGGCGGCGGAGAGAATCAAGGCCGATGCCGACCGCAAACGTCAGGTGATTATTGCCGAAGCCTACCGGGATGCCGAGAAAGTGCGCGGCGAGGGTGATGCCACAGCGGCGGATGTTTACGCAAAGGCCTACGGCCGGGACAAGGAGTTCTACAGCTTCTATCGCAGTCTGGAGGCCTATCGTGAAAGTCTCGGCGGCAGCGGCGATATGATGTTGCTCAGCCCGGACAGCGATTTCTTCCGTTATTTCGGCAAGGCAAAGAAATAACGCAGGAGCCTGTCGGGCCTGGGCAATCGTAGCGAGCATGTTGGGAGAGCGAGCACAAATTTTCGCAATTTTGAGGCGCATAGTTATTCTACGCAACGAAAAATTGCGGAGATTTGGGCCGCTCTCCCATCAGCGCAGTAGATTGTTCCCAGGTCCGACAGGCTCCTGGCCGGCGGATGACGTATAATACAGAGCCCGGACGATAGTCTATCGTCCGGCTTTTTTTTGGAGTGTGCGATGTGGAGTGATCTGTGGGCGGCGCTGGCGTTGCTGATGGTCATCGAGGGCATTGCGCCGTTCATCAACCCGGGCGCCGTGAAGCGTATGATGGCTACCCTGGCGCAGATGGACGACCACAGCCTGCGCATTGCCGGGCTGGTGAGTATGCTGGCCGGTGTGGCTTTACTGTACTGGGTTCGCTAGGACGATACCGACGTGATTAAAAACAACAATCGCTGGTTACTGCCCGAGGGCATCGAAGAGCTGTTGCCGGAACCGGCTGCGCGGCTGGAACAGTTGCGCCGTGAATTGCTGGATTTGTATCGCGGCTGGGGTTATCAACTGATAATCCCGCCCTTTGTCGACTACCTGGATTCCCTGCTGACCGGCACCGGGCATGATCTCGACCTGCAGACCTTCAAGCTGATCGACCAGCTATCCGGTCGTCTGCTGGGACTGCGCGCCGACATGACGCCGCAGGCGGCGCGTATCGATGCGCATGGCCTGCAACGCGAGGCGCCGAGCCGTTTGTGCTATCTCGGCACCGTGTTGCACACGCGACCGGATGGTTTTGCCGGTTCGCGCAGTCCCATGCAGGTGGGGGCGGAACTGTTCGGACACGAAGGCGCGGAGAGTGATGTCGAAATTCTCCAGCTGATGGTCGAGACCCTGTGCCTGACTGGCATCGATGACGTGTATATCGACCTGGGCCATGTCGGCATCTACCGCGGGCTGGCGCGTGACGCCAACCTCGATGCGGAACAGGAAGCCCTGCTGTTTGACGCGTTGCAGCGCAAGGCGATCCCTGAAATCAACGAATTCCTGGGAGGGCTGGACCTGTCAACGGCACAGCGTGAGCGGCTGGCGGGTCTGGCAACGCTGAATGGCGACCGGGATGTGTTGCAGCGCGCCGGGGAATTGCTGGCCGGGAGTGGTGACAGTGTGTTGGCGGCACTGGATAATCTGCAACATATCGCCGAGCTGGCCGCGCAGCGCTTGCCGGAGGTGAGCTTGCATTTCGATCTCGCCGAATTGCGCGGTTACCAGTACCAGACCGGTGTAGTATTTGCCGCCTTTGTGGCGGATCGCGGCCAGGAGATTGCCCGTGGCGGGCGTTATGACGATATCGGCAAGGTATTCGGCGTAGCACGTCCGGCAACCGGCTTCAGCACAGACCTGCGTTCCCTGATGGAACTGGGTAACCGGGCGTGGTCCAGACCCGCCGGGGGTATACTGGCGCCTTCGGAAGACGATGCGGCATTGACAGAGAAGGTCGCAGCGTTGCGCGCGGCCGGAGAGATCGTTATCCGGCAGTTACCTGGCCAGGCGGGCAATGTGGCGGAGACCGGGTGTGACCGTGTGTTGCACTGGGATGGTGTGCAATGGGTCATTCAGCCACTTGGCGCCTGAGACCGGACCCGTTTTTCAACAGTTTTCAGAAACAGGATAGAGAGTTCCATGGGCAAGAATGTAGTGATCATCGGCACCCAGTGGGGTGACGAAGGCAAGGGCAAGATTGTCGACCTGCTGACCGACAGGGCATCCGCCGTGGTGCGTTTCCAGGGCGGCCATAACGCCGGTCATACCCTGGTGATCGATGGCAAGCAGACAGTGCTGCACCTGATTCCCTCCGGTATTCTGCGCGCTGGCGTGCGTTGCCTGATCGGTAATGGCGTGGTGCTTTCCCCGACCGCACTGCTGGAAGAAATTGAAGCACTGGAAGCCAATGGCGTGCCGGCGCGTGAACGCCTCGGTATCAGTGAATCCTGCCCGCTGATCCTGCCCTACCACATTGCACTCGACCAGGCCCGTGAAGTGGCGCGCGGTAAAAAGGCCATCGGTACCACCGGGCGCGGTATCGGTCCAGCCTATGAAGACAAGGTGTCACGTCGCGGTATCCGTCTCGGCGAACTGCTCGATGAAAACCACTTCAGGGAACGCCTGCGTGAGGTAATGGAATATCACAACTTCGCGCTGGAGCATTATTTCAAGGCCGACACGGTTGATTACCAGAAGGTGCTCGATGAAGCGCTGGCGCAGGGTGAACAGATTGCGCCAATGGTTGAAGACGTGCCGGGTACGCTGCACAAGCTGCGTGCCGAAGGCAAGAGCGTCATGTTCGAAGGCGCGCAGGGTGCGCTGCTGGATATCGATCACGGCACCTATCCCTATGTCACCTCATCGACGACGACCTCCGGTGGTGCGGCCAGCGGCAGTGGCGTAGGGCCGCGTGCGCTCGACTATATCCTGGGTATCGTCAAGGCTTACACCACGCGCGTCGGCGCCGGCCCGTTCCCGACCGAGTTATTCGATGACGACGGCCAGTACCTGGGCGAGAAAGGCCACGAGTTTGGCGCCACCACCGGTCGTCAGCGTCGTTGCGGCTGGCTGGATGTGGTGTCCCTGCGCCGTTCTCTTGAAGTCAACAGTGTCACCGGCATCTGTATCACCAAGCTGGACGTACTGGACGGCATGGAGACGGTCAAGATCTGTGTGGCCTACAAGCTGGATGGCAAGGAAATTACTATCCCGCCGGTTGGCGCCGACCTGATGGAGAAGTGTGAACCGGTACTGATTGAAATGCCCGGCTGGAAAGCATCCACTGTCGGCACCAAGTCAATCGACCAGTTACCACAGGCAGCGCGTGATTACCTGGACAAGGTGGAATCCCTGTGCGGTGTACCGATCGACATTATCTCCACCGGCCCCGACCGGGAAGAAACCCTGATCAAACGGCATCCGTTCGAGTAAGCTTGCCCCCTCTGGATTGATATTTTTGGCTCAATCCATTAGTATCAGTGAGTTCCGTGGCGTTCGCCTTGTTCGCCTTATGGCTCCCCACTGGCATGTATCTGCTCCAGGATCGGACGACGATTGTCGTATCGATCGTCAGGGTATCGTCTGAACGATACTCGACGTAACCCGTGTGCTTTTCCCGAAAAGCGTATCTTTTTCGAGAGAGTGTGGAGGAGACAAGCAACGAAGTGACCAGGATCAGGATTACACGTATTCGGCGTCAGAAACTGCATGCGTTTTTTAAACCAGCGATAGCAGTGAACGACTTACTCTGCGAGGGCCGACTATGACTGATTTTAACCGTATAAGCACAGCACTTTTACTTGCCGCAGGGACAGGAAGCCGCCTGCGGCCATTGACCCGCAACGCGCCGAAGTGTCTCACCGAGGTTGGCGGCCGCGCGATTCTCGACCGCCTGGTTCACGCCCTGCGAGCAAAGGGCTTCAATCGGCTGGTGGTGGTACTTGGGCACCAGGGCGACCAGATCCGTGAATTTCTGCGTTACAAGGCAGGTGACATGCGGGTCGATTACGTTGTCAATCCCGACTATCGCACCACCAACAACCTCTATTCCCTGTGGCTGGCACGCCAGCAGATTCAGGAGCCGTTTCTGCTGGTGGAAAGTGATCTGGTTTTCGAAGCCAGGATGCTGGATGACATGCTCTATCCGGACCGGATTGCGATTTCCCGGCTGCGTCCATGGATGAACGGTACCACGGTGGCGCTCGGTTCCGGAAACCGGGTCGCGGCGTTCCACCCCGACTGTAACAACGCCGCTACACCCCGCTACAAGACGGTGAACCTCTACAGCCTGTCGCTGAAAACATGGCAGACGATGGAAGAAAGGCTGAGCAACTACGTGTCAGATGGCAGGATCGGGGTATATTACGAAGCCGTATTCGCCGATATGGTCGCCGACGGTTCGCTCGCGTTCGACGCGGTCTTCTTCGATGCAGATCGGTGGTACGAAATCGACACCCTGGCAGACCTTGATGCGGCGGAAAAGCTGTTTGGCAGTCGCCGTTCCATCACGGGCCGCTCCCTTGTCGCCACCGAGCCAGTGCCTACGCTTGCCTGAGATCGATCATACGGCGTTCGATCAGTATTGGTCAGGGGTCAAGGCCTCGACCCTCGGCCTGTATAGGAGGTAAGCTGAACAGCCACAGGGTGCGTTTGTTGTCGAAGCCGGTGGTTTGAGTGAATGCACCATGGTGTGCCGATAAAGATGGAAAAAGTGCAGAAAAACTTCCTTTACCGGAACCTCGCCAACCTGACATCGATTCTCGGTGTGCTGCCGCTGGTATTACTGTTCCTTGATGACGGCTACCGTTACGTTATCCCGTTAATCCTCTTCAATAATGTCATGGATGACCTCGATGGTGTTCTGGCGGCCAAGCTGGATATTCGCAGCCGCTTCGGTGCCGATCTTGATAATGTGTGTGATGCTGTCGCGCATGTTGCGCTGGCGCTGGCGGTCGGGGCGCATTTCGGTGGCATGATCCTGATCGCCAGTGCCATCGCGGCGGGTTCGCTTATCGTCCGTGCCACCGCCCGGCTCAACCCTGAAACAGCCTCGGGAGGTGGTTCGCCCACCAATGAACTCATGCGCCACCTGCTGTTTGCGCTGCTGTTGGAACAACCCCTGGGTTTCGAACCCGGGAGTGTGCTGATTCCGTTGTTTCTGCTGCATACCGTCTCACTGCAGGTTCCCTACAGGATGCACGCGCTTATTCGGAGCCGGGCCAGATCGGCCACGGCGGTCGGTGCGGTCAATGCTGTGCTGATAGCGGCATGGCTTATCCCCTCGATCACCCTGTTTGTCGCGGCGGCTTTCATCCTGACCTATCTGTATTCTTTTGTCGTGGACGGAATCCGCTGGTTCAAAGCTTATGGCGGTGAATGATATGCCTACCATGCCCGCCACGATTTCAACTACCTTTACCGACCGCCCTGAAGCAACTCCAGCCGATAATAGTTTGCCTTCAGTTTTGGCAATCGAAAGGTTTTCTGGTGATAGCCTGCTTTCAGCACCCAGGGCTGTGATTTAAACGGTCCGACCGGACTACGGGATACCGATAGACGGTATAGCCCCGGTGCCAGTGTGCGCGTAGTGAGCAAGACATAATTATCCTTCTCTTCTACCTGTTGCCCATCAAAAGGCGCTGCCAGTGGTTCACCAATAAAAATCCCTTCCCCCGGTTGTTGCACGCTCTGCCAGTAGGCCTCGATCAGCGTGCGCCCACTGCCATAGGACTCCATGACAAAGCCCGGGTTAGGGAACTTGCCGGTCAGGTTGCAGGGTTCGGTGACGGTGCCATAGCTCCCGGTGGCGCCGGCTTCCAGCCAGCGCAGGGCGCTCATTTGACGGCTGGTGGTGAGTTGACCGCCGGCGGAGGTGAGGTGATCGGCAATGGCGCCTGGACGAAACGTCAGGGTTTCCAGCCCCTGCACGCTGGCGCGCCCGGTGAAATAAAACAGAATATCCCTGACATTTTTCAGCGCATCGGTTTTCGCGATCCGCGTGTCGATCCAGCCTTTCATGGCTTTCACGATAGTGGGGTAAAAAAACGATCGCACATTGCGTGCCCGGTCGGTTGTACTGACAAGCCAGGCGGTGCCGGGTGGCTGGCTACCATCCGAGGCAATGCCGCGGTCGATCAGGGCTTTGGCCTGTTTGAAACTGCTGGCAGCAATGGCCATGGTGGGGCGTATGCCGAAATCATCGTAAGGCGAAACGCTGCCACTGTGATAGACGGGTGAAAAACGGGTGCGTGCACACTGTGTTTTTGAGCAGAAAGCCCGGTCAAAACCGAACGTGAATGCCGAAGTGATGGACATACATCCCACCCGCCAGGGGGCGGCCCAGGTGAGGGCATAGGCTTGTACCGCAGGTGGTGTGGCTTTTTTTATCTGTTGGTACAGCGTATTGAATCGGCTGACGCTAATGCCTGGACGACCGGGTTTTATATGAATATGCAGTACATTTTTCAGCGGTATATTGCGTGCCTTCCGGTAGTAGGCGCCGATGCGCCGACTGAGCGGGTCATTGTCATTGATGATAATGGCGAGTTGATGTGCATGGAGCCGGTGAGCAGGCAACTCGATAACCGGTGTGGCCTGTGCAATCAGTTGGCAAAGTAACAGCATCAGCAGCAGAGTCAGTCTGCCGGCTGTCATTGTCGGTCTGGTCTGTTTCAGGGTGATTGGCACACGCGTTATGTTACGTACCGCGCGTCGGGAAGGAAACTGTCTAGCGGTGGGCGCCGGATTCTCTTGGCTGGTCGATCAGGGCTTGTTTGATGCGCAGGATGTTGTCGAGTTGCGCGATAAATGCGTCGATGATTTCCGGGTCAAAATATTTGCC
>Ga0256829_1003314_pt1 | contig 11251 bp, 19 predicted proteins | sample 131447metaG_FD_185979 | JGI IMG/M metagenome (GOLD analysis project Ga0256829, IMG submission 185979) | Hydrothermal vent microbial communities from Lau Basin, Pacific Ocean - 131-447 | ecosystem: Environmental > Aquatic > Marine > Hydrothermal vents | place: Pacific Ocean: Lau Basin | collected... | reverse complement strand
TACCTGATTTGACCCCCCAAACGGTTACCGATTCGGTAACGGTTACCGAACCAGTAACGGTTACCGATTCGGACACCCAAACGGTTACCGAACCAGTAACCCCACGGGTTACCGAATCGGTAAGGGGTAATAAAGAACAGACAAAGGGAACAGACAAGGGAACAGACAATAATAAAAACTTAACAAAAAAAACCGCCAACCCATCCACATCTAGCCAAGTGGAAAATATTTTCAGGCATTGGCAAACAACGATGGGAAAGACACGAGCAAGGCTTACTGATGACCGAAAGAAGCTTATTGGAAAAGCACTCAAGCAAGGCTATTCGCTGGAGGACATCAAGCTGGCTGTGTATGGCTGCTCATTATCGCAGTGGAACATGGGAGCCAATGACCGCCAAACGGCGTACAACGATTTGGACATCATTCTTAGGAGTGCCAAAAGTATTGAGCGATTCATGGACATTGCCGACCGAGGTGGGGCTAAGGCTGGAAAGGGTGCGGAGATTGATAGCGTGAGTGATTTAGCGATTAACGAATGGTTATCCGATATGGAAGTTGGTGACGGCAACATGATTGAAGGTGAGGTGGTACGATGAAAGCACAAGATGGCGAAAGTTTCGCAAAAGCATTGAAAGAGGTGTTGAAGTCGTACCGACAGGAGTGTGGCACTTTCACCTTGAAAATCTGGTGGGCGGCATTGGAGAAACATTCACTGGACACCGTTTTAAACGCGATGGCTGCATATTGTGCAGACCCTGACAAATGCAAGTTTGCACCAAAAGCTGGCGATATTGTTGGCATGATTGATGGCAATAAGGTGGATCGCAAAGAATTGGCAGTATTGGCTTTTGCCAGAGTGCTGGAGCATGTGAATAGCTATGCTTCCGTTGTGTTCGATGACCCTGCGATTCACTACGCCATTCAAGTGGGCTTCGGCTCATGGGTAGAGGTCGGGAAATTCAACGGCAACGAATTTGAGTGCCAAGAGCAACGCAGGGCGTTTATTTCTGCGTACACGGCGTTCAAGCAAGGCGTGGCTTATATGCCGCGTTTAATCGGCATCCATGAGCAAAATGAAGTTGCTACAGGGATTCCGTCTGGTGTTCAAACACTGTACATCGGTGACAAACAGAAAGCATTGGAAGTTGAGCAATGTGGTCGAGTGGGACAGGAAAGCCTTTCTGGTTTGAATATTGGGGATGCACTACCAGTTATTTCGACAGTGGAGGCAGCGGCATGAGCAAAGCCAAGCAGCAAGCAACAGCGCAAGATAAGAAGCTTTTTAAGTATGAACCCAAGCATCCAGTGGTGAAAAAGCATGCTGAAACCGATGTGTTTCACGGAACCAAGCCAAAGGTCGGCGTGATTCGCCAGAAAGCCGATGCTGAAACGATTGCGAACTTCGGGAAGCATGGGTTATGGTGAAGGGTGTGTGCGATTTTTGTGGTGAATACAGCACCAGACTCAACAACGGCGTATGCCAGAAACAAGCCTGTCAGCGGTATCGTGCTGATGACGCAGAGGTTCAGGAGCAGTTGGCGCAATCGAAGCAGTTGGCTCGTGAGTATGCAGAAATACCAGAAAAGGAATGCAGAATACATGGCAATCTATGAATGCCCAAAATGCGGCAAACTTTCACCACGCAGCAATTTCTATGCAACCCACAAGTGCGAGCCAACGCAGTTTTTGAAAAAGCGGAAACACAAAGCCACGCAATCACATTACGAAGACATGGTGGATAAAATCACGACACAAGGGGCTGGGTATGAGTAAAGAAAACGCACCCAAAGATGGTTCGGTATTCCTTGCGGACTTCGGGTATGGAACGGTTGCAGCAGCATGGAGCAAGGTTGAGAATCAATGGGTGACGGCGTTGTTTCAGCTTGGTTTGGTTCAAGGTGAGTTCAACGATGCTTATTTTGAAACCGAATATTTCAATGAAGATGAATTGAAAGGCTGGACGGCATTGCCAGCGATTCAGCATGTTTGACAAACAAAAAGCCACAGGGCTATCATTCGCGGCATCGGGCAATAGCTCGGTCGGGTTTGACAGCCTGTTGACGACGGTGGACACAGCCACCTCTTTCTTACGGTGGTTTTTTTGTGTCTGCATTCAAGCGTTCACTAGTATGGTGGGTGTTTGGGGGCACTTCGGTGCGCTGCTTCCGTTGTCGCAGTCTGTCAACCCCATTCACCTGCCGCCAGTGTTTGACAGCTCTGACGGTCGGAATTTAACGACACGGAGTTCACTATGAACGCACTCACTATCAATACACCAAAAATCCAACTTCAAGACAGCACGATGACAACAACATCGTTGAACATTGCTGAAGTGTTTAATCGCCGTCATAAGAATGTTCTTCAGAAAATAGAAAACCTTGATATTCCAGAAGATTTTAACGCGCTTAATTTTCAGCCCGTTGATACATTTGACAAACAAAAAGCCACAGGGCTATCATTCGCGGCATCGGGCTATAGCTCGGTCTGGTTTGGTCGCCAGTTACTACAGGGTGTGCGCTTTGCCACCTTGAATATGTCAGGTGGTTTTTTTGTGCCTTGTTTTCACCAGTTTCACCTTCGGGTGATTAAGTTGGTGGAGTTGGTGCAGGAGGCTTTATGCCTGCCGTTGTTACCTTGTAGGACGGTCGACCAACCTGCATCAACTTCGCCTTTTTCGCTTGGTCGCGGAACTGGGGTCGAACTACAAGGAGCGTTTCAATGAGCGCAATTTCTGTATTTAATTTTTCCAACAATGAAGTAAGGGTTTTTCAAGAGAATGGCGAAGTAATGTTTGTCGCCATTGATATTTGTAAATCACTGGGGCTTAGTAACCCAACACGAGCTTTATCAACACTTGATGAAGATGAGAAGATGGTACTTACTATCGGTAAGGGTCAAAAGTCTGGGCGAGGTGGAGCGCAAAGCTACAATGTCGTGAATGAGTCAGGAATGTATCACCTGATTTTCAAGTCTCGAAAGAAAGAGGCTGTACAATTTCGTAAATGGGTCACTGGTGAAGTTCTGCCATCCATCCGTAAAACTGGCACATACACCATCCCTCAAACCATCACCCCCAAGCAAAAGCTCGCCATCCGCGATGCCATGGCAAAGAAGGTCTACGACAACTACGGCAAGAAACAAATCCCCACAGGCTTCAAGACAGAATGGCATGATTTCTATGAAGCCTTCGATATTTCAAAATATGAAGAATTGCCCGCTGATCGTTTCGATGATGCGATGGGTTACATCCTTGGTGAGTGGATTCCTGAACAAGAAGCCTTGGCAATTCCTCAAGGCATGGTTTTGGTCAACAAACAAAATTTTGACGGTTTATGCAAGTTGGCGGATATGATGTATGAACGCATGGGCAAAGTGAAAGAGCTTGAGGACAAGGTTTTTATCGCATCCCAAGCCGCCCAAGATGCCAGCCGCGACATGATGCACTTTCGTGAAGCCACACTCGGATTGAGCCGTGAGCTTCATTTGTTTACCCACGCAAACCAACAGGAGGTGGCAGCATGAACTATCCAGCCATTCAAAACCACGAAACATTAAAGCAAGCGGTCGATGCCAGAACGCTTTGGCGTGAGCTTGGAAGCCGAAAAGATTTTTCAGATTGGGTTAAAGCCAAGGTGGTCAACAATCCGTTTTTTGAAGAATATATTGACTATATTTTGCTCCCCCAATCAGTGGAGCAAACAGGAAGGGGTGGTCACAACCGAAAGGACTATGCCTTAACACTCGAAACAGCCAAAAAAGTGGCAATGGCAGAGCAAACCGCCAAAGGCAATGATGTGCGTGATTACTTCATTGCATGTGAAAAGAAATCACAACAAACCTTCGCCATTCCGCAAAGCTATTCTGAAGCACTGGCACTGGCAGCCGAGCAAGCCAGAAAGATTGAGCAGCAACAGCGATCACTCGAGAATAAAGACAAGCTGATTATGGCATCCAATGAAGCAAGTATTAAAGCTGGTGAAATCCTTGTTCGTGAGTTTGCTAAGAGCATTGATTTCATCGAAGTTGGGCAAAACAAGATGTTCAAATGGCTTCGTGACCAGAATTACATCATGGAAAATAAAGAGCCATACCAACGCTATGTGCAGCTTGGTTGGTTTACATGGAAACCAAGCGACAAAGAAATAAATGGTGAGTACCGCTACACATTGCGTATCACGCCACGCGGCAAGGTGAGCTTAACCAAGCGATATTGGGATTGGCTGGAAGCGCATGAAATGGATGCCGCAGCATGAGAAGCGCAAGCTACCAACGAAGCCACCATGAGTTTCCTTGTATTTTTTGTGGGTCGGATGATGAAACCGTGGTGGGTCATCATATTGCGGTGAAAGGTTTGGGCGGTATGGGTACAAAGGTTTCGGATGCGTTGGTGATACCTGTATGCCATGAGCATCATGCTAAGTGCCATGGCGGCTATTACTCGCAGGAGCGGCAAACAGAGCGGCTTCTTGCCTATTGGCACGATAGATTTGTTGCTAAATATGGCTTTGCCCAAGGCTTGGACAAGATGGGTGATGCGCTTTGGGAAGGGTTGCAATGAACGATACTATCGACCCCGCGTTTTTAGTTTTTGATATTGGGTTTATTATTTTTGTATTGATTGCTATTAAGAGCGTTATCAGAATTAAAACTATCGTTCACAGACATAAATTAGACCCCTGCGATATTAAAAGGATTGCAGACGATAGGGTTGATTGGGTGTGTTGGGAGTGTGGCGTTGTGCTGACCGCATATTGCGGGCTTGATATTTTATCGGGCAACACGGTTGAAAAGCGACCTGAAAGAAGTGGTTCATTGTGGGGTAGTTCAGAATGAGCCACTACACCTGCCACAGCGACAACAACGGCACAGCACCGCGTTCAGGTATGCATACGATGCCCACCATCAACGGCAAGGTGAAGATTCACACCGAATGGAAGCCTATTGCTTGTGGGCATATCACTTCACATCTGGATCAGGAATGTTTGGGGTGTTCGTGTCAACGCAAGGATGGAGATGCGCCATGAAAGCCAATCGCGTGCATCAAGGCATGAATGGTTGCCCATTGAGGCTTGGCTTTGCCCGAGAATACTTTGTACAGGCTTTCACGGTTCAAACCTGTTTGCGCTGCAATACGGCTCACTCCCTTGGCTTTCGCAACATTGCCCAGTGCAATGACAAACACATCAGGATTTTCATCTTGGTATGCCTGATTCAGATATTCCATGATTTCATCATCATTTTGAAGAAACTCAACGGGGTTGAATGGTTTTGTTTCCATGGTTTACACCTCTTTAGCTATAGATTTGGCTTGTTCAATATCTTTTTGTTGGCTGGATTTGTCACCGCCACACAGCAGTACCAACAATTCAGAGCCTTTGATGCAAAAGTAAATGCGATACCCCTTGCCAACAAAAATACGCATTTCAGACACCCCTTCACCAACAGGCTTTACATCGCCAAGATTGCCAGCTTCTACACGCGTGATGCGGTTGGCAATAGCAATAGCCGCTTTTCTTGTGGGCTACATATTGGCAAGCATAAAGAATATACAGGTATTGCCTATGCCTGATATTTTCCTCACCAAAATGCAGGGCGGCATGTTGTGTGCCGCAAGTCAACAGGACTATGCCTTGATGAAATCATGGTCGGTGGGTGATGTGTTGAAAGCGAAGGTGGGAAAGCCGCGCAATGGTGGGCATCATCGCAAAGCCTTTGCGCTCATCAACTTCATCTTTGAGAACCAAGATAGATACGCCACAGTCGAAGATTTGTTGGTGGAAATCAAGCTGAAGGCTGGGCATTACCGCGAGCATATCACTACCAAGGGCAAGCTGGTGTATATCCCCAAGTCCATTGCTTTTGCCGCAATGGATCAGGCGGAGTTCAACATCTTTTACGAAAAAATGATTGATATTGCATTGCAGCACTTTTGCCAAAACATGAGTGAACACCAGTTGCGACGATATGTTGATGGGGTGTTGGCTTATAGTGGTTAAAATGTGTTGAAACACTATATGTAGTTGGTAATCTGTAGGCATGGCACAAGATGATGTGAATCGCAAAGAATTTCAGATGGGCGATAAAGTGCGGTACAAAAGCGCACGCTTCAAAGGCATTGTGCTTGAAGTTTCTGCCATCAATCGAGACCGTTATGAAGTGCAACGCATGGATGCCAACGGCAACGCATGGTTTCGCAGGGCTGGAAAGGATGAATTGGAGCGTGTGGCATGAGCATTCCAACAGAGCATCAAGAGCAGGTTTCACTTATGCAGTGGGTGGCGTTAAGCAAAGCGCGTTTTCCTGCATTGAACAATCTTGCAGCAGTACCCAACGGCGGTGTGAGGCATATTGCAGTTGCACGGAAATTGAAAGCAGAAGGCGTGTCGAAAGGCTATCCCGATATTCTTCTTGATTATCCATCAGGCATCTACCACGGCTTGAGAATTGAGCTTAAGCGACAAAAGGGAGGCTATCCCACACCTGAACAAAAAGAATGGCTTGAGCGGCTAAATAACGCTGGATTCAAGGCGGTGGTGTGCAAGGGGTGGGTAGAAGCGAAAGAAGTGATTGAGGCGTATCTTGGTTGACATCGCCGTGGATGAATTGCCAGGGGATTTGCCATTGATTGCCGATATGGTGGGTGTTGATCGTGCTATGGCTTATGCCGCGAAATTTGGCGGCGTGACTTTGTATTTGGTGCGATGGGATGAATCACCTGATAAGTGGAACATTGATATTCAGGAAATGGTGGACTATTTCGGCAGGGAGCAAGCCAAGCGTATTGTGAAGCAACTGGCACCTGGGCAAGTCACTATTCCCAACTGCAAGCAGATGATTGCACGGCAAATCCATGACAAAATCATCGAGGAGCGCAATGCAGGGGCAAAGGTGCGATTTTTAGCTCGGAAGTATCGTCTACATGAACGCATGATTCGCAGGATTCTATCGGTACACCGCAACCAGCAAAATATTCGGCAGGGGGTGTTGTTGTGATGCTACCAGCGTGGTGGGTAATGATATGGGGATGGAACGATTTTCGGCTTGGTGTCGAAATGGTGGTGGCATCGGGGGCATTCATAATGCTCTTGCTTGCATTTGTAGAGCATGATTTGTGGTGGGTAGGTGCATTGGCACAGGTTGTAGCCCAGTTCTTTTGCCGTCATGGCTTGCTGTTCTTGAAGTTTCTTTTCGGCATCTTCCAATTTTTGCATGAGTGCTTTGGCTTCCTGCGAATCGGGAAGCAATGCTTTGTATTCACGAAGCAACGCAATCAAATCTTTAGCAACACTGACAACGCTTGTGATGGAGGTTATATCCATGTCTGAACTCCCTGAAGCCACCGATGGCGATGTGCGGCGGCTGCAAATGGCTTATGCCTATGCGCAAACCATAGAGGATGCCGAAACGCTGCGAAAGGTTCTAGCCACAACCTTTGCCATTTTTGTCGAGGACATTAGCGAAGGCTATGAGAAAGAATGCTTGGATGCTTTGCGAAAGGCTGTTGAGAACCATTCATGAGCATCAGCATCAAGATTGATGACACGCAAGTTCGAGCGGCGTTGAGCAAGCTAGGCAATGCCACGCATGACCTAACACCTGCGATGCGCGATATAGGCGATGGATTGGTATCTCGTGTGGTGGATGGGTTTCAGCAAGGCAAAGCACCCAATGGCGAAGCGTGGGAGCCGCTGCAACAAGCAACCATGCTCGGACGCTTAAAACGAAGCAAACGCAATTTTAGAAAAAACGGCAGGCTATCGGCGCAAGGTAGAAGGGCTGCATCGGCAGGATTCCAACCCTTGCTGGACACAGGCAATTTGCGAAACTCCATTACACGCAAAGCAGATAAACATGGTGTGGAAATCGGTACGGATGTGCTGTATGCCGCAACACAGCAATTTGGCGATGAACGGCGCGGCATTCCTGCGCGACCTTTCTTGCCTACAGAAGGGTTGCCCCATGATTGGCAGGCGGAAGTGGTGGATGCATTGGCATTGCATCTTGAGAAGGTGTTGCGTGGCTAGGCTATCCAAACAGCAATGGGAAGCCCTGCGCGTTGATTATGAGGTGCATGGGATGGGCTACACGCAACTCATAAAGAAGTATGACATTGCCAAATCATCATTGAGCAAACGAATCAATAAAGACGGTTGGGTGAAGGCTAAAAGCGAACCCCTTATTGAGCGTCAAGTCAATGCAGTAAAGGAATTGAGGGAAACAGCACAAGAAAGCGAACAGTTAGGGAAACCCCTTGCTAATGCTGTTCGCCAAGAGGTTGACCGCCGCCTGCGTTTAGAAGGCATCTTCATGAACGCAGTGGAATACAATCAGGTTTTAGCCAATAAAATCTTGGAACAAAAAGGCGAGAATGCAGAGCTTCACGAGTTGAATATTCATTCGCAACTTACGGCAAGGAACAAGGAAAGCGTTGTCGGCAGGATGCCCACCACCCAAGTCAACATCCAAACCAATGTCTCCACCGATGCGGATAGCGTGTTGACACAAATCGCAGGTAAGCATGAACATTAGCCAAGAAAACCGATTCAAGGTGCAATCGGACTTCTTGTTTTTCTGTAAAGCGATGTTTGCGCTGAATGGTAAAGAGTGGGTGGATAACTGGCATCAGAAAGCTATTTGTGATGCCTTGGAAAAAGTGCTGATTGGTAAGACCAAGCGGCTTATCATCAATATACCACCACGATATGGGAAAACGCTTCTTGCTGTGGTTGATTTTATAGCTTGGAGCATGGGCATCTTTCCTGATTCTGAATTTATCCATGTAAGCTATTCAAAACGGCTTGCATCCAACAATGCACGCGATGTTCGTGAGTTGATTTTGTCTGATGCTTATCGGGCGGTGTTCCCCAATGTTGAACTGCAAAATGATAGCAAAGCTCGCGACCATTTTTTAACGACCAATGGTGGGAGCGTGTATGCGACTGGTGCTACGGGGACAATCACAGGGTTTGGCGCAGGGAAAAAGCGCAAGGGTTTTGCTGGAGCCATCATTATTGATGATATTTTAAAAGCGGCGGCGGCAAAATCGGAGGTTGAGCGCAGAAATGTGATTGACTGGTATCAATCCACGCTTGAAAGCCGATGCAACAATAAGGACACGCCCATCATTGTAATCATGCAGCGATTGCATGAGGAGGATTTGACAGGCTGGCTTTTGGATGGCGGAAATGGTGATACATGGGAGCATCTATGTATTCCTGTGATTGATGATGATGGTGTGCCGTTATGGAGTGAGCAGCACGACATCAAAATGATTGAACGCATGAAGCAAGTCGACCCCTACACCTTCGCAGGGCAATATCTGCAACGACCAGCCCCCAAAGAGGGCGGCATGTTCAAGTCGGCATGGATTTCGCGCTATGCAGAACGCCCGAACGATAAAGATGTGATTCGTATCGTACAAAGCTGGGACACCGCCTACAAAGCCGCGCAAATCAATGACCCATCATGTTGCACCACATGGGCGGAAACCAAGCAGGGCTTTTACCTCCTGCATTGCCATGTCCAGCGCATGGAATATCCCGAACTCAAGCGCATGGCAAAAGCATTGGCGGATGAATGGAAGCCTGATGCTTTGGTGATTGAAGACAAAGCCAGTGGGCAGAGCCTGATTCAGGAAATGCAGCGCGAAACCAATCATCCCGTGATTGCCATCAAGCCCGATGGGGATAAGGAGAGCCGCGCCAATGGCGTGACTTCGCTATTTGAAGCTGGGCGTGTGTTGTTTCCCAATGATGCGCCGTGGTTAAAGGCACTGGAAGCCGAGTTATTCCTATTTCCTATGGCAAAACACGATGACCAAGTGGATTCCGTCAGCCAAGCCTTGCGCTACATGAAAGACAAGACGGACGCATTGCCGATAGCTATTCACGCACAACCATCGTCTATTTACGGTTCAGGAGCGACAAACCATGGGTATTTTTGACCGATTCACCTTTGCAAACAAGAAAACAGAGCCACAAAAGCCAGCCGCACCCAAGGGCAAGGCGGCGTATGGTGCGCTGTACCAAGAAACCAATGTGTATGGGCTGGTCGAATATCTTAGCAATATGCCTGATATTGATGAAACCCTACAGATGGCAGGCATCCAGCGGCGTGATTTACGGCGGCTTGAATCAGATGATGAAATATCCACTGCATTGGAAACGCGCTTGTTGGGTGTGATGTCTACACCTATCCGCTTTGAGTCCAAAGATGATGCGTCACTGGCATTTATTCAGGAAGAAATACAGCCGCATTTGGACACCATCATCCGCCACGCATGGCAAGCCATCCCGTACGGCTATTCGGTGATGGAAATGATTTACCGCCGATTGGACGGCAACCGCATTGGTATTGATAGCGTACTGAATAAGCCGTTCCACTGGTTTCAGCCGCACCCTGATGGTTCGTTGTCACCGTGGGGCTTGGTGGATGACAAGCTCGACCAGAAGTGGAAATTTTTTATGACACGCCGCAACCCAAGCTACATTCAGCCTTATGGTGAAGCGGTGTTGTCTCGTTTGTATTGGGCATGGTTCTTTCGGCAACAAGGATGGGATCATTGGATGCGTTGGTTGGCGCGATATGGCACGCCGCCCTTGATTGGTGAAGCGGATGCCCATCAACTGCAAGAGATGCAAACCGCCTTGATTGGTGCTGTGAATGCTGCTGCGGTTGCAGTGCCTACAGGCGGCAATGTCACGGTTGCCAATCCTGCGGCTGGCTCGAAGCATTTCCCAGAGTTTGAGAGTGCAGTAACCAAGCGGATTCAGAAGATGATTCTTGGGCAAACATTGACTACCGATGTCGGCAAGACTGGCTCATTTGCTGCGGCGAAGGTGCATGATGGTGTGCGCGATGATAAACGCATTGCGGATGCCAAGCTGGTCAGCAACACCGTGCAGCGCATTGTGGATGCACTGGTGACGCTGAATGGCTTGCAGCCTGTTTCGTTCATCATGGAAGATGAACGGCAGCTTAATCCCGAACGCGCTACCCGTGATGCCACACTGGTCAATGCAGGCATGGTGCAATTCAGCCGTGAGTACATGTTGCGCGCTTATGATTTTGACGATGATGATTTGGAGGATGTGCAAGCCACACCAAGCAACACACCACCAAACAATCAAAAAACAGGCGCGAAGGCGGCACTTTCTGGCGATATGCTGCTGTTTTCAGGCGTAAACGGCGAAAAACAGGCGTTTACCAAGTCACAACAAGGCATTGAGAGCCTAGGCGATACAGTGATTGC
>Ga0256829_1003313_pt1 | contig 11255 bp, 9 predicted proteins | sample 131447metaG_FD_185979 | JGI IMG/M metagenome (GOLD analysis project Ga0256829, IMG submission 185979) | Hydrothermal vent microbial communities from Lau Basin, Pacific Ocean - 131-447 | ecosystem: Environmental > Aquatic > Marine > Hydrothermal vents | place: Pacific Ocean: Lau Basin | collected... | reverse complement strand
CGCAACTGTCAATGTATCTAGATTTACTTGACGTTTAACAGGAGGAGCATCAGCAAGTGCTGTGGGCACTGTTGGAATATTTTTCGGTTTTGATTTTGTTTCAAGTACTGGCGGCGCTGGCTCTGGAGATTCGGGCTTAACTGAAAGCGCTTTAGGCGAAAAACCTTCAGGTACAGGCGATGCCATTGCCTCTTGCGCAATCTGATTTGCAGCTTGTTCGAGTAACTTTGCTGTACGCGCGGCGGGGTCGTCTACTGTAGAAGACCGAACCGGCGCCGACGGAGCTTGTTTCTTTACTTCGTCAGGATCGGTGAGCAAGCTATCTAAATAAGCTTCTACCACATCCTCGCGAGCAAAAGGCGCCTGTTTATTCATTACTTCTCTAGCTCCTGAAGTAATTTAGCATACGCTGTTACACCACGGGTTCTTGGATACGCGGCGGAAATCGGTAACTGGACCTGACTCGCGTCTCTAAAATGAGTATCAACAGGAATAACACCATGCCAAACACGCTCACCGTAATCAGACATTAATCGTTTTCGCGATTCCAAAGCGGCGTTTGTTCGCTTGTCAAACATGGTAGGAATAATCACGGTATCGAAAGCTTTTTTTAGTGAGCGCCCCATGATTTCCATCGTTCTAATCATTCTGTCTAAGCCCTTCAGAGCCAAATATTCTGTTTGCGTAGGAACAATGACTTTGTTACATGCCGCAAGTGCATTCACCATAAGCACGCCAAGCACAGGTGGGCAATCAATAATCACCACATCAAACTCTCGCTCTACCTTGGCTAGCGCTTTTTTCAACACCAGCCCCATACCTTGTTCGCTCCCCATAGTACGGTCGAGCGTTGCTAGCGCCATAGTGGCAGGTAGTACGTATAAGTTGTCGAGCTTAGTTGGACACAAGCAGTCCATCACTGTATCGGCAGACATTTCAGATGAATGAACAAAAATGTCGTAAACAGAATGACTTAATGCTTCGGCATCAATACCAAAATAGTAACTCAGAGACGCATGAGGGTCTGTATCAACCATTAGCACACGCTTACCTCGCTGCGCCAGCAATCCGCCTAAGCTAACGGTTGTTGTGGTTTTACCCACGCCACCTTTTTGGTTTGCTACTGTCCAGACTTTCATTGACGTCTCTCGTTTATTTTGGTCATTTGCCAACGCTTGTGATGACTCACATTTCCGCTAGTATAGCGCCGCTTATCTCGTCCAATGAAATACTACGGGTGGAAATGTTTGCCGCAGCTACCGCCTGAGGCATGCCATAAACAACACACGACGCTTGATCTTGCGCCCATATTGTTGCTCCCAAGCCTTTCAAAACGCGACTCCCTTCTCTGCCATCAGCCCCCATGCCTGTTAAAATTATGCCTAGTACGTCCCCACTGAATACTTTAGCAAGGCTTCCAAATGTTAAATCCACACTAGGTTTATAATTAATTTTATCAGACGGGCTGGTGTCTAAAATTTTGACTTTCTTTTGTGCGCCGGAAGCTTCCACTAACATCTGTTTACCACCAGGAGCCAGATAAGCACAACCAGGCTTGAGTATGTCACCTTGTTCAGCTTCTTTAACTGATATATCACAGTTGTTATCAAGCCGCTGGGCAAATGCATGAGTAAAGGTGCCAGGCATGTGCTGCACAAGTACAATCGGGTAAGGGAAACTCGACGGCAAAGCCATGAGTACTTTTTGCAACGCTACAGGCCCTCCTGTAGATGCCCCAATAGCTAAACATTTATAGCGCTTATTGCTGCTTGCGACAGACGCTGAAACTGGTTTCGCAGGTATTGGCCTAGTAGTTTTGCTGCTAGAAAGATTCGCATTGGACAATGGCTCTGAAAAGCTACTAGGTATACGTCGTGCTGCGGCAGAAAGCGTTGGTCGGGGCGCAACCCTTCTCATCGAAATTCCGCGTCGAGCGATCAATCTCACTTTTGTGCATAAGAGCCTTGCCGCGTCTTTTCTATTTTCCGCGATGTCCTCAAACTTTTTAGGTAAAAAGTCTAGCGCCCCTGCTTCTAACGCGTCCAAAGTAGCTTGCGCTCCATGGTGTGTCAGGGAGGAAAACATAACAATGGGCAACGGAGATTGTGCCATTATTTCACGAACCGCTGAGATACCATCCATAATTGGCATCTCAACATCCATGGTAACCACATCTGGCTTTAGCGATGCTATTTTCTCAATTGCATCGCGGCCGTTTCTCGCTTCACCAATAACCTCAAGTTCTCTATCTTCGTTGATTATTTCCGTTACTCTACGACGATAGAATGTTGAATCGTCCACGACCAGGACTTTATAGACCATGGATGTATTGTTCCTTTATTGATGCATCACTTACTTAAGCGATTTTCTAGCATACCTTTTTAATAAACTGGGGATATCAAGAATCAGTGCAATACCACCATCAGAGGTAATAGTTGCTCCGGCCATACCAGGCGTACCTTGAAGAAGCGCATCGAGAGGTTTAATCACTACCTCTTCCTGACCGATAAGTGCGTCGACCACAAAGCCCACTTGTTGCGTACCTATTTGTACAACCACCACGTGCCCTTTCTCTCGATCAATGTTTTTCTCGCCACGAATCAACCATTCGCCCAAGAAGAACAATGGAATCGCTTTTTGGCGAACGATCATAGTTAACTGGCCATCAACCGTATTGGTTTTCTTAATGTCCATGTTAATAATTTCGTTCACGGCCCCCAGAGGTAATGCAAAGGTCTGTTTGCCTACCACAATCATTAGGGTGGGTAAAATGGCCAACGTAAGAGGGACTTTGATATCTAAGCGAGTGCCTTTGCCTAGCTTTGAGTCAATGCTCACTGAACCGTTGAGTTGGTTAATCTTAGTTTTTACAACGTCCATACCCACACCGCGACCAGAAATATCACTGATTTCGGTCTTGGTAGAGAAACCCGGTGCAAATATAAGGTTAAACGCTTCAACGTCTGACATTCTAGCCGCGGCATCTGCGTCTAGAACCCCTCGGTTAATGGCTATGTCTTTTAGTTTTTCAGGGTCCATACCTTTACCATCATCTTCGATGGTAAGTAGAATGTGATCACCTTCCTGTGAGGCTGACAGCTTAACCGTACCCATACGAGGCTTACCCGCTGCGGCTCGGTCATCTGGCATTTCAACGCCGTGGTCCACTGAGTTTCTAACCAAGTGCACCAAAGGATCGGCCAATGCTTCAACCAAATTTTTATCTAAATCGGTTTCTTCACCTTCAAGCTCAAGGGTGATTTCTTTCTTGAGGCTTCTTGCCAAGTCTCTAACAACACGTGGGAAGCGGCCAAAAACTTTCTTAATTGGCTGCATGCGGGTTTTCATTACCGCACCCTGTAAGTCACCGGTAACCACGTCTAAGTTAGCAATGGCTTTTGACATGCTTTCGTCATTGCTATTTATGCCAAGGCTCAACAAGCGGTTTCTCACTAATACAAGCTCACCAACCATATTCATGATTTGGTCGAGTCGTTTAGTATCTACACGTACGGTAGTTTCCGCCTGAGGAGCAGCAGGTGCAGGTTTTTTATCGTCCTTCTTAGCTGCTGGCGACTCTTTCTTTGCCGGTGCAGCGGGCGTTTTTGTTGCAGCGGCAGCTGGCTTAGCAGGCGTTTGCGCTTGTTTGGCTTTATTTACCGCAGCAGTGGCCTCAGTATCGACACTCACCGCTTTTGCAGGTGTTTGTGGTGCAATTTCAGCAGCTTTTGATGGACCTTGCCCAGACCCGTGAAGTTGATCTAATAGTGCTTCAAATTCATCGTCAGTGATCTCATCGTCACTGCTTGCCACAGGAGCAGGATCTGCCACAACTGTTGGCCCAGATTTATCCTCACCTTCACCGAACTTGCCTTTACCGTGAAGATCGTCCAATAAGGCTTCGAACTCTTCATCAGTAATATCATCTGAACCCGTATCTGCTGCTGGCGAGGGCGCAGCTGGAGCTGGCGTTGACGCAGGAGCAGAAGCGCCAGGTGCACCAGAACCATGAAGTTCGTCAAGTAACGCTTCGAATTCGTCCTCGGTGATCTCATCAATACCACCATTATCTGAAGGCGCATCAGCAGTGTCTTCCAACGCAAACTCTTCTTCAACTGGGGCTTCAACTACGGGAGCTTCCGCAGCGGCAGGTGCAGGTTCAGCATCACCAAAAATGTTTTCGTCGGGCGTTTCTGGATGACTTAATTTGTGTAGTATATCGACAAGGTGAGCGTCCGCAGGCTCTAATGGTTCTCTAGCTTTGACATTTTCAAACATTTCAACGACTACGTCTGTAGCCTGTAAAATGGTGTCCATAAGCTCTGGGGTTAAGGTGCGCTGTCCATTTCGCATTACGTCAAAAACGTTCTCTGCGCCGTGACATATCTCGACTAACTCCGTTAGCGAAAGAAATCCAGCTCCCCCTTTAACCGTGTGATAACCGCGGAAGATAGCATTTAACAAATCTGCATCTTCAGGGTTATTCTCAAGATCAACGAGTTGTTCTTGCAATTGCTCTAGAATCTCACCGGCTTCAACCAAGAAGTCCTGTAAAATATCCTCGTCAACATCAAAAGACATGCGCCTGCTCCCCTAAAAACCTAAGCTGGACAAAAGGTCGTCAACATCATCTTGCCCCGATACCACATCATCGCGACTTTCCGCATCGATAATAGGGCCTTCCGCTTCTACCGCTTTGTTATCGACAGATTTTGCGGTGGGTTTAGTTTGCCCAATCAACTCTTGCTCACCAAACACCGTCAGCATATTAACCAAGCTGTCCTCAACTTCTTTCACCAAGTCGATAACCTTACGTATTACCTGACCTGTTAAGTCTTGATAACCTTGAGCCATCAATACTTCAGTAAGTAATGAAGTTAGCTTAGAGGATTGTTCAACGCCATCTTCGAGCAGCTTGTCTAAGTCTTGGCATAAGGCCTTGAACTCACCCAACTCAATTTGCCTACTCATTAGCTTTTTCCACTCAGGCATAATTTTACCAATGCTTGAGTTTAAATTCTCAGAGATAGGCATACTTGCCTCTACAGCGTCCATCGTGGTATTCGCTGCTTTCTCAGTCTCTTCGATCACGTACATCAATCGAGACTGAGCGTCTGGAATATCGTCGTTAGCCAGATTTACAATGCGTTCATCTAACTGAAAATTATTTAGGGCGTCGTGTAATTGACGGGTTAGTTTTCCAACCTCCGCAAATAACTCGACAGATTCCTTCATTGATGCCGCCTCAAGGATAGCGTTAGCAGATGCTTTATCGCCAGCTTCGAGATAGGCAACGAGTTGCTTTGCTTCTTCAAGCGAAATCGGGACATTCACATTTGTTGTCATCCAGTAAACCTCTTATTTCTAGGGAGCGCCTGGATCAACCTAAACGTTCAAAGATCTTATCTAGTTTTTCTTTAAGCGTAGCTGCCGTGAATGGTTTAACAACATATCCGTTAACACCCGCTTGCGCTGCTGCAACGATTTGTTCTTTCTTAGCTTCTGCCGTAACCATAAGTACTGGAAGGTGTTTCAATTTGTCGTCTGCGCGAATGTGACGAAGCAAATCAATACCTTGCATGCCTGGCATGTTCCAGTCGGTAACAACAAAATCGAAATCACCTTGCTGAAGCATAGGTAATGCCGTGTTGCCGTCGTCCGCTTCCTGGATATTGGAGAAACCCAAATCTTTGAGCAGGTTTTTGATGATACGTCTCATGGTAGAAAAATCGTCAACCACAAGAATCTTCATGCTTTTATCCAAAATAGCCTCCAGTGAGGGTTAATCGTTCTAAGTTTCTATTCTTCATCTGTCTGCCAAGACTTCATTCGTGATTTGAGTTTTAGCATGGCCTGACTGTGAATTTGGCTGACTCTAGACTCACTTACATCAAGCACCTCGCCTATTTCTCGTAGGTTCAGTTCTTCATCATAGTATAAAGACAGCACTATCGCTTCCCGCTCGGGCAACGTAGTAATAGCATGGGCTAACGCTTTTTGAAACGCGCCCTGCATCAAATCTTCCAAAGGTGCATCGCTACCCCGATTCTTTTCGGTTGAAATAACGTCTTCCGATACACCTAAATCTTCGATTCCCACCAATTTGCCCGCATTAACTTCATTAAGCATTTGGTGGTACTCTGGTAAACTCACATTGAGTTTTTCCGCTATGTCGGCGTCACGAGCATCTCTGCCGGTTTCACTTTCAACCAATGATATGGCCTCGGTAATCGCTCGGCCATTCTTGTGAACAGAGCGAGGCGTCCAATCACCTTTGCGGATTTCATCTAACATTGCGCCGCGAATACGGATACCAGCAAAGGTTTCGAAGCTAGCACCTTTAGAACCGTCAAAATTTCTTGCCGCTTCTAACAGCCCAATCATGCCTGATTGGATTAAGTCATCAACGATTACACTCGCAGGGAGCCTAGCCATTAAGTGGTGAGCAATGCGCTTTACTAGTGACGCATGACGCTCAACCAGTTGTGCTTTATCAGTTTGTTGTTGATAAGCGGCTGCCTTGCTATTCAACGTTAATTACCTACTGCTTTTTCTGACACAAGTTGTTCTAGGAAAAATTCCAAATGACCGCCCGGTTGCGCAGGGATGGGCCATGTTAACGCCTTATTCGCTAGCTGAGTAATTGCCAATGCAGCTGGAGAACCAGGAAAAGCATCAACAATTGACGTTTGCTTACGTACCGCTCGGCGAATATTTTCGTCGAAAGGTATGGTTGCAACAAGTTCCAGCGCCACGTCAAGGAATCTACCAGTAACTTTAGACAATTTATTGAATAGTTCCTGCCCTTCTCGTACGTCTCGAACCATATTGGCAACGACTTTGAACCTGAACACGCCGTGTTCGCGATTCAGCAATTTGATAAGCGCATAAGCATCGGTAAGTGACGTAGGTTCGTCACACACCACCACCATGATGTCTTGCGCTGCCCTAGAGAAGCTCAACACCATGTCGGATATACCTGCCGCCGTATCAACGATAAGCACGTCAATTTCCGATCGCAACTCGCTGAAGGCGCGGATTAAACCAGCGTGTTCAGTTGGCGTAAGCTCTGCCATCGATTGCGTGCCCGACGTTGCAGGCGCGATTTTGATGCCGTGGGGACCTGTGACAAGAATTTCATCCAGTGTACATTCACCAGACAATACGTGAGAAAGATTGCGCTCAACCCTAAGCCCTAACATAACATCTACGTTAGCTAGCCCTAAGTCTGCGTCTAATACCATTACGCGTTTACCACGCTTTGCCATAGCAATAGCTGTGTTCAACGTAATGTTGGTCTTACCAACGCCACCCTTTCCTCCGGTGACGGCGATAACTTTGATTAACCGTGATTGCTTCATTTTTCGTAAGCTACTCGCTTGGTCGTCAATCATACTGCTCGTGCTGAATTTACCACATCATTACTACTAGTATGATTCAATCCATACTTTTTATAAAGCTTTGCTGCTGCAGATACTATAGATTTTGCTTCAGCTACCTTTATGTCCTCTGGAACTTTTTGTCCATCAGTCACATAACTTACCGGTAACTGATGCGTGATTGCTGCGCTAATGATCTCCCCCAGAGAGTAGCATTCATCTAGCTTCGTAAAAATACAGCCGTCTAAATTTGTCTCTTCGTAAGCGGCAATAATTCGCTCTAACGTAGCGTATTGCGTGTTCGCCTGTGCGACAAGATATTTTTTCACTGGCTGCATTTGACCATTATCAAACTGCTTGATTTGTTTAATTAATCGGCTATCTCGCTGACTAAAACCCGCAGTATCTATTAATATTAGACGCTTATGCCTGAGCTGGAACAATAAATCTGCTAATTCTTCACTACTTTGCGCTTTTCGAACGGTACAACCAATGATTTTTCCATAGGTTGCTAACTGTTCGAAGGCGGCAATACGGTAAGTATCGATTGTTATCATTGCTACCGATTCAGCACCGTACTTTTGCGCATATCGCGCAGCAAGCTTGGCCACTGTTGTGGTTTTTCCCGTACCTGTAGGACCAACCAAGGCAACTGCACCTTTTTGCGTAAGTATATCGTTACCCGTCACATTAATGCGATTAGCCAATAGGTTTAAAAGATAGATCCACGCTTCGCGCTCGTTATAGTGCGAGGGCGTATAATTAATAAGCTGAGATGCTAAATTTTCTGATAGCCCCATGGCAACCAAGCGTTTAGTCAAATAATGATGCACTGGTTGCTTGCGGCGCTGTTTGGCCTCCATTAAATCAGCCACTTGATGCTGAAGTACACTACGCAACGACGCTAGCTCTTCTTTAATATTGGTTAATTCATCGCTGCTGGAGTGTTCGCCAGAGGTTAGACTTGCAGCTTGATGCTGTTCTTTTGTCTCAAAACCACCTTTACTTTCTGTATTAGATTCCTCGACAAAGGCATTGGAGAAATCAAGGTGCTGGGCAATGTCATTAGCATGCTTTGCATTTTTGCTTTGCGCGCTAGTATCTGACGCTTGACGAGATTGCTCACCGTGCTGCTTCTCTAGCAGCGCTTTCAGGCTGTCAGGGCCGTCATCACCAATAATTTCACTAAGTGACGGTACCGCAGTTTCTCTTTTTGTTGCCGCTGGTTTCTTAACCGACAACTTTGCTTCAGGCTCTTTATCGTAGGCGGCGACTAATTCGATACCGTCGGCAACTTTGCGATTAGACATAATTACTGCATCGCTACCTAACTCAGCTTTTACCTGACTTAGTGCTTCTCGCATGTCTTTGCCGAAGAATCGTCTGATTTTCATAGTAACCCCCTAAGTAACTTCAGTGTCAGTTTATTGACCCACTGAGCTCACAATTTTAATCTGTTTATCGTCAGGTACTTCTTGGTAAGACAAAACGTGTAACCCTGCGACAGAATATTTCAAGAAGCGTGACAACACTGGACGTAACATACCTGAGGTAAGTAACACTGCTGGCTCACCTTCTAACTCTTGCTGCTGACTCGCTTGCTGCAAAGACTGTTGAAGTTTATCTGCCAAACCAGGTTCTATACCTGCGCCATCTTCTCCACCTGCTTGAAGTGACTGGTGCAACATCTGTTCCAACTCTGGCGCCAAGGTTATGACGGGGATTTCTTTTGCTCCAGCGGTTATTTCTTGAACAATCAAACGTTTAAGTGCAATTCGAACAGCAGACACTAGTACGTCAGGGTCTTTAGAGCGAGGCCCATATTCACTCAGTGTTTGAACTATGGTGCGCATATCTCGGATAGGCACGCCCTCAAATAACAAGGTTTGTAGCACTTTTACTACGGTACTGAGTTGCAGTATGTCAGGAACCAAGCCTTCAACGAGCTTAGGACTGTGTTTCGCCAACATGTCGAGCAATTGTTGAGTTTCTTCGTGCCCAAGTAATTGATAGGCATTGTTGGTCAGTAATTGACTCAGATGGGTTGCTACCACTGTGGCAGCGTCAACAACGGTATACCCCAAGGTCTGTGCATGCTCGCGCTTGGTAGGCTTTATCCAAATGGCGTCTAAGCCAAATGCGGGATCTTTAGTTGCTCGCCCCTCTAACTTACCAAACACTTGCCCTGGATTAATTGCCAACTCTTCATCATGACTAATTTGAGCATCGCCAATATTGACGCCGAGCATGGCAATTGTGTAGGTGTTGGGTTCTAAATCTAAGTTATCTCTGATGTGTACCGGCGGAATAAGGAAACCAAGCTCTTGCGACAGTTTTTTACGCACGCCCTTGATTCGAGTTAGAAGCTCTCCCCCTTGCGATTTATCAACCAAAGGAATAAGCCGGTAGCCCACTTCCAAACCAATAGTATCGACTTGCTGAACGTCATCCCACCCTAACTCTTTGGCTTCTGGAGGCGTGGTTTCTTGGGTTTCAACATTGGCAGGAACCTGAGGTTGCTCAGCGAGCTTTTTAGCCTTGTAACCTTGCCAATACGCATACCCTGCGATTAGGGCTGAAAAACCAAGGAAGGCCACGTGGGGCATTCCGGGAATAATACCCATGACAAACAATACACCAGCCGCAATGTATAGTGCTTGGCTATTGCCCAACTGTGTTTGGATTTCCCTACCCATTTCTTGGGTTTCGTTTTCACGGGTAACAATAATTGCAGTTGCCACGGAAAGTAACAGTGATGGAATTTGAGCCACCAAGCCATCACCAATAGTCAGTATGGTGTATACCTCAATAGCGTTGCCAAACGTCAATCCGTGCTGAATCATACCTATAAACAAGCCACCGACGATATTTATCAGCATGATAAATAAACCTGCCACCGCATCGCCTTTCACGAATTTTGACGCACCGTCCATCGAGCCATAAAAGTCAGCTTCTGCGGTAATTTCTTCCCTGCGTTTACGGGCTTCGTCTTGATCGATATAACCAGCATTAAGGTCGGCATCTATAGCCATTTGCTTACCTGGCATGGCATCCAATGTAAAGCGAGCACTTACCTCTGAAATTCTGCCTGCACCGGCGGTTACCACTTTAAAGTTAATGATAAGTAAGATGGCAAACACAACAACACCCACCGCATAGTTACCACCAATAACCACTTCACCAAAAGCTTCAATAACTTTACCAGCGGCGTCACCACCCTCGTGACCATAAAGTAAAACCACACGAGTTGAGGCTACATTTAACGCGAGTCGTAAAACCGTCGCTATTAACAACACCAGCGGGAAAATACCAAAATCTACGGGTTTTTGAGTAAAGACAGCGACCAAAATAATGACAAGAGACAAGGCAATATTAAAGCTGAAGAGCACGTCTAACAAAAACGGAGGCATGGGAAGTATCACCATGCCCATAATTGCTAGCAGAACAACAGGAGCGCCCAAGCCATTGGTAAACTGTTGGATCTGGTTCTTATCGAAGCGTTGAAGATAACCGGCTAACTGCATCGTAAGTGTGTCTCTCTATCGAAAAATTGACGCTTTTACAGCGCTACCTCCGATACGTATCAACTAATGTGCCAGCTTTAAATTATTGACTAAAAGGCTTTCCTGAGACCTTGATTAACGGCGTAATTCTTCTGGAATGGGTAAGTTTCTTTCAAGCGGTTTAGGACGCTGACCTTTACCAGCGCGATACGCTTTTAATTGATAAACATGAGCCAAGACCTGTGCAACGGCCATAAATAGGCCATTGGGTACTTCGTCATCAACTTCAGTTGAGTAGTAAATCGCACGGGCCAGCATGGGGGATGGTATGAGTGGAACGTCATTCGCCGTAGCTATTTTTCGAATATGCATA
>Ga0256829_1003312_pt1 | contig 11258 bp, 11 predicted proteins | sample 131447metaG_FD_185979 | JGI IMG/M metagenome (GOLD analysis project Ga0256829, IMG submission 185979) | Hydrothermal vent microbial communities from Lau Basin, Pacific Ocean - 131-447 | ecosystem: Environmental > Aquatic > Marine > Hydrothermal vents | place: Pacific Ocean: Lau Basin | collected... | reverse complement strand
AAAAAAGGCATTTATCCAAAGCCGAACCGAAAAAGAAGAAAGGGCATTTCACTATAAAAAAGATCTCTTTGAGAGCCATTGCTACCTGGATAAATATCTACAACGCATTAGCTACGCACAGGATTCAGCTTGTCGATGCAAGAGAGCCTGCTCATTTCAAAGGAACAAGCAGGGACCCGAGATTGTTGAAGCATGGCCATATTCCTGGTGCAATCGAAGCATCGGCATGGAATTTTACAAAAAAAACGGGAAGCTATTTTTCTATCATAAAGGCAAATAATGCAAGAGCTATATTGGCAATAAAAGGAATATCACTGCGCAAACCGATAATAGTCTATTGCAACACCGGACATCTGGCTTCAGGCGTATGGTTTGTTACAAAATTTCTTGCAGGAGCGCGAAATGTCAGAATGTATGATGCATCAATGTATGAATATAGCCGTATGCCGCTTCCTGTTGCCAAATAGACCTGATACGACGACAGTAAATAAACGAATTTTGCATTTTTGAAACGTTAGATTTCAAACGTGGATAGGTTGTTTTCTTCCATTGCAGAACTGCTTAGCTATCCTTCCGAATCAACAGTAGATGAATACAAAGCTTTTTTTGAAAGATGCAGGCAACTGAGAGTTAGCGCCAAAGCTCCGAAAAATATCAACCTGAAGCTCTCTGAGCTGAAACCGGAATACATACGATTGTTCTCGGCTGATTACGGAGGTGTTGGAGCGCCTCCGTATGCATCATTTTACACTGAAAGAAGACTATGGGGTAAAGCCGCTGTTGATGTGCTTAATTTTTATCATGATTGCGGTTATAGGTTTAATCATGACAGCGTAAAAGAACCACCCGATAATGTTGTGTTTGAGCTGGCTTTTCTCTCAATGCTTATAGAAAAGGGTCAAATGGATTCGGCTGCCGTTATGATTGTTAATCATCTAAGCTGGCTGGGTGAGTTTGAAAAATCGGTTAAAAAGAACGCTCGCCTGAAATTCTATCCATTTGTTCTGTCCGCTTCAATAAAAGCTATAAAACTGATTAAGGAGGAATTATGTTAAGGGGGGAAAGTATTTCCTTAGGGGATTTGTTGAACACGAAAGTTATTATTCCGCTTATTATGGTAATAATAAGTTTCTACGGAATGATACATGTTCTTTTCTATGGACAGGAGGCATCCTACGGCGTATCACGCGACCTTCCATGGGGGCTTCTTATTATAACATACACAACGATGGTTGTTTCAAGCACAGGATTGTGTCTTATCTCATCAATGGGGCATGTATGGGGCTTTAAGAATTTTGAGCAGATTGGGAAACGTGCGGTATGGCTTGCAATCTCTACGCTTATGGGCGGTTTTTTTGCAATATTCTGGGATCTCGGAGCGCCTTTCAATCTGCATGCTCTGCGGCTGTTGCTATACTACTTTCCTCCGAAATTCAGCTCTCCCATATGGGGAATGGCAACATTTTACAGCCTCTATCTACTGTTTATAGCAGTAGAATTTGTATCATTGCTCACAAAAAAATGGAAATTTGCCATGATATTCGGTCTTCTTGCGTTTCTGGCAGGCGTAGCTGCGCACAGCAATTTGGGCTGGCTATACGGAACCAACATCGCAAGGCCCGAATGGCGCGGACCGTTTTTTCCAATCGACTTTATACTTTCAGCTCTTCTGTCAGGAACCGCGCTTATAGTATGGTTGCATTTTTTCGGCGGTAATATGAAAAAAGATGAGAAAAGTATGCGGCTTATGAAGAATCTGGGACGCCTGATGGCTCTATTTATAGGTGCGATGGTTTTCTTTGAGATATGGAAAACTATTTCGGGTCTGTCAGGCCATATACCGATTGAATATGAATCTACCATCGCTCTCATATCCGGACCGCTCTCATTCAACTTCTGGTTCTTTGAAATAATCATAGGATATCTGCTGCCGTTCATTCTGCTTTTTGCAACAAGATTTGACTCTCCTAAGATTATCTTTTTAGCATCGATCCTTGTGGTCATAGGCATCTTTTTCAATAAATACGATATAGTAATCAGCGGACAGATCGTGCCTGTGCTTGCGGCATACTACCATCATGTTTCTTATATAAGATATCTTCCCTCTTTATCGGAGTTATCCATTTTTGTAGGAGCATTGGGCGTGGCATCTATTATCTACTTTATCGGTGAAAAGCTGTTTTATCTGGGAGAAAACAATGAGTAAAACAATAGATAAAACCTCAAAAAAGAATACAAATCATAAACTTTCAAGAAGGGCTTTTATAAAGATTGCAGGAGTAACAGCTGCTGCGGCTGCCGCTACAAGTGCGACTGCGGCATTTGCAAAAGATGCTTATGCAACAGGCTCTCATGCCAAATTTGACAGGATGCTTGAATATTATGACAAGGGTAAGCTAACTCACAACTACTGCGAGATGTGCTTCTGGAACTGCGGCATAAAGGTATATTCGGATTCTAAAGCGTATTTTGTCAACGGAAGCAATCGGCTAAAGAAGAGTGTATCTGCCCCTGCCATAGTGCATAAAATCGAAGGAAATCCTTTAAATCCCAATAACTACGGACATATCTGCGCTAAAGGCAATTCCGGAATCTATGCCTTGTATGATCCTAATCGCGTAAAATATCCGCTCATCAGAGCCGGAAAAAGGGGCGAGGGAAAGTGGAGAAAGGCCTCTTGGGATGAAGCATTTGATTATATAAGAGAAAAACTCAAACCTATTATTGATAAATTCGGACCTTCTTCTCTTGCAATGTTTATGCATGGCACCGGAGAAGAAGCGTTCAGTTCATTAGCCAGGCTTATAAACACACCAAATGTGGTAGTCCCAGCCTATTCTCAATGCCTTGGCTCCAGGGAATTAGGATGGTATCTTACATACGGATCTACGATAACCGGACATAATCCATATGATACGGTAAATTCAAAGTATATAATATCACTGGGCAGAAATGTAACCGGCGCAATTCAGGTTGGGGAGGCAAAACGGATAAACGAAGGAATTGCAAGGGGCGGAAAGCTTGTCTATGTTGATCCGAGATACAGCGAATTGGCTGCAAAAGCATATCGATGGCTTGCAATAAGGCCTGGTACGGATATGGCTTTTGTTCTGGGATTAATCCATGTGTTAATCAGAGACAATCTGATAAATTACGAATTTGTGGAAAAATACACCTATGGATACGATAAACTTGCCGAACACGTAAAACAATATACGCCACAATGGACCGAGCATGAGACAGATATACCTGCCAAAATGGTTGAAACTGTGGCAAGGGAGTTCGCCGAAGCGGCGCCTCAGGCAATAATCTTTACGGCAAGACGTATAAGTAGATACGGGAACGATACACAAACCGCACGAGCTTCCGCAATAGCAAATGCACTTGTTGGCAACTGGGGAATGCCGGGAGGAATTTGGCAGATAAACAGATCCCCAGTAGAGGCTTCTTTTGAATTTCCAACCGGCAAAAATCTTCCCAGAGCCGATATATCCAAAGACAAATTCCCATTGGCACCTGAAAATCTGGGCAGAGAAAACGGGATGATAAATGCCACAATATCAGGCAAACCATATCCGATAAAGGCATGGATTGTGTATGGAACAAACCCTATACTATCCGGTTCAAACGGAAAAAATCTTCTTATAAAAAAGGCATTTAAAAACCTCGATCTTATTGTTGATGTTGATATTATGCCAAACGATATAGGATGGTATTCAGACATAATACTTCCGGAATCAACCTATCTGGAAAGATATGATCTGCCGCACATACAAGGTGATAAATATCCGTTCATAGCCGTCAGAGAACCTGCAACCAAACCTCTGTTTGACACAAAAGGCAGTTGGGAGATTGCAGGTGGAATAGGAAAAGCGCTTGGATACAACAATGAGTATTTTAATCTGAGCCAAAAAGAAATCGCAGAAACTGCCATAGCAAAATTTCCGGACTATATAAAGAAAGAGCTTAAAGAAAAAGGTGTTTATGTCTTCTATGATACTGATCCATATCCCCAGGCTTCAGGTACAAAGCTGCACTTCAACACCCCGACAGGTAAAATAGAACTTTACTCTACAGCATTGCAAAACTATAGCAACCGAGAAGGATATGAACCGCTTCCAACATATAAACCGGTCAAGCAGCCCGAAAACGGCCAATTCAGGCTTTTGTTCGGAAGGGTTCCTGTTCATACGCATGCCAGAACTCAAAACAATCCTATGCTTCACAAAATCTATCCGGTTAATAAACTTTGGATAAACAAGATTGATGCGGCAAAGCAATCGCTTAAAAACGGAGACAGGGTTGTCATTCACAGCTTATATACGGAAGAGGATTCTATGCCTATTGAGGTTTATGCCACCGATCTCATCAAAAGAGGATGCGTTTTCATGGCTCACGGTTTCGGCCACATCTCAAAAGGACTGAAACTTGCATACCACTCTGGAGCGGCAGATTCGTTTCTTGTAAGCAACGACATTGATCCTGTAAGCGGAGCGGCCGCATTCCATAACGCATTTGTAACACTGAGAAAGCTGTAGGAGACTCATGATGAAAAATAAAGAGAAGAGATATGGATTTGTTGTGGTTCTGGACAGATGTATCGGCTGTATGGCATGTGTGGCGGCATGCAATACCGAATGGAGAATACCGATGGAAAAAGAGGATTGGAGAACCAATGTTCTGGCAATTGAAGACCATATAAACGGAAGCCCTAAAGTTACCTATCTGCCGGTTTTATGCAATCAATGCGACAATCCGCCATGCGTGGAGGTATGTCCCACCGGAGCAAGCTACAAAAGAGAAAAGGATGGGATAGTTTTGGTGGATACCGATATGTGTATAGGATGCAAAGCATGTATGATAGCCTGTCCTTATGATGCAAGATACTACAATGAAGCTATTGGAGCGGTTGACAAATGCACCTGGTGCCTGCCAAGAACGAGCAACGGACTGAAACCGGCATGTGTTTCTACCTGTGTCGGTGAAGCAAGAAACTTCGGTGATCTTAATGATCCTGACAGCAAGGTGAGCAAGCTGCTCAGAGATGCAACAAAGGTATGGAGGCTTCAGGAGGAAAAAGGAACCAAGCCTGAAGTCAGCTATATAACGATAAATAAGTGAAATAACGGAGGTAAAAAATGAAGAAGCTTATTTTCATAATTGCAGGAGCTATGATACTTTCGGCATTGTCGAATTTGCCTATTAAAGCTACAGCCGGAGGCTATTATACTTACAATAAAGCTCTATGCGCCAGATATCTTAAACTTTCTCACCAAGCATTACAAAACAAAAATTACGCAAGAGCAAAGTTATTTGCCAAAAAAGCCATACAGTCTGATGTATTTAATAGAACAGCTTGGTTAAATTACGATCTCATAGTCGCAAAAATGGCAGGTGGGAATCTGTCGCTACATTCAAACACTATTACGGTCAAATCAAGCGCGCATGAAAAATCGGAACAGCAGAACAATGCTCCTACTCCCTCCGGTGGAGGCGCATTTGTAGGCTGCTAAGCCGACAAATCGAATTTTAAGTTATGAAAATAACAAGGCGCAGTTTTATGGAAAAGGTTTTAAGCTATCTTCCGCTTGCCGCTCTTGGTACTCTTTTTATTCCAACGCTGCGCTTTGTTATATTTCCTTTCGGCAAAAGAGATAAAAAGGTTGCCATACAAAGAAATAGGCTTATCTCCAAGGTAACAAAAATAGACAATCCTCCTATGTTTGTAATAGCTGAAAACGAAACTCCCGTAAAAGTTTTGAACTCTCATTGCACCCACATGGATTGCGTTGTCAATTTTGACGCAAATGCCAAAAGATTTGTCTGCCCCTGCCATGGAAGCCAATATAATATTGACGGAATCAATATAAGAGGACCGACAAAAAAACCACTTCATTCCGAATCTTTTAAGATTGAAAAGGATAAAATAGTTGTTGATTATAGATTTTATGACCTATGATTGAGAAAACAATATTTATAACATCATGGCTCACACAGGCATTCTTTGTTCTTGCTATGCTATCAGGAATTCCGCTTCTATTTTTCTATCACACCCAAAAAGCTTACGATTCGGTTCAAATTATAACCTATCTCATTCCAAACGGAAATTTCATAAGAAAATTTCACTACTTTTCCTCTGAAGCGCTGCTTATTTTTGCTCTAATTCACACCGCCCAACAGCTTTTCAGGAAACAGATAAGAATATCGCAATCATCATGGAATTATGCTATAGCGGCGGTCATTTCTATTATCTTATTGTTATTTGGAGGATTCGTTTTAAAAGCCGACCAATCAGGACATTCTGCCGGTATTATAGCAATAGGCATGATTCATGATTTTGGACCATTTTCTTTTCTTTCGCACTTTCTCGAATCAAGCCGACACTATTTTTATTGGAAATTTTTTTTATGGCATGCTATATTTTTGCCCGCTCTTTTGATAGCTTCCCTCTATTTTCATATAAAACGAATCAATGTCCCGACAGAATTTGCCGCCATTGCAGCCGGAATCACCATCATTTCAATCTTTCTTTTGCCGTTTCCTGCCGATATTGCGCCATATCTCAACTATACTCATATCAAAGGTCCCTGGTTTTTTAACGGAATAGAAACGCTGCTGAGCAAAGGTTATCCGGTTTTTATCATCCTGATTGAAATGACGATTCCGTTTCTGCTGCTCATATTGTATTGGCGCGCCAAGCATAAAACCGTTATATCGGCTCTCTTTTTTTTGTGGGTAATCTACTATGCTGCAATCGGTTCGATTTAAGGCGCTTGCCGGTATTTTTTCCTTAATCGTGATAATTTTTGCTGCGGAGCAGTTCTTTCATAAACCCTCAAACATCTCAATCCCGGATCAATGCGTATCGTGCCACAACAACATAAAAAATGTCGGAAAATCTCACCGGATATCGGTTTTTGGATGTGCAACCTGCCATAAAGGAAATCGGTATGCCACAAACAAGAGAGATGCTCACAAAGGCATCATAGCTAATCCTGCCGGTCTCGATTTTGCAGAAGCCTCATGCGGCAAATGCCATGCCGAACTGGTTAAAGATGTAAAAAACAGCATAATGAACACCAATGAAGGAATCATCAACGATACCAATTTTCAACTTGGTTTTACAAGCGAACCGTTCGGCAAGCTAACTATTGACGATTTAAGGCATGCTGACACTCAAAACGATTTTGCCGTAAAATATTACAGAAAGATGTGTGGCGCATGCCATATTAATCAAAATCAAAAAATATTCAAGAAATACAGCTTTCTCACAAGAGGCGGCGGATGCGTTGATTGCCACGCAATAAAACGAAAAGGGGGTCGTTGCGTAAGTTTAACGACTCATATACCAGACAAAAATTGTCTGAAATGCCATAACAGATCGGGAAGAATCGGACTTGCCTATTATGGTCATTTCGAATCCGCCGGTTTGATTTCAAATCCTGGCGGTTTATCTTCGCACAAAATAGCAAAGGAAAATCGATATTGGTATAAGCTTCATGCCGATATTCATCAAAAAGACGGCTTAAGCTGCATCGATTGTCATACATCAGTTGGCATTATGGGAAATGGCAGTCACTACAAACGAATGTGGGATCAGGTCGATATAAGCTGCATCGATTGCCATAAACCTAAATTTGCGCCTCCTGATACTCTGGCAAAAAAGCTTATCTTTCTAAATGGAAAGCTGCCGGAGGCAAAGCTTGTCGCCTACACAAACAGATTTCATACCGACCTATACAATGTTCAAAAGCGTGACGGAAAAGTCTATTTCTATTTCAAAAAAACCGGCAAGCGGGTTTTGATGCCTATTATGAAAGATAAAAAATATCATACCCTCCCCTTTCACAGCCGTCTGTCATGTCAGGCATGCCACTCTTCATGGTCTCAATCCTGCTATGGCTGTCATGTTGCCTATTTCAAAAAAGGCAGGCAGTATGACTGGCTCTCCCACAAAGTCACATCCGGTTCATTTTCCGAGTTCAACAGCTTCTACAGACATTCCATTGTGCTTGGCATAAGCTATAACGGCAAAATAATGCCTTTTGTGCCGGGATGCCAAACATTTGTAACAAAATACTTCGGAACCACCATCAAGCAGTTTCATAAGCTCACTTTTGCTCCAATTGCTCCTCATACCACAATGTCAAATTCAAGAAGCTGCGCAGAGTGTCATATAAATCCGGTCACTTTAGGACTTGGAAGAGGAACCTTGTATATAAAAAACGGAAAAATGGACTTCTTTCCGGTATATCAATCAAAAGCATCCGGGTTGCCCATAAATCATCCGCTTGATGCTCTTGAGAATATTTCAGGCAAGGCTTTTACTCAAATGGCATTGCCTAACGAAAGACCGTTCAATAAGAGCGAGCTGAAAAGGATAATATTCTCGTGGCGGTGCATAATATGCCATGATAAATATTCCGACAAAATCTATACAGATTATAAAAAATCGGTGGCACTGTTTAACGAAGGATTGACAAAATGCTCAAGATAAGCGCTTTGTTTTTCATCTTAATATCGCTTTCCGCTGCTGCGGCTGACTTTTCAAACTGTAACCGATGTCACAATATCGAGAAGATCGATTCCAAACATAATTTCAAATGCGCACTATGTCATTTTCTGCCGAAAGACAGAATATCAATTCATTCGCACAAAAATATTATCAAAAATCCGTCTTCATTAAAATATGCGTCTATTCTGTGTGAAAAATGCCATAAAAAGGATATAGACAATCTCACCGGTTCGCTGCACGGCACACTTGCCGGAGCCATAGCGATAACCCGCTATATATGGGGAGCTCAAAAGTCAGCCAAACCTGAGTATGCAATTAAAGCAACAAAAAAACTGAAAGAGCTAAAAATTGCCGGCAAACCGAATGGTAAGCCCTCATCTCTGGTAAACGATTTTTTGCGAAGGAAATGCCTGAGATGCCATCTTTACAATAACGGCACAGATGCAGAGGTTGGCTCAGCAGGACTATACCGCTCAACCGGATGTGCAGCATGCCATATGAGATATACCGAAGAGGGCAGCTACGAAGGATCAGACGGTTTAATGAAAGACAAAAAGGTATATTCGAAAACTCATCAATTCTTTAAAGTTCCGTCTATGGCTAACTGCTTGTCCTGCCACAATAATAAATTTGTCGGAACCGATTACCTCGGACTGTTTCCTCATGATTCTGCCCATTCGTTTAACTCGCCCATACTTCCAAACGGAAGATTCCCTGAAGCCGCCTACGGGATAGAATCTCATCACCTGATAAGCGACATTCATTACAGAAAAGGACTGATATGCGTCGATTGTCATAAAAAAAGCGATGCAATGGGCGATGGAAAGCTTTATTCCTCGGAGACAGAAAAAAATGCCATTAAGGTAGCTTGCCAGAGCTGCCATGGCGGATTTGGCAGGTTTCCTGATTTGAAATGGGTTAAATATAAAAAAGGGAAATATTATTTTAGGTCGATTAAAGGACAAATTTATGATATCAAACAATTCAAAAAGACAACAGCGCACGGATTATTTCACAAAAATGTGGCATGTTCTGCATGTCATTCGGCATGGCAAAATGAAAATTACGGGCTTAATCTTCTAAGAGATGACGGGTCAGAATATGAAATATGGAAAAATTTGGCAAGTGAAGATCCGTATCTTGAAGATTTTTTGACTAAAGCGCTGAAGAATTCAAACCGTGACGGAAAGATTCCGCAACCTGAAATGCCCGATAGAGTCACAGGAAAAATGCATAAAGGAATATGGTATTCGGAATGGATTATGAGAAGATGGAGCTATTTTACCCTTGGAATCACAAACTACGGAAAGATTAAGATATTGCGTCCGTTGTTTGGGTATAGGCTTAGCTACAAAGATGCAGACGGAAATCTCATCATCAACAATACGAATAAGTCAGGCGAGGAAAAGATGAGCGGATTCGTTCCGTATGACCCGCACACCACAACCCTTTACGGAAAATCGTGCGCTATGTGTCATGAAAATCGCTATGTACTAAACAAAAAAAGGTTGTTGAAAGAGGGTGTTATGAAACTGCTTTACGGAAAAGTCATAAACGGCAAAAATCTGCCTAAGGAGGTGCAACGGAAAATGCAGTCAATTTTTTACAAAAAGACTGCAGCCGGAATGTTTTACAAGGAAAAATAATTAAGTTTCTACTATTTTCTCATCGTGGCGAGGTTTGCTTACTTTTTGATCGTTCAAAAAGTAAGGGAGTAAAGTTTTGGTCATTCAAAAAGTAAGAAAGAAAAAAGTGGCTCAAAATAACAAAAGAGAAAGCCGCATCAAGCTGCTCCCTCTTTGATTTGGGTTAATTGACTTTTAGTTTATATCAAATGTTGATAGGCTGTTGACAAAGCCCCCTCTTCTTTTCTTCTTGATGTTTATAGGCTATACACATTCTTTCTGCGCCCGATTCTTAGAACCAGCACAATAAGTTCATCATTTTCAATCCTGAATATTGCCCTGATTTTTCTTGCAATTATAAATCTGTATTGTCCCTGAAATTTTGTTCCCTTTAGTTCGGTAACCTTTTTCGATTTTTTAAGTATAGCAAAATTTTCTGCGAGATATTGTATTTTCTCTGCTATAAATTGTCTTTCCACCGGGTTAAAACTTTTCAGATCTTCAACAGAACGTTCCGAGTATTCAACTCTCAATTGTTATGCCCAATTTCTTATATACTTTGCTGCTGTCATACACTTTCATCTTTTTATCTTTTATTTTTTGTGTAATGTCATCTGCAATTATGCCATCGGTATAATCAAAATAAAAATCCAAAGCTTCCTCGACCACTTCCTTCTGGGTTTTATTCAAAATTTTAGATACAGCTTCTAACTCTTTTGCTACAGATGAGTCCAATGATATCAATTTTTTTACTACGGCCATGCTGTTCCTCCATCTATTCAGATATACCTAAATATATATACAAAGATATATTTGTCAAATAGATAGACAGCAGATTTTTGAGTAGGCATGAATTATGAATTAAAAAAGAATTATAGATTTTGGATTTTAAATTTTTGATTATGAATTGTGGATTATGTCTCTTGTCACTGCAAGCACCACTTTAATTTTATTGTCACGGCGGTCGTCTTTTATTTTATTGTCACTGCGAGGAGGATAGCGACGAAGCAGTCTCTCTTGCAAACAATGTTTGGGATTGCTTCGCTCACTTGCGTTCGCTCGCAATGACGGGAAAGATGGATTCCTGCTTCCGCAGGAATGACAAAAGGGGATAATTG
>Ga0256829_1003311_pt1 | contig 11258 bp, 8 predicted proteins | sample 131447metaG_FD_185979 | JGI IMG/M metagenome (GOLD analysis project Ga0256829, IMG submission 185979) | Hydrothermal vent microbial communities from Lau Basin, Pacific Ocean - 131-447 | ecosystem: Environmental > Aquatic > Marine > Hydrothermal vents | place: Pacific Ocean: Lau Basin | collected... | reverse complement strand
TTGTTAAAAGCATGCTTGAAACTGAAGTTGCATGAGTTAAAGCAACGCGAGCAACTTTTAATGGGTCTATGATACCAGCTTCAAACATATCTACATATTCACCGCTAGCTGCGTTAAAGCCTATAGTATCTGACTCTGAGTTTTCGATTGTATTTACAACAACACCTCCATCAAAGCCGGCATTTGCGGCAATTTGTTTAATAGGTGCTTTTACAGCTCTTAATATAATCTCAGCACCTACTTTCTGATCACCTTCTAAATGGTTCATGTCAACTTTCATAGCAGCGCGTGCAATTGCCGCACCACCACCTATAACAATACCCTCTTCAACAGCAGCTTTTGTTGCGCTTAGTGCATCATCAACACGATCTTTTCGCTCTTTCATTTCAGTTTCAGTAGCAGCACCCACCTTAATAACAGCTACACCGCCACTGAGTTTTGCAAGTCTTTCTTGTAGTTTTTCTTTATCATATTCAGAACTTGTAGCATCAATTTGGGTTTTAATTTCAGCAATTCTTGCTTGTACATTTTCAGGTTTTCCCGCACCACTGACTATAACAGTATTATCTTTATCCATAACAACACGAGAGGCTTGACCTAAATTATCAATCGTTGTACCTTCTAATGTCAATCCAACTTCTTCGGATATTACTGTACCACCGGTTAGTATTGCAATATCTTCCAGCATAGCCTTTCGTCTATCACCAAAACCAGGTGCCTTAACTGCGCTAATATTTAACACGCCGCGAAGCTTATTAACGACTAAAGTAGAAAGAGCTTCACCCTCAACATCTTCAGCTACTATTAAAAGCGGTCGTGATGCTTTTTGAACCTGCTCTAGTACCGGAAGTAATTCTTTTAAATTAGATATCTTTTTATCTATCAATAGCAAATACGGATTTTCTACCTCAGCTATCATTTTTTCGCTATTTGTTATAAAATACGGACTTAAATATCCTCTGTCAAACTGCATACCTTCCACCACTTCAAGCTCATCGGCGATACCTTTAGCCTCTTCAACCGTGATAACACCGTCTTGACCGACTTTTTCCATAGCCTCAGCTATCATGTCACCTATCTCAGCATCAGAGTTTGCAGAGATGGTAGCAACTTGAGCTATGCCTTTTTTCCCGTCAACAGTTTTTGATAAATCTTTTAAGTTTTTAAGTATCACTTCACAAGCTTTATCCATACCTCTTTTTACTTCAACAGGATTAGCTCCAGCTGTGATGTTGCGCAAGCCTTCTTGAAAAATTGCATTTGCCAACACTGTCGCAGTTGTTGTTCCGTCTCCTGCTTCATCTGCAGTTTTTGATGCAACCTCTTTAACCAATTGTGCACCCATATTCTCAAGTCTATCTTTTAATTCTATCTCGCGAGCGACCGACACGCCATCTTTTGTGATGACAGGAGCACCAAAACTTTTTTGAATAAGCACATTACGACCACGAGGTCCCATAGTAACTTTTACCGCATCCGTAAGTTTTGTAACGCCATGTGCCAATGAATTTCTTGCTTTATCAGAAAATATAATCTCTTTTGCCATTATTTATATCCTTTTATTATTTGATTATTCCGAAAATATCGTCAGTATCGATTATTAGATATGTTTTACCGTCTAAAGATAATTCATTACCGGTATATTTACCAAAAACTACTTTATCTTTACAAGAGATATTTTTTACCTCTTCACTAGCAGCTACTACGATACCCTCAGATGGTTTCTCTTTTGCGCTATCTGGGATAATTATCCCACTTGCCGTAGTAGCGGCCTCTTCGATTCGTTCTACTAACACACGTTTTCCTAATGGTTGAAAATTCATATAACCTCCTAATAATTTATTTTGTGTAATTCTACATCATATTTACTAAAATGTCAATACTTTGATAGATATAGACTAAATAATAGTTATCCTATATGACTATAGTTTATTGATGTATAGTATATATACTAATAAAATATATATACTTTATAAAGATTAAAGGTTACATAGTATAAAATTCTGCCTCTAAATTGTCAAGGTAGCTCAGCTGGTTAGAGCGCTGGTCTCATAAGCCGGAGGTCGAGAGTTCAAGTCTCTCTCTTGACACCATATGTTTAATCTTTCATGAATTTATCTATCTAACTACAAACTCATTACTTTTATTATGATAAAATCTAACTACAAACTAAAGTAAAATAATAGACTTCTTGCAAATTAACATAGATTTTTAAAGGATAATTTATGAATCAGATTAAAAAAATTCTCATAGCAAATCGGGGTGAGATTGCTCTTAGGATTATACGAGCCTGCAAAGAGATGGATATTATCAGTGTTGTCATATTTTCTGAAGCAGACATAGAAGGTGCTTGGCTAAAAAAAGCAGATGAATGCTATCCGTTGTTAGGTGACCCTATCAAAGCATACTTGGATTATGAACGTATTATTGCCACTGCCAAAAAAGCTAGTTGCGACGCCGTACATCCTGGATACGGATTCTTATCAGAAGATGCCGATTTTGCCCAATGCTGTCAAGACAATAACTTGATTTTTATTGGTCCTAAACCTGAACATATTGCCCTTTTTGGTGATAAAATAGCATCAAAACGCGCGGTAAAAGATATAGATGTCCCGATATTGCCGGGAACTGACACACCCATTACTGATATACAAGAAGCCTTACATGTAGCCGAAAATATCGGGTTTCCGGTTATTATAAAAGCTGCTTTTGGGGGCGGTGGAAGAGGCATGAGAATTGTTAATAGCGCAGATGAGTTTCAAAGCATGTATGAAGATGCCACAAACGAATCAAAAAAATTTTTCGGTAAAGATGAGATGTTTATAGAAAAATACCTCTTAAATCCTCATCATATCGAAGTTCAAATATTAGCCGATAAATATGGAAATGTTCTGCATCTAGGCAACAGGGACTGCTCAATACAAAGAAGACATCAAAAGATTGTAGAAATAGCACCCTCGCCCTATCTAAAAGCAAGCGTCAAAGCAAAGCTATATGAGATTTCGCTCCTAGCGATTAAGAAGCTCGGATATGAGAGTGTTGCCACTATTGAGTTTTTAGTGGATGATTTTGATAATATCTATTTTATTGAGATAAACACCAGAATTCAAGTTGAGCATCCAATTACCGAGATGATCAGCGGGATAGATCTAGTAGAGCGAATGATTGAAGTAGCCCAAGCAAAAAAATTGACCATCAAGCAAAAAGATATAGCCCTAAGAGGCTATGCAATAGAGTTTCGTATAAACGCCGAAGATCCAAATCATAATTTTACACCATCGCCGGGAAAATTAACACAATATTTAGCCCCCGGAGGTCCGGGTGTAAGACTTGATTCTATAGCATATCAAGATTATACGATTTCACACTTTTATGATTCACTCATTGCAAAACTTATAGTATGGGGGATCTCATGGGAAGAAGTTGTTAAAAAATCAAAGCGGGCTTTAGATGAATTTTTAATTGCTGGAGTACCTACAAACATTTCATTGCATAGACAAATAGTAAAAGATAATGATTTTGCACATGGGCATTTTAATACAGGGTATCTAGAAAAGAAATTATCTCTATTTAATTTAGAAGTAGTCGATGATATAAAAAAAGAGCAGGAAAAAATGCAACGCATCAAAGATGTCATAGATGCAATTAAAAGAAACCATCTAAGTGTCAGATATTAGCTTTGCTCGCATAATCGCTTCCCCAATCGTACATGCTCTTTAAAACCGGTTTTAATTTTTTACCGATTGGCGTAAGCGAATAAACAACTTTTGGAGGAACTTCCGCAAAAACTTCTCGTTCAATGATATTTTTTTCCTCCAACTCTTTTAGTTTAACGATGAGGGTTTTTTGACTAATTTCATGAATATCTTCATGCAACTCTTTAAATCTTTTAGCGCCGTCGAGTAAATACCAAATAACCGCCAACTTCCATCTGTCGTTAAATATATCAAGCGTAATTGCCACCGGGCAAGTATATTCTTTATTATCTACATAATACATGCATTTCCTTTTTGGCATAATACTACATATTATAACATATATGACTATCATCTATCTTTACTTACCTAAACTAAAGTAAGAGAAGTATAAGTTTACTACTGATATAATCTTTGCATGATAACTTAAAATATGGAGAAACAAATGAATAACCAATGTATGAAAGCCATGGATTTTAGACATGCTTGTAAGATATTTGATGAGAAAAAGAAAATTTCTGAAGAAGATATGCGTTTTATTTTAGAGGTCGGCAGGAAATCGCCATCATCTTTTGGTATGGAGGCATGGAAATTTTTAGTTATTACAAATGAAGAACTAAAAGCAAAACTAAGACCTGTCTGCTGGGATCAAGTGCAAGTTACATCTTGTTCACATTTAGTCATTGTATTAGCAGGGATTGATAGTGTAAAAGTACAATCAGGAGAAGTGAAAAAACGATTTGCCAGAAAAATAAACAAGCAAGAAACACTGGATTTTTATATGCAACTTTATGCCAGCCATCTGAAAAACACGCTTGAGAGTGATGAAAATATCTATGCATGGACGTCCAAGCAGAGCTATATCGCTGCTGCGAATATGATGACATCTGCTGCTTTTATAGGCATAGATTCTTGTCCTATTGAAGGATATGAAAAAGACAAAGTTGAACAAATTTTACAATTAGATACAACAAAATTTCAACTCTCACTTGTTTTACCATTTGGCTACAGAGCACAGCCACAACCGGCACAAATAAGACTTCCATTTGAAGATGTTGTAGAATTTATACAGTAATACAGTAATATGGATAGATTTAAGCCATCAATCATAATTCAAAATCGTCATATCCAAACTGTCGGTGCAATGATTTTTACAAAACCGGCAGATATTAAGATAGAAATTGAACAGTTTGAGTTAGATGATGGTGATTTTTTAGAATGCTTTTGGTATAGATATTCAAACGATCCGACTACTCCAATTGTTATACTGTTTCATGGGCTTGCCGGCTCATTTAAGTCTCATTACATTCAACAAATTATGCCTAAGCTGGCAACCAATAATTTTAACGCGGTTATCATGCATTTTAGAAGTTGTTCAGGAAAGATGAATAGGCTCCTACGCTCTTATCATAGTGGAGAAACAGGCGATGCAAAGGCTTTTATAAAACATATACAACATCTATATCCAAAAGCAAAACTTTTTGCAGTAGGGTATTCTCTTGGTGCAAATATGCTTCTTAAGATGTTAGGTGAATATAAAGACATAGCGCCCATAACAGCGGCTGTGTCTGTTAGTGCTCCGATGCAGCTAGATATATGTGCCACACAACTAAATACCGGTACATCTAAAATATATCAAGCTTATCTGATGAAAGATTTAAGAAAATTCTTATACACAAAAGTAAAAATGCACGATACAAAAAAAATGATTGGGCTGGATATTAAAGATATTAAAAATATTAAAACTTTTTGGGATTTTGATGAAGCATATACTGCGCCCGCACATGGATTTGCCTCTGCACAAGATTATTATAATAAATCAAGCTCAAAGCAATATCTTAGATTTATACAAACAAAGACCTGTATAATCCAAGCTCTTGATGATCCTTTCATGACCCCCAAAATTCTGCCTCATCAACATCAATACACAAAAGATACGCAACTGCTTATTTGTAAGCATGGTGGACATGTAGGATTTATACAAAACCTATTTCCAAAACCGAGATTTTATTTAAATGATACGATAATAAAATATTTTAACAACTTTATCTAATAAACAACTCCTCTGCTATAATTTCACTAATGAAAAAGAAATCAAATTTTAAAGTGGTATCACCATACGAACCGGCAGGCGATCAACCTACAGCCATAAAAGCACTTTCAGATTCTATTCTTGAAGGTAATCGCTATCAAACACTTGAAGGTGTTACAGGAAGCGGCAAGACGCATACAATGGCTCGTATTATAGAAAATGTACAAATGCCGACAATAATTATGACACACAACAAAACTTTAGCTGCACAACTTTACTCAGAGTTTCGCCAATTTTTTCCAAATAATCATGTCGAATACTTTGTCTCATATTATGATTATTATCAACCAGAAGCTTATATACCGCGCCAGGATCTTTTTATAGAAAAAGATAGTGCTATAAATGATGAACTTGAGCGTTTGCGGTTGTCGTGTACTGCCAATTTGTTAAGTTATGATGATGTTATCGTCATAGCATCGGTATCGGCAAATTATGGTCTAGGAGATCCCAAAGAGTATCTAAAAATGGTGCAAGCTCTCGGCGTAGGAGACATTATCTCTCAAAAAAAGCTTCTGTTGCGACTAGTTGATATGGGATATACAAGAAATGATAACTATTTTGATAGCGGTAATATACGCGTCAGTGGAGATGTGATTGATATTTACCCACCATATCTTCAGGATGAAGCTTTACGGATAGAGTTTTTTGGCGATGAGATAGATTCCATCTATAAGTTCGATCCACTGCAAAATAAGCGTTTGGAGGATTTTAAATCCATAACAATATACGCAACAAGTCAGTTCAGTGTTAGCCATGAACGCTTAGTAGTAGCTATCAAACGAATAGAAGATGAGTTAGATGAAAGATTGGATTATTTTTTAAAAGAGGGGAAACTGGTTGAAGCACAAAGACTAAAACAAAGAGTGGAATTTGATCTTGAAATGCTGCAAACAACAGGTATGTGTAAAGGAATTGAAAATTATTCCAGACTTTTAACTGATAAAAAAGCGGGAGAAACTCCTTTTACGCTGCTTGATTATTTTGCAGTAAAACATAAAAATTATTTAACTATTATTGATGAATCACATGTGAGTCTGCCTCAATTTCGAGGAATGTATGCCGGCGATCGTGCCAGAAAAGAGGTATTGGTTGATTACGGCTTTAGGCTTCCAAGCGCACTTGACAACAGACCTCTTACGCTTGATGAATATATCAATAAAATGCCGCACTATCTATTTGTATCAGCCACACCCTCCCAATACGAGCTTGACCTCTCAGTCATCAAAGCAGATCAGATCATCAGACCTACCGGCTTGCTTGACCCCATAATAGAAGTAAAACCGCTTAGTAACCAGGTCGAAGATATCCATGATGAGATTAAAAAAGTAACTATTAATGACGAACGCATATTAATTACAGTTTTAACAAAGAAAATGGCTGAAGCACTGACCAAATATCTTGCGGATCTTGGCATAAAAGTACAATATATGCATTCAGACATTGACACCATACAAAGAAACCAAATTATTCGCTCTTTAAGAATTGGAGAGTTTGATGTGCTAATTGGAATAAACCTGTTAAGAGAAGGGCTTGACTTACCTGAAGTGAGCTTAGTGGCTATTCTTGATGCTGATAAAGAGGGATTTTTAAGAAGTGAAACTGCTTTGATTCAAACAATAGGACGTGCCGCTAGACATCAAAAAGGGCGGGTTATACTGTATGCCGACAAAATGACAGGTTCAATGCAGCGAGCTATCGAGAAAACAAAAATACGAAGAAAACTACAAGAAGACTACAACAAAGAACACAACATCATACCAACAACTACTAAACGTGCATTAGATACAGATCTAAAAGCTGAAGACCATGGTGACTTATACTCAAAACATAAAAAAATGGATAAAATGCCCGCTAGCGAGCGTAAAAAAATTTTAAAAGAGTTAACTGATAAAATGAAAAAAGCAGCTAAAGAATTAGAATTTGAAGAAGCAGCCCGCCTGCGCGATGAAATAACAAAAATTAAAAAATTATAGCCTTAAGGACAAAAATGCAAGACATGCTACATCACTTAGTGACATACGGTTATATAGGATTGTTTATCTATTCTCTAGGTGGTGGATTTGTAGCGCTAATGGCTGCATCAGTGCTATCATATATGGGCAAAATGGATTTAGCCACATCTATGGCAATCGCATTTACCGCAAATGTTATAGGAGATAATTTACTGTTTTATTTAGCTAGAAACCAAAAAGAAGTTTTACATACATATCTAAAAAAACATCGAAGAAAACTGGCTCTTGCTCATTTAAAGATGAAACAATACGGTTCTTGGATCATATTTATACAAAAATTTATATATGGCATTAAAACGCTGATTCCAATAGCCATAGGGTTGACAAAATATGATTTGAAAAAATTTACTATATTAAATATCCTATCAGCCGTTATCTGGACGTTTACAGTAGGACTTGGGAGCTTTTATTTTGGCGCAACACTCATGCATCTCTATGGCATTCTAATATCCAAACCATATATTACTATTATTTTTGTTTTATTATTAATAGCACTTATATGGGCATATCTAACATTGGCAACTAGAAAAAAAACAAAGAGATAAAAGGGCAATTTGCCTTTTTATCTATCGGTGGCTTAGAAGCTGTCTATAATGCTGTTAAATGTTGCGCTTGGACGCATTGCAGAGTTTGCTTTTATATTATCAGGTCTATAATAACCACCTATATCCTGAGGTCTTCCCTCAATTGACAATAATTCTTGTAGTATTTTTTCTTCATTATCTTTTAAGCTTTTAGCAATATCTGTAAATTTATTTGCAAGAACACTATCATCAGTCTGATTGGCAAGAGCATCTGCAAAATACTGTGCAAGAAAAAAGTGGCTTGCTTTATTGTCAGGTTCCCCAGCCTTTCGTGACGGTGTTTTATCGTTATCAAGATATGCCGCATTTGCTTTATCTAATGCCAATGTAAAGGTTTCAATCTCTTGTGAGTCATATTTTCTGGCTATAAATCTGAGCGATTCAGCAAGCGCTAAAAACTCACCCAACGAATCCCATCTCAAATGTCCCTCTTTTAAAAATTGGTCAACATGTTTTGGCGCAGAACCGCCGGCACCTGTCTCAAACAATCCTCCACCGGCAAGAAGCGGAACTATTGAAAGCATTTTAGCCGAAGTTCCAAGTTCTAAGATAGGAAATAGGTCGGTTAGATAATCTCTTAACACGTTTCCTGTAACGGAGATCGTATTCAGACCCTCACGAATACGCTTAAGTGAATATGCCATGGCATCTTGTGGTGCTAAAATTTGATATTCTATGTTATCTACGTCAAATTCAGGTAGATACTGCTGTACTTTTTTGATCACATTTGCATCATGTGCACGATTTTTATCTAGCCAAAAAATAGCGGGAACGCCTTCAATCTCTGCACGCTCAACCGCCAATCTAACCCAGTCTTTAATAGGAACATCTTTAGCGCGCGACATTCTCCATATATCTCCCTTTTGAACATTAAAACTCATCAATACAGAACCATCGCTATCTTTGACTTCAACGATTCCATCTTCCTCAATCTCAAAAGTTGTCGGATGAGAACCATACTCCTCTGCTTTTTGAGCCATAAGCCCTACATTAGAAACTGAACCCATAGTAGTCACATCAAATTGCCCGTTACGTTTTGAATCTTCAATGATTTCGCTATACATTGTTGCGTAACATCTATCCGGAATAGTAACGATTGCCTGTTTAGGCTTGCCGTCAGGTCCCCACATTTTACCTCCGTCACGTACAACAACAGGCAAAGATGCGTCTATAATAATGTCATTTGACGCATGTAGATTTGTAATACCTTTATCTGAATCAACCATGGCTATAGCTGCTTGCTTTTTATAAACATCAGAAATTGCATCTTTGATCTCTGTTTGCTTATCAGCTGATAGCTTTTGTATCTTTTTATATAAATCTCCAAGACCAAGGTTAGCACTCACCCCTATCTCTTTAAACTCTGCTGCATATTTGTCAAATACATCTTTAAAATAAACTGACACCGCATGTCCAAATATAATTGGATCAGAAACCTTCATCATCGTAGCTTTTAGATGTAGCGACCAAAGAATATCATCAGATTTTGCTGTTTGTATAGTATCAAAAAGAAAACTGCGTAACTCTGTAACGCTCATAAATGTACCGTCTAGTATCTCTTTATCTTGCGCATCTATCTCTTTTAATACTTTGCCGTTTAACGAAATAGTAACCTTACCGTCTTTATTTTTAATAACCGACTGTTCATTGGCATAAAAATCACCTTTATCCATTGACATGACTTTGGTTTTTGAATTATCATCCCATGGACGAAGCTTATGTGGATGTTTCTTTGCATATTGCTTAACAGCCTCAGCTGCTCTACGATCTGAATTGCCTTCACGCAAAACTGGATTTACAGCAGAACCTAAACATACTGAATATTTTTCTTTTATAGCTTTTTCTTCAGCTGTTTTAGGATTCTCCGGATAATTAGGAATGCCATATCCTTTCTCCTGCAATTCTGCTATTGCTTCTTTTAGCTGCGGAATCGAGGCCGAAATGTTAGGTAATTTAATAATATTGGCAATTGGTTGATGCACCAGTTTGCCTAAATATCCTAACGCGTCCTCTGTTTTTTGAGAATCTGTTAAATACTCTGAAAAATTTGCAATAATTCTTCCAGCCAATGAAATATCTCTTGTCTGTATATCAACACCAACCTTTCTTGAAAAAGCCTGTACAATTGGCAATAACGAATACGTAGCTAATGCCGGCGCTTCATCTATTGCTGTCCAAATTATAGTTGGATTTGTTTGTGCCATTTACCTACTCCTAAATAATTTTATAACTAAACTATATTATCACACTTTTATAAAACAGTTAAACAATAAAGCTTTAATATTCTTCATTTATTTAAATAGTGTAAAAAAGTAACAAATTCATTTTTTAATTGTTACTAAAATACTCACTTAAAGATGATATTCTAAAACGATGGCTCTATTTTCTCTAAGTTGATCTTGCAAGAGGCTGCACTCTTTTTGCAAAAGCGTCTTAAATCCTAATTTGTGATACATCAAAATTACATCGGCCTTCTTAGCACTAATAATAGTACGAACAATCCTATAGCCCTTTAAACTTGCTTGTAATAAACTTTTTTGTATAAGCATTTTTGCAATATCTAAACTGTCAGCCCCCTCTTTTTGAGTAAGAAAATCAAGTATCCAAACTTTTTTGTCTGTATCTATCTCGCAATATGACAACATAGAGATATACTTATAATCCTCTTTCAAAATATCTAGCTGTTGCAAAACATCTTCAATATATGTATTTGTAGCTAGCCTAGGTTCATAATTACATAGTATCGCAACATTTGTTTTGTTTAGAGATGCAATTAAAAAATTTTTATAATAGCAATATATTTTCTTATCAATTGTTATTAATTTTTTAATATTTTCTACCAAGTCAGTTTCTTTTTTGGAGGCAAAAAGCAAGT
>Ga0256829_1003310_pt1 | contig 11263 bp, 7 predicted proteins | sample 131447metaG_FD_185979 | JGI IMG/M metagenome (GOLD analysis project Ga0256829, IMG submission 185979) | Hydrothermal vent microbial communities from Lau Basin, Pacific Ocean - 131-447 | ecosystem: Environmental > Aquatic > Marine > Hydrothermal vents | place: Pacific Ocean: Lau Basin | collected... | reverse complement strand
CCTATAATAGACACCCTCTTACCTATCCACCGATTCATGCAACCAGAGAGCCCCATGACCCAGGACGAATTGAAACAGGCTGTCGCCAAAGCGGCCGTTGATTACATCCAACCGAAACTCGACAGCGACAGTATTGTTGGAGTCGGCACTGGTTCTACCGCCAACTACTTCATCGACTACCTGGCTGAAATCAAGGGCACCTTCGACGGTACCGTGGCCAGTTCCGAGGCCTCTGCCGAGCGCCTGAAGAACCACGGCATTCCCGTGTACGACTTGAATGCGGTTGATGGTATGGCTGTGTATGTGGATGGTGCCGATGAGACCAACCCGGATCTGGAATTAATCAAGGGCGGTGGTGCGGCCCTGACCCGTGAAAAGATTGTTGCCGCCGTGGCCGACGAGTTTGTCTGCATCGCCGATGGCAGCAAGTGGGTGGAGACTCTGGGCGCCTTCCCGCTGCCGGTGGAAGTGATTCCCATGGCGCGCTCGCATGTGGCCCGTGAATTGGTGAAGCTGGGTGGTGACCCGGTGTATCGCCAGGGCTGTGTGACCGACAACGGCAATGTGATTCTCGATGTACACAATATGCAGATCAGCAACCCCAAGAAGTTGGAAGAGCAGATCAATCAGATCGTCGGTGTGGTAACCAATGGCTTGTTTGCACAGCGCAATGCGGATGTGATGATGCTGGGACGTGATTCTGGGGTGGAGATTATTCGTAAGTAGTGGTGGTGAATTGATGGGGTCCCCGCTTACCCCAGGGCACTCTCTCTTGCCTTCGGCAATTCACCTTGTTCGCGGGGGTAACGGGGGTTATGTTGAAGGCCGATTAGCAGCAACCACCGGTATCGCCTTTGTGAACATCACCTTTCGTTTCTGAGGCTGGACGCAAGGTACCGGCGGGCTTGCAGAAGCACCCCAGATTTTGCTCTTCAGCAGGTTCAACTCCTATAAAGGCTTCGCCGAAATCCTGACTGGTGAGCAGATCAAAGGTGCGCTTCGACACTGCCGTGCGCTCACCGCGTACATAGCGATTGCCAAGATCATCTTGCACCTGCTGGAACGGGCCGCGATATACCAACGCCTGACCGGCATCGTATAAATTGTCGCGACTGGGTTTGACCGCTGTCAGAGTCACTGAGCGAAACTCAATGCCTTCCACCACTTGCCAGGGTTCTGCTTCCCATTTGTCGTAACTCACACCGACAAAACCGGCATCGAGAAACGCCTGAATAAATTCCTGCTCCTGAAATGCCCCAGAGATACAGCCGCTCCAGAGTTCGGCGTCAGCCTGCAAGTGCTCGGGGACAAACTCGTCGCTGACGATATCGGATATGGCAACACGGCCGCCGGGCTTCAGTACCCGGAAAATCTCCTGCAGCATTTGCGTGCGGTCTTTCTGGGCCACCAGATTGAGAACGCAGTTGGACACCACCAGGTCGACGCTGTTGTCAGCCACCAATGGTTTGCTTTGCCGCTGCTGAGCCTTCCAATTCTCCAATGCCAACATGGAATCCACATCGGTGACCGGCTGTTCGGTGAGGTAGCCGTTCATGGCATCCACATCCAGCGCCAGGTCCTGAATAAAGCCCTTGCGGAAACTGACGCGATCATTACCCAGGGTGCGTGCCATCTCTTCCTGATATGAGCGGGCCAGGGCCAGCATATCGTCGGTCATATCGACGCCAATGACAAAGCCATCGTCACCCACCAGTTGTGCAGCCATATAGCAGATCTTGCCGCCACCACTGCCGAGATCAAGCACTGTATCGCCTTCGCGCACGTAGCGTGAGGGGTCACCGCAGCCATAATCCCGATCAATAATTTCCTGGGGCAACAATTTCAGCAGTGATGTGTCGTAGTCCACCGGGCAACAAAGAGCCTCCTGCTTGGCTTTGGCGCCCTCGGCGTAACGTTCGCTTACCAGATTCTCAACAGTCATATTTTAGTTCCATCATTTTCTAAGCCATTGGTGGTAGCGCTGCAACCAGCGCAACACACCCTCGGGTTTGTGTGATTTTTTCCATTCGCCTGCCAAGAACTTATTGGCTTCATTAAAGGTGGGGTAGGCGTGAATGGTACCCAGAATTTTGTTGAGTCCCAAACCGTGCTTCATGGCCAGCACCCACTCAGGGAGCATTTCACCGGCGTGCTCGGCCACCACCGTGGCACCCAAAATTTTGTCGCTGCCTTTACGGGTCACCACTTTGACAAAACCTTCGGCACAGCCGTCGGTGATCGCGCGATCGAGATCAGACAGATCGTAGCGACTGATTTCGTACTCCAGACCCTGTTCCTGTGCCTCAGCTTCAGTGACACCGACACTGGCCACCTCGGGACTGGTAAAGGTCACACGGGGAATTACCCGGTAGTCCACCTTGAACTTTTTAAAGCTGCCAAACAGCGCATTCACCGACGCATACCAAGCCTGATGTGCTGCCACATGAGTGAATTGGTAAGGACCGACTACGTCACCACAGGCGTAAATATTGGGGTAGGGGGTTTGCAGGTATTCGTTCACTTCCAGAGTGCCTGCCGCAGTCACTGGCAATTTGAAATCGCAGAATTGGTCGGTGCGTGCCTCGCGACCAATGGCAATCAGCAGCTGATCGAATTCCACGGAGCCGGAACTGCCATCGCTACTCGTCCAATTGGCCAAATGTGGGCCTTTGTCATTACTGAGAGTGTCGCTGCTGAAAGATTCGATGGCGGTGCTCGTCATTACGGTTGCACCGTCGCGCACCAGACTTTTCTCGATCAAAGCACCCGCATCTCCTTCTTCCTTGGGTAACAATTGCTTGCCACGGCCAATCAGAGTGACCTCCGAGCCAAGACGAGTAAAAGCCTGCGCCAACTCACAGCCGATGGGGCCACCACCCATAATCAACAGGCGTTTGGGTTGCTCCTGAATTTGCCACAAGTCTTCCGAAGTTACGTAATCGGTGGCTTCAATACCGGGTATCTTGGGTACGCGAGGGGCCGCGCCAGCGGCGATCACGATATTGCGAGTGGTGATTGTCTTGTCCCCCACCTGCACCTCCCAGGGCGACAAAATGCGCGCATCACCAGTCACGCAGTCGACGCCAAGATCGGTATAGCGTTCGATGGAATCGTGGGGTTCGATGGCCTCAATAGCACCGTGTACTCGCGCCATGACTTGCTTAAAGTCCGGGCCGCCGGAAATTTTCGGCGCCCCAAGATTGGTGGCGAGTTCGAGATTTTTCGCCACCTTGGCGCCGCTGATTAACGCCTTGCTGGGAACACAACCGGTGTTCAAGCAGTCGCCACCCATCTTCTCTCGCTCGATCAGGGTGACCTTGGCCTTCACCGCAGCAGCAATGTAGGAGGTCACCAATCCCGCGGCACCCGCACCAATGACCACCATATTGGTGTCAAATTGCTTGGGTTTGTTAAACGGCTTGTAGATACGATAGGCCTCAAAGCGTCCCACCAACGCCCTCAACACATAGGGCAGTGCCGCCAGCATTACAAAGGCGCCGATGACCCCCGGGGTGAGGATGCCACTGGCACTGAGGGACTCCACTGCGCCCAACTCCGCACCGGCGTTTACGAAAACCGCGGTGCCTGCCAACATGCCCAATTGACTCACCCAATAGAACGTCAGGGCCTTCATTGGGGTCAGCGCAAATGCCAGGTTAATGGCAAAGAAAGGCACCACCGGGATCAAACGCAGGGTGAACAGATAGTAGGCACCGTCTTTTTCGACGCCGCGGTTGATGGTTTTCAATTCATTGGCGAAGCGCTGCTGCACCCAATCACGCACCAAAGTTCTCGCCAGAATAAACGCCAGGGTCGCTCCAATGCTGCTGGCAAACGAGATGATCAGCAGGCCCCAACCAAGACCGAAGAGGGCGCCGCCAAGCAGCGTCATCAACGCGGCAATCGGCAGAGAAAAGGCGGTCACCACTACATAGGCGACGAAGAACAGCACACCGGCGCTCACCGGTTGCTCATGCAACTGTGCCTGGAACCAGTCCACCGCCAGTTGCACATCGTCGCCGAGCCACCAGTAGGCCCCCACCACCAGTGCCAGCAGCAATAAAATCAGTATTTTCTTCATAGTTATTCTCAAAAGTAGGTGCCAAGAGTACGGGAGTCAGAACCTGAAGCGGGATATCAGTTCCATAAAGATATCGCATATTCTTAGAACGATATGGTGGATATTATTGGGCCTCAAAACTTGAGTGTTTGTCGATCAATCTTTATCATCGCAACACTTTGTCGCCAGAGTCAGTAACTTTATTCACTTTGGCGCGCATTTCGGGTGAGCTATTCCACCCCTGTTTAATCCTGGAGAAATATTATGAGTGACAGCATCGTTCACGTAACCGATGCCAGCTTCGACGCCGAAGTACTGAGCGCTGAAGGCCCTGTTTTGGTCGATTTCTGGGCAGAGTGGTGTGGCCCCTGCAAGATGATCGCCCCTGTTCTGGACGAACTGTCCGGCGAGTACGGCGACAAAATCAAAATCTGCAAAATGGACGTTGACGCCAACCAGCAGACTCCAGGCAAGTTCAACATCCGCGGTATTCCGACCCTGATTATCTTCAAGGGCGGTAACGCAGAAGCCACCAAGGTGGGCGCACTGTCCAAAGCCCAGCTTGTCGAGTTTATCGAAGGCGCACTGTAAAAACCCAATATGGCCGCTTTATCACCAAATAAAGCGGCCATATTCTTTGCAGCACATAAAGAGTATGGCTATACTTGCTGCACATTTGGCCATTCAGTAGTTTCCAATACCAGCCTGACCTGTTTTATAGGTTCAATTATAAGGCTCGATAACTGAACCGCCGCGACGGTTTAAATTGTTCGATTTGCTGTTTCCCTGTTTTCCCCGAGACTCTCAAACCTGCTGTTTGACAGCCGATACAGTGCGTAGGCAAGCCGTGGCAATACCGACAACAACAATTATTGGTTATTTATTCACTGTTATTTGTCATCCGACACAAACCCTTAGACTCCTCTTCCCCGAGCAAACTATCGCCAAGCGCTTATGAACCTCACAGATCTAAAAAAGAAACCCATTGAAGAACTGATTACCATCGCCAAAGACATTGGCCTGGAAAACGTTGCCCGCTCTCGCAAGCAAGACATCATCTTTAACATCCTGAAACGTCACGCCAAGAGCGGTGAAGACATTTACGGCGATGGTGTACTGGAAATTTTGCAGGACGGTTTTGGTTTCCTGCGCTCGGCAGAGGGTTCTTACCTAGCCGGCCCCGATGACATCTACGTGTCCCCCAGCCAGATTCGCCGTTTTAACCTGCGCACCGGTGACACCATCTCCGGCAAGATTCGTCCGCCGAAAGAAGGCGAGCGCTACTTCGCTTTGTTGAAAGTCAGCAACATTAACTTCGACAAGCCGGAAAACGCCAAGAACAAGATTCTGTTTGAAAACCTGACGCCGCTGTTCCCCAACGAGCGTCTGGTACTGGAAGCCGGTAACGGCTCCACCGAAGATTTGACCGGCCGTATCATCGACCTGATTGCCCCTATCGGCAAAGGTCAGCGTGGTCTGATCGTGGCACCGCCCAAAGCCGGTAAGACCATCATGATGCAGAACATTGCTCAGGCCATCACCCGCAACAATCCCGAGTGCCACCTGATCGTATTGCTGATTGACGAACGTCCGGAAGAAGTTACCGAGATGCAGCGCTCCGTGCGCGGTGAAGTAGTGGCCTCAACCTTCGATGAGCCGCCTACCCGTCACGTGCAAGTGGCCGAAATGGTAATCGAGAAGGCCAAGCGCCTGGTTGAACACAAGAAAGACGTGATTATTCTGCTGGACTCCATTACCCGTCTGGCCCGCGCCTACAACACCATTGTGCCGTCCTCCGGTAAAGTACTGACCGGTGGTGTGGACGCCCACGCCCTGGAACGCCCGAAGCGTTTCTTCGGTGCGGCACGTAACATTGAAGAGGGCGGCAGCCTGTCTATCGTCGCCACCGCGCTGGTTGATACTGGCTCGAAGATGGACGAAGTAATCTTTGAAGAATTTAAGGGTACCGGTAACCAGGAACTGCGTCTGGATCGCAAGATTTCCGAGAAGCGCGTTTACCCGGCCATCAACGTGCGTCACTCCGGCACCCGTCGCGAAGATCTGTTGATGCGTGAAGATGAACTGCAACGCGTGTGGATTCTGCGCAAGCTGTTGAACGACATGGAAGATGTGGCCGCCACAGAATTCCTGATCGATAAGCTTAAGGATCACAAGACCAACGACGAGTTCTTCTTGTCGATGAAGCGCAAGTAAGATTTACCGTCATTGCCAGTAGAGTAAAGAAGGTGAATTGAAGCGAAGCTTCAAGAGATTGCCGCGCCGCAGCTCGCAATGACGCAGCTTTTAAAATTCCACACACAATGTGGTACCTAAAAAGGGAGAAGGCCAAAAGCCTCCTCCCTTTCTTTTTGTAGCGCGCAAAAATCTATTCATCATGACTGCTCTGCAAATTATCCATCGCCCGTTTTATGGCCTTTAAACGCCGCAACTTGCGCGCCTTGGAGCTCTTACCCGGCTCAGTGGATTCATCAATGCCGTCCAATTCCTGCTTCAGTGCCTTGTAGCTTGTTTCCAGATCACCAATGCGTTGGGCTCGCTCGGCCTTATCAAACACCATGGCCTCCGGATCAACGTTGTTGTCACCAGCCAACACATAAGAGCGTTCGGGTATCAGGGGGTGGTCGAGACGACGCTGGTTCATGATTGATGGTGAAGCGATCTCGATATACTGACTATGCAAGCTGTCCATAATCTGGCGACGCAATTGCGAACGCACCGACAGCATTTGTTTAACGTTTTCCAGAAAACCGCTGACTCGGTAGACCACCGAGAAATCCCCCAAAGACATGACATACACAAACGGGTCGGACAGTTCAGTATCCAGTGCCGCCTGAATCAGCAGGCCTTCCACCAAATGATGATCCACATCGTAGCCGAGCGATACCTCTGCCGAGATGATAGTACCGCTGGCGTGCACCACCTTTACCGGGTTGGCTGCCAAATAGGTATTGGGCAGTGTCAGCAAGTCACGATCCACGGTTTGAATTTCGGTATGAAACAGGTCGCGTTCAGTAACGCGACCAAAATGCTCGCCCACCTCAATAAAGTCGCCCGGAACATAACTGTTTAACGAACGCAGCATAAAACCCGCCATAGCATTGGCGGCGATGGTGGGCGAAGACAAAGTGATAATGGCGGTAAGCAACAAGCCCAACAGAGTGAGTAACTGGCCGCGCATATCGCTTTCCAATGGCAGTGTCAGAATGATGCCAATAATGGCGGACAAGACGACGAACAAACCCCACAACTGACCTCGAAAACGATGCCCCTGAGTAGGTACGGAGGGCTTGCGCGACAACAGATTAACGACAACCACCGCAGCGGCCAGAATCGCCAGCGCCGGTACAAAGGGCACTAACCAGGCTTCCAATACTGCCCAGATACTTTCCATAGTTATTCCTTACTCTTGCTATTGTCTTCCAGCTTCTATGCTCTTTGTAGGTTCGTGCTTGCGGTGCCAGTGGCCCGAGTTCGATTGAGCCTCTACAATAGCGTCTTTTCAAGAAACGACGCCTCTCCATGAAATATAAAGACCTGCGCGACTTTATCAAGCTGTTGGAAAAACGCGGTCAGCTCAAGCGCGTAAAAGCGCCTGTCAGCCCCGATCTGGAAATGACCGAAATCTGCGACCGCACATTGCGCGCCGGGGGTCCGGCCCTGCTGTTTGAAAACGTCACAGGTTACGATACACCGGTGCTGGGTAATCTGTTCGGCACCCCCGACCGTGTGGCTCTGGGTATGGGCGAAGAGTCAGTGGAGAAGCTGCGCGACGTTGGCAAGCTGCTGGCATTTTTGAAAGAGCCCGATCCGCCGAAGGGCCTGAAAGACGCCTGGCAAAAACTACCCATCTTCAAACAAGTCTTGAATATGGGGCCTAAAGAGGTGAGCCGCCCGGCCTGCCAGCAGATCGTGATTCACCAGAACGATGTGGACCTGGACAAGCTGCCGATTCAAACCTGTTGGCCTGGCGACGCCGCACCATTGGTCACCTGGCCATTGGTGATTACCCGCGGCCCCAACAAAGAGCGCCAAAACCTGGGTATCTATCGCATGCAAAAAATCGGCAAGAACAAGCTGATTATGCGCTGGTTGTCCCATCGCGGCGGCGCCCTGGATTTTCGCGAGTGGCAGCAAACCCACCCCGGCGAACCCTACCCGGTATCCGTGGCACTGGGTGCAGACCCGGCCACCATTCTCGGCGCGGTTACACCAGTGCCCGATACCCTGAGTGAGTACGCCTTCGCCGGGTTGCTGCGCGGTGAAAAAACCGAGGTAGCCAAGAGTCTAAGCAATGATCTGCAAGTTCCCGCTTCTGCGGAGTTCGTGCTCGAGGGGTATATCTACCCGGATGAACTTGCCGACGAGGGCCCCTATGGCGATCACACCGGCTATTACAACGAAGTGGATCAGTTCCCGATATTTACCGTAGAGCGTATTACCCATCGCAAAGACCCGATCTACCACAGCACTTACACCGGAAGACCACCGGATGAGCCGGCCATTTTAGGCGTGGCACTCAACGAGGTGTTTGTTCCGATTTTGCAAAAGCAGTTCCCGGAGATCGTGGACTTCTATCTGCCCCCCGAGGGTTGCTCCTACCGCATGGCGGTGGTCACCATGAAGAAGCAATACCCCGGCCACGCCAAACGCGTGATGATGGGTGTATGGTCCTTCCTGCGCCAGTTTATGTACACCAAGTTTGTAATCGTCACCGACGACGACGTTAACGCCCGGGACTGGAACGATGTGATCTGGGCCATCACCACGCGCATGGACCCGGCACGGGATACCACGCTGGTGGAGAACACCCCAATCGACTACCTGGACTTCGCCTCACCGGTATCGGGTCTGGGTTCGAAGATGGGCATGGATGCCACCAATAAATGGCCCGGGGAAACTGATCGCGAGTGGGGCGAACCGATTCTCAAAGACCCCAAAGTCGTCGCACGTGTGGATGAAATCTGGGACAGCCTGGGAATCGACTTGTAGGCCGGAGATCAACTCTGGCAGAGCATCAACGCTATACCTGCTTAAAGGGCAATGCCTCTGCACACTGCTGGCGGTATTGCTCAATCGCAGGTTTCTCCCGCTGCAGGAAGTCACCGACGGCGTCATTGAACGCCGGTTCCACCAACCAGTGATTGGAGTAGGTGAGCACCGGTTCAAAGCCTCGCTGAATCTTGTGCTCTCCCTGGGCACCAGGGTCAAAGCGCTGCAGGCCTCGCTCTATCGCAAATTCGATGCCCTGGTAGTAACAGGCTTCGAAGTGCAATCCGGGCACCTCTTCACGACACCCCCAATAGCGGCCATACAGACACTCGTTATCAAAGAAGCATAGCGAAGCCGCAATACGTCGCCCCTCCCGGTATGCCACAACCATCAGCAACTGATCTCCCACAGCCTCGCCCAGGCGCGCAAAGAAGTCGCGATTGAGATAGCCCGTAGCGCCGCTGCGCTTCAAATATGTCATATGATAAAACTGGTAGAAGGCGTCCCAGTCCTGCGGAGTAATATCCGACCCCGTTAGCCGCTGCAGGGTGACATCCGCAGCCCGAACTTGCTGACGCTCCTTGCGCAGGTTCTTGCGCTTGCGCGAGGCAAAGCCCGACAGGAAATCGTCAAAGCTGGTGTAATCACGATTGAACCAGTGGAACTGGCAACCCTGGCGCTGCTGCCAGTCCAGCGCCTGCCATTGGCTGCTCAGGGCCTTGTCGGGAAACAACAGATGCGCACCACTGAAACCCTGGGCTTCGCAGAACTGGCGCAACCATGTTAGTGCCAGGGGCAACACTGCACCCAATTCGTGAGAATCAGCACAGGCAATACGGGGACCGGTGGCCGGGGTAAAAGGCACGGCACACACCAGCTTGGGATAGTAGGCCAGTCCGTTGCGGTGATAGGCCTCCGCCCAAGACCAATCGAAAACGTATTCACCCCAAGAGTGGGTTTTGCAGTACATGGGCATCGCCAGAACCAATTTTTCACCGTCATAACCCAGTAAATGGGCTACCTGCCAGCCGCTCTCAGCATCGCCGCTGGCATTTTCCTCTCCGTTGCAGGCTATGTTTCCTGGGGTGCAGCCGCTGTCTTCCAATGCGGTTAGAAAACCATACTGCACAAACGGGTAGTCGGTTTTCCACAGCGCCTGCCAGGCCTCGGCTGAAACCCTGTGAATGGTGTCCACCACTTGAAACTCGATACCCATAAACCCTATCTTTTATCCATTCTCAATAGTTTTCGGCAATCAGTGCCTATGCCACAATAGACGCACTTCTACGCCCTACGACGCTGCACTATACGAAGATCATGACGCTAAACGAACTAAAATATATTGTCACCCTGGCCCAGGAACAACACTTTGGCCGCGCCGCTGAGCGCTGCTATGTGTCACAGCCGACACTGAGCATCGCAGTTAAAAAGCTGGAAGAAGAACTGGGCACGAGTTTGTTTGAGCGTTCCAAAAGTCGCGTACAAACCACACCGCTGGGTGAGAAGATTGTTGCGCAGGCACAACTGGTGCTGGAGCAAACCGCCGTCATCAAACAAATAGCCAGCGAAGGCAAAGGGCAGCTCACCAGCCCCCTGAATGTAGGCGCCATCTTTACCATTGGGCCGTTCCTGTTTCCCCACTTTATTCCGCAACTGCAGCGCCAGGCACCGGAAATGCCCCTGTATGTTGAAGAGGGGTATACCGCCACTCTGCGCCAGAGACTGCGCAAGGGAGATCTGGACGCGATCATTATCTCTCTGCCATTCAGCGAGCCCGACGTAGTCACCCTCAACCTCTACGATGAACCTTTTGTCGTATTGATGGACCACAATCACCCGCTCACCGCCAAGAGTGAAATCCTGCCTGAAGACCTTAACGACCACGACGTACTGCTGCTGGGCAAGGGCCACTGCTTCCGCGATCAGGTTTTAGAGGCCTGTCCCAATCTGCAGCCACGCCTGGAAAACACTGCGCACACGCGTACAGCTGCGGAGGGAAGTTCTCTGGATACTCTGCGCCATATGGTGGCTTCTGGTTTGGGCATCACCATTCTGCCTTTGTCAGCCGCTCTTGCCTCTCAGTATTCCAACAACATTCTGGTAACACGCCCCTTTGCCAGCCCGGTACCAGAGCGCACTGTGGCACTGGCCTGGCGCGCCAGCTTTCCGCGCCACAAGGCCATCGATGCGTTG
>Ga0256829_1003309_pt1 | contig 11266 bp, 4 predicted proteins | sample 131447metaG_FD_185979 | JGI IMG/M metagenome (GOLD analysis project Ga0256829, IMG submission 185979) | Hydrothermal vent microbial communities from Lau Basin, Pacific Ocean - 131-447 | ecosystem: Environmental > Aquatic > Marine > Hydrothermal vents | place: Pacific Ocean: Lau Basin | collected... | reverse complement strand
AATCCGGGGTTTCAGGCTTCAGCCATTTATTATCTTGAAGCTTGCCCCGCGGGGAATAAATTTGCCAATCCTATTAGTATTATGCATAGTAACTCTGATAAAGCTATGAAGATAACTATAAGTGATCTGAATAGTATACTTATCAAAGTTTTCCCGACAGATACCGTTTCTTCAATTGACTTTCGTATTAGGGCGGTTCTTGTTGTTGATGCAGGAACAGGCGCTCCCGGCACAGGGTCTAAATTGTTTGAGTATTCATCCAAAACCAAGAATGCAGCTGTCACTACTTATGGCTTGCCCTATCTAAACCTGGTTGGTTCTGGTATGAAGCAGAAAATTGTTTCTGCTCTTGGAAATGGTTCTTATTTTGGTTATGTCAAGATCGATCCTGCTAAACCATTCAAATTATACGATCCGGATAATAATACCACCTATGGTGCCAGTGGCGGGAAGCTTATCGCCAATGGCGGGAGCGGAATTGTGGCTTCAGGTGATGCAGGTTGGTACAAATTATGGGCAAACACGAAAGCCCTGACGTACAAAATGAATGCTTATATGATTGGATTAGTTGGGTCTTCAACTCCTAATGGATGGGGCTCACCAGATGAAAAAATGGATTATAATGTTAAAACCGGTACTTGGTCTATTACAACTAACTTAGTCGCAGGTGAGATTAAATTCCGTCTGAATGACGGATGGGCTTGGAATCTTGGTTTGGGTAGTGATAATAGTCTGAAACACCTTGTACAAGGTGGAGCCAATATCCCTATTGCTTCTGCTGGCAATTATACTATTACACTGACCATAAATAGTGATGGCCTAACAGGTAGCTGTACTATTGTCAAGAATAATTAATCCTGTGTTGAAGAACATAAAACATAGAAAATCATGAAAAAAAAATCAATTTATAGTATTTTAGTTGTTCTTTTTTTGGTCACAGTATTTTTCTCCGCGTGTACAAAAAAGAACTCAGAAGTAAGATTAGCTCCTCAGCTTACTACCATACAGGTACTAAGTGTTACCTCAGATTCTGCTACTGTGGTAGGCTTTGTTATAGCCCAGGGAAGTGGATTCCAGGCTAAAGGGGTATGTTACGATACGGTAGCAAATCCTACAGTCAAAAATAACAAGGTCTTGTATACAGGCAAGAATTCAAAAGCAACATTTACGGTTGTGATCCCCGGATTGCATTATGCAACAAAATACTATGTTCGTGCTTTTGCAACTGAAACAAATGGGACTACTATTTATGGTAAAGAATTTTCTTTCACCACTTTACCGGTTGTTCCTACCTTGAAAACGGATACTGTTACCATTTCAACTACCGAAGAACATACAGCCATGGGTGGCGGTGATGTAATAAACAACGGTGGGGCCAAAGTAACTGTACGCGGGATTTGCTATGATACGATTCCCAATCCTACAATTTCCAGTAACATAACCAAAGATGGTGATAGTCTTGGGAAATTTGTAAGTAAACTTACCAATTTGAAAGGAAACATGAAATATTATGTGCGTGCTTATGCTACCAATAGCGCCGGTACCGGTTATGGCCCCCAAGTGTCGTTTACTACCCCGGTTTACCTGCCGCAGGTAACAACAGCAGCCGTTACTGACATTACCAAAACATCTGCAGTTTCGGGTGGTATTATAACAGATAATGGTGGCGCTAAAATTACCGAACGAGGTATAGTTTGGAGCCAGAATGCCAACCCGACCATTAATGATAACAAAATTGTCGGGGCAGCAGATGCAACTTATACCGATACCATTACTGGCTTGGCTATACACACAACCTATCACGTGCGCGCTTATGCAGTGAACAGTGCCGGTGTTAACTATGGTGAAGATATACAGTTCACCACCTTGGCAAATACCCGCACATGGTACGTACCCGGAGATTATGTCGAAGCCAGTTATCCTGGTAGCGGATATGCTAATTGGTCTCCAGGTAATTGTCCGGTGGTTAAAAGCACTATAACCAATCCTGATAATTTGGAAGGCTATGTATACATGGCCAATGCTTCCAATCAGTGGAAATTCACCGATGGCCCATCCTGGACTATAAATTATGGCAGTTCAGATGGTTCAAATTTGGTTGCAAATGGTTCAAATATCACTTCACCCAAAGGATATTATAAAATTAATGTAGATGCAGCTTCTATGACTTACACTGCAGTAGCTACTGTTTGGGGTGTTGTCGGCGATGCTACACCCGGTGGCTGGAGTACTGATACTCCTCTGGTATATAATGATACAACACAAACCTGGGGAGGTGGTGTTCATATGGTTTCAGGTTCCTTTAAATTTCGTGCTAACAATGATTGGACATACAACTATGGAAGCAACAATGCTGATGGAACCTTGCAGGCAGGTGGTTCTAATATTCCCGTTTCTACTGACGGTGACTATTATGTCACTTTAAATCTGAGCCATCCTAACCAATATACTTACAGTGCTAATCACTGGGCTATTATTGGAGATGCCACTCCCGGTGGCTGGAGTACTGATACTTTTATGACATGGGATGCTACAAACCGATGCATGACTGTTACCACTGATTTGAAAGTAGGTCAATTCAAGTTCAGGGCAAACGGTGGCTGGACTGTCAACCTGGGTGGTGATATTAATAACCTAACCCAGGATGGTGCCAACATTTCGATTACTACGGCCGGTAATTATACAATTAAATTGTATTTGGGAGGCACCCCACATTGTACCATTACAAAGAACTAACTGTTCAGGTAAATTTATTATTTATTAAAAAGAGGCTGCCTCAAAAAGGCAGCCTCTTTTTATTTGCAAATGGGAAGGAATTAGCCAATGTTGAACTTATATAATAAAGTTGTTTAAAGGTAACCTTGTGAATTTAAATGTATTAAGTTGTAAATCAGCAATAAATCCTTTAATTCTCCTCTTGGGAGGAGCGTAGAGGTGGGTTAATAATAAAATATATTTATTTGCTGATTTACAAGTCTTTATAATTGAGTTTTGTTTTAAACTTTAAACAACTTCAATAAATTAATTCATAAAAGTTTTGTTTTCTAAAAAATGTTTTTTTAACTTTGACAACCCAAACTTAATAAAAACCAAACCCTGATCTTTAATTTTTGTATTTGAAAGTTGGGAAATTACGAATCATTGCAACAGGCTTTTGCCAGGATTTTTATTCGTATTATTCTGGTACTTTATAACTGAACCCGCATAATAACCAATTTAAATAAACCCTTTTATTCAAATTTAAAAATTATGAAAAAACAATTTCTATTGTTAACTGTCCTTTTATTTTACAGTTATATGGTGCTTGGACAGTTATCTGCCGGTGACATTGCTTTAATCGGAATTAATACTGATAACCCCGACGCTTTCGGTTTTGTCGCCCTTGTCGATATTCCTGCCAACACTACCATTTATTTTACCGATAATGGCGTTAAATCCGATGGTTCATTAAGCTCGTCGGAAAGGACATTAGCATGGAGTTCCCCGACAATTGTTTCAAAAGGCACTGTTGTAACATGGGAAGGGGGTTCCTGGTCAACGGGCACCGGTACGGGTTCATCCCTTGCTTTTAATGCAAGTGGTGACCAATGTATCGTTTATGTCAATTCATCTGTCTCCCCGACATTTATTTACGCCCTGAATATTGCAAACAACGGGTGGTTAACTTCCGGGACCATTTCATCCAATACAAGTTATTTACCTCCCGGGCTTAATAATGGAACCAATGCCATTCAGGTTTCAGGTAAGGATAATGGATATTACTCCGGTACAACCACAGGAACAGCTTCAGTTTTGTTAAGCGCTATTAGTAACAACGCCAACTGGACCATAAGCAATACCAGGCTGGATATTAGTAACTGGCCGGGTTCTTTTACAATCACCGGTGGTTTTTCCGGCCCGGACAATCCCGCCGGTTTTACTGCCTCTGCGGTTTCTGTCTCCCAGATCAATCTTGCATGGACAAAAAACAGCCATGGAGACAATGTAATGGTTGCAATGAATAACTCTGGCAGCTTTGGAAATCCTGTCAATGGATCACACTACTCTGCCGGAAATACCGTTCCGGGAGGAGGTACGGTGATTTACAATGGTAATGCTACTTCTTTTCATCATACCGGTTTGCTGGACGGAAAGCATTATTATTACAAAGCCTGGTCAGTGGATGGTTCATACGACTATTCAAGGGGAGTGAACAGTGATGCTACCACTTTATCCAATACCAATTTGATCATTTCCGAAGTGGTTGATCCCAAAGACAATACACATGCAAGATTCATAGAGTTGTATAATCCGAGCAGTACTGACTCCATCTTTTTTAATGCAGCCAATGTCTGGTATTTGACCAAACAGGTAAATGGCAGTACTTTTCATGATGTCGGGTTGAGAAACGATACCATTTTTCCTGAAGAAACGTATATTATAGCCGCCAGTTCTGCTTCTTTTCGTTCTGCTTACGGTTTTAATCCTGATATGGCAAATGGAAATATTAACGGTAACGGGGATGATGGCTATTTTCTTTATTATGGAGGAGATCATCTATCCGGCACTTTGATTGATGCTTACGGCGTGGAAAACCAGGATGGTACGGGTCAACCCTGGGAATATTCCGACAGCAGGGTATATAGAAAATCATCTGTTTCCCAACCTAATGCCACATGGACGGCATCGGAATGGACCAAAGTTCATCCGGCCAATGTTGCAGACATGGTTCCCGGAACATATAGAAAATGTGTTATTTGGAACGGTAAAACAGATTCCCTCTGGAACACAACAGAAAACTGGGTCGGAAAAAATGTTCCCGGTTCATCAAAAAACATTAAAATTCCGGGAGGTGCGGTGAATTATCCGGCTATTAACGAAAATACAACGTCTCCATCGGTAGTGAATAGCCTTTTCATATCTTCGGGCGCAACGCTCAGTATTCCTGCAAATAAAGCATTAACTGTAAATGGAAATCTCATCAACCATGCCGGTCCGTCCGGTCTGGTTATCGAATCTTCCGGTAGCGGCAATGGTTCTCTCATTATCCATGGCCCTGTATCCGGTAAAGTTACGGTACAGCGGTATATTGCCAAATACACGACCAACAATGCCCACCATAATGGAAATGGATGGCATGAAATCGGGTGTCCGGTTTCTTCTTTTAATGTTTCGGGTACCGATTGGGACCCCACCGGAACAAATAATGATCTTTATTATTGGGATGAATCCCAAAATATGTGGATGAATTACAAAGCCAACTCTTTTCAATTTTCGGCAGGCCGGGGGTATTTAGTAGCTAATTCTTCCAATACGACCCATACGTTTACAGGAATACCAAATACGGGAGATGTCACCGTTCCTTTAACTTATCATGCTGCACCCGGGGGAAACGGCTGGAATTTTGTAGGGAACCCGTATACATCAGCCATCATTTGGAATGATAACTGGTCCATTCCCCATTCTGTCAGTACAATTGCTGAAATATGGGATGAAAGTGCAGGAAGTTATCATCCTGTGCTCCCCGGAGAAATTATTCCTTCTGCCAACGGATTTTTTGTTCAAACAACAGCAGATGTTTCACTGGTCATACCCGCATCTTCCCGAACACACAATAATACCAATAATTATAAATCCTATTCGGTAAAAAATTTACCCGAGACACTTGTCTTCAAGATTACAGATGATGCCAACGGTTTTTCGGATGAAAGCATTCTGGGTTTCAAGCCAAATGCATCGGAAGGTTGGGATAATACTTGCGATGCCCATAAAATATTAAGTTTTATCGAATCTGCACCGCAGATTTGGACGATCAGCAAACAACAAAAATTCCTTGTAAACTATCTGCCTGAGCCACTCTCCGCTTATGATGTTCCAATCGGCCTCCGCGCTGGTGTTTTCACAGCATATCATTTGACGATCAAAGGTGCTGACAGTTTTAAAAATGTCGCTTTTGTGCTGGAGGACACGAAAACCGGTGAAAAGATAGATTTGAGCAATACAAACAGCTACGATTTTACAGCGGGAAAAGGCATTGACGAAAACCGTTTTGTTTTGCATATTAAAGACATTACAGCAGTTCCCGGAATGAAAATTGCCGATGATGTTCATGTATTTGCCAGTGGGCATGTGGTTTATCTGTATTGTCAAAATAATCTCAAAGGACGGATAGTCATTTTTAATACACTCGGGCAAATAATTTATCATGGATTGCTAAATGGTACTGCCAGTCAGCATATCCGGTTAAATCAACGAAACGGTATTTATATTATCCGGCTGGAAGTTCCTAACCATATCATTACAAAAAAAGTCTTTATAAAATAAAATCATTATTAAAACAGATTCAAATGAAAAAGTTTATTATGGTACTTTGCCTTGCCATTTCACTTTTATTTTGGAGTAACCGAATTTATGCACAAGCAGATCCGCCTGCTGATCATGGTGCCTCAACAGATCAACCCGGCGGGGGAGCTCCCATTGGAGGCGGGTTGTTTATTTTGCTTGGACTGGCCGCAGCCTATGGCGGGAAAAAGCTGTACAACCAAAAAAGATCAAAAATGGAAGAGTAAATTTCATTCTTTGCACTGACAGGACCCTGTACAAAAAGATCAGGATGAAAGATACTGATCTTCATTCTACTTATTCAAATAAAATAGTTGAACCGTTTCTCCTTTAGCAAACGATTGCAATGCCATGTACACATGGCTTAATATATTAGCAGGCTTACTATTAAAGGCCCTTGCTGTTATTTAACAACTGATTATATTTTTTTTGAATACCTTTGTAAAGGAACTGAATCTTGAATTGTGGCTTATGATGAAAAAAATTACGCTCAGCTTTCTACTTATTTTTTTCTTTGGCACACCGGAGGTCTTTGCTCAGGTAATCACTGCCAAACCGGCATTTCCTACTGATGCCGATTCGGTTACCATTACTTTTGATGCTGCCAAAGGAAACGAAGGACTGAAGGGATATACTGGCGATGTATATGCATATACCGGTGTTATTACCGACAAAAGTACTTCAACCCATGACTGGAAATATGTTAAAGAAAGTAGTTGGACCCAAAATCTTCCTTCCTGTAAAATGACCAAAGTCGGCACCAACCTGTGGCAGTTGAAAATAGCTCCTTCTATCAGGGCTTTTTACGGAGTCCCTGCCGGTGAAAAAATTGATAGCATGGCATTTGTTTTCCGTTCTGCCGATGCCTCCAGGGCGGGAAGAAATACAGGTGGCGGCGATATATTTTATCCTGTTTACGTAGCAGGCAAACTGAGTGTGAAGATTACCTCACCTTCTGCAAGGCCGGACATTGTGAATTTAAATGATACCATTCTTGTGAAAGGCAATAGTGTCAATGCCGATTCCACTTTTCTTTTGCTCGACAACAAAACGCTTGTGGCAGATACTTCTTCTTCTTTTTCCGTTAAAATTAAGGCAGATACATACGGCAAACACTGGATCATAGCCAAAGCGGTTAAAAACAGCAGCGCAGTTTACGATTCGGTTTATTTTTATGTGAACAGGCCCACGAAAATTGCTGCTTTGCCATCGGGGGTTCGCGATGGCATTAATTATATAAATGACAGTACTGTTGTTTTATGCCTTTATGCTCCCCATAAGAAACATATTTTTGCCATCGGTGACTTTAGCAACTGGGAAGTGGGGGACAAATGGGCCATGAACATGACTCCTGACAGTAACCGCTTCTGGATAAGAATTTCAGGGTTAATTCCCAAAAAAGAATATATTTTTCAATATTTGATCGATGGAACAATTCGTATTGGTGATCCGTATGCCCACCAGGTAAGCGATCCCTGGAATGATAAATATATTTCCCAGAAAACTTATCCCGACCTGATAAAATACCCGACGGGAAAAACAACCGGTATTGCCACCGTATTACAGACAGATCAAACACCTTATGTTTGGAAAATTAAAAATTTTACTCCTCCCAAAGAGCAAAATTTGGTTATTTACGAGTTACTTGTCCGTGATTTTACAAAAGGGCATACCTTTGACGATATCATTGATACACTGGGATATCTGAAACGTCTCGGTATAAATGCCATTGAACTCATGCCGGTGACTGAGTTCGAAGGGAATATCAGTTGGGGTTATAACCCGAATTATTATTTCGCCGTTGACAAATATTACGGGCCAAGGGACACATTCAAAGCGTTTATAGATGCATGCCATGCCAACGGTATTGCCGTCATCATGGACATCGTGCTCAATCATGCCATGAACACTTGCCCGCTTGCCATGATGTACTGGAATGCAGCCAAAAATCAACCGGCAGCTGATAATCCGTGGTTTAACCAGACTTCTCCCAACCCGGAATACCATTGGGGGAATGATTTTAATTTTGACAGTCCCCAAACGATCCGTTTTGTCGATAGTGTGACAACCTATTGGTTATCGCAATATAAAATTGATGGTTACCGGTTTGACTTTGCCAAAGGATTTACCAATACTCCGGGAGATGGCTCTGCTTATGACCAGTCCAGGATTAATCATTTGGAACATATTTATGACCATATCCATAAATCTTTTCCCAATGCTTATGATATTTTAGAGCTTTTTACGGCCAATTCCGAGGAAAAAGTGGTTACTAACTATGGTATGTCCGTTTGGGGTAATTTGAATTATAATTATAATCAGGCGACAATGGGCTGGTTGAACGGATCTGACTTTTCGGGAATATCTTATAAACAGCTAGGGTTTACAAATCCTGCAGGGCTGGTAGGTTATATGGAAAGCCATGATGAACAGCGGCTGATGTATAGAAACGAACAATATGGAAATTCTTCGGGCTCGTATAATATTAAAAATATTCCTACCGGATTGAAACGTATGGAAGAAGCGGGAGCTTTTTTCTTTACCGTTCCGGGGCCCAAAATGATTTGGATGTTTGGCGAACTGGGGTACGATATTTCCATAAACCAATGTGAAAACGGGACCATCGACAACAACGGCGGGTGCCGTACCGACCCCAAACCCATTTTGTGGAATTATTATGATAACTTCAACCGAAAACATTTGTACGGTGTCTGGTCCGCCCTGATCCATTTGAAAGAAACACAACCTGTTTTTCAGACAAAAGACTATACTCTGAATGTCAGTGGTGCTGTAAAACACATTTGGTTAAATTCCAAGGACATGGATGTGGATATTATCGGTAATTTCGATGTGATTGACCATAACGCTACGCCCGATTTCCAAAAAACCGGCTGGTGGTATGATTATTTTTCGGGTGATTCCATCAATGTGACCAACACACAGGTCCAAATAAAACTTGCACCGGGAGAATACCGGCTTTACACGACCAAACGGCTCAAACGCCCTGATTTTATACTGGGGGTTCCGCAACATGAACAAAACATTGCCGGAGGTGATCTTGTTATTTACCCTAACCCGGCCACTACTGGCATCGATTTAAAGTGGAATTTGAAAAGGCCTGCTTCGGGGGAAATTTCACTCTTCGACTTAACGGGGCGCCAGGTACGTCTTCTTTATAAAGGCAATTTTAAACAAGGGACAGGCACACGGCATTTCTATTTGGGAGGCTTGCACCAGGGCCTTTATTTCCTGGTCATGAATACCGGTGAAAAACAGTGGGTGAAAAAATTGATGGTACAGTAAGCCGCAGAAAGCAATCAATGCGATGGCAAAATTGCCTTTTCTGCCATGGAATTCAGGGTTTCTTTCTTAAAGATACGTGGTACCGGATTCCCCCGGTTGCCCATATTCCCGGCATTACCACGCTGCCAATATCACGGTAAGTTTGGTTAAGCAGATTGTTTACCTGGACAAAAAACACAAAATGCGGAATTCGGTACTGAATTTTGGTGTTCAAAAGAAAAACCGTAGAGTATGGAACTTTTATGTTTTGATGATAATTAAAATAACCCCCGTTGCGTTTTTGTATTAAAAATGTCCAGCCGGCTGACAATTTACGGGCGATGGCATGTTGTAAATAAAGACTGAAATTATGACGAAGATAATCCAGTGCATAAAGTGAGACAAAGCCAGGGGCGTTTTTATCAGCATGTAAATAATGATAGCTTACCCGTAGATATTGCAAAAAGGAAGAGTTTGGTTTTGGTCGGTAAACCAAAGAAAAACCTGTTCCAAAAGTATTCATGCTGGTCATGTTCCTGCTTTCCCATTTGGCATTGGGGTTTTCTTTGATCCAGTCGATGATATCATAACCGAGACGATACGAAACAGAAGCTGAAAGGACAACAGTTTTAAAAAAATACCGTATGTTTCCTGAAAACCCGTAAACTTTTTCGGGTTTCAACAGCGGGTTGCTTATATGGTCTGGCCCCTTGTAATACAAATCTGTAAATGTTGGCAGACGAATGGCACGGTTGGCCGAAAGAGTGGTTTTCAGGTTTTTGGTGATAAAAAATGACATATCCAAACCCGGGGATAGCATGCAACCATAATCGGTATTATAAAAAATATCGAGCCCTGCCGAGAGGGAAAAATTATTTTTTTGGTATAATTGGTTCAGGAAAGCATTATACAACCGGCGTCCCTTTTGGTGGGTATAAAAAGCTCCTTTGTCGATGCCTGAAAAAACAGTATCCTGCATGGGAATGCCCAATACATTACTCAGTATCTTTTGGTATTGGTAAGATATTCCCGTGGTTGTCTTTCCCCATTTAGACCGAAATCCGAGACTGCCTTCTGCCCCCGCTACATCAGTACGATGAAAATTGGGCCCTTTGTAAGGGAAAAAACCTGATGGAGTATGAAAACCGGCGCTGTCGTTGCCCATAACAAACCAATTACCCTGTTTTTGAAACCAGCCATTCCCCTCTCTGAAAAGTTCAAAACGGTCATACAGCCTGCGCCAGTATATGTTTCCATTGTACTGCACTTTGTGGCCGCCCCGTACACCCAGACCGGCTGACATTACTTTTATTTTTTCGAACTGATCAGGGAATTTAGCCGTGTAAAAACTATTGGCGCCAAATGCTTTTTCAGCATAACCAAGTTGCAGGTTTATCCGGGTATTTCCCACTTTTAAAAACGATTGTTGTGTAACACTTAGTCTCTTAAAATCAGTATTTATCCGATATCCGTTGGAACGAATGCCGCTGACCGAGGTCTGGTTACTTATCCTGCCTGTTTTGTAACCGGCAAGCAGCGAACCCGAAAACAATCCGTACTGGCCACCCCGCAAACCTATAGAAAGTGTATTTTCAGTTTCCTTTTTGGTGATAATATTGATAGCTCCCGAGAAAGCATTGGGTCCAAACCACCGGGAAGAAGG
>Ga0256829_1003308_pt1 | contig 11266 bp, 11 predicted proteins | sample 131447metaG_FD_185979 | JGI IMG/M metagenome (GOLD analysis project Ga0256829, IMG submission 185979) | Hydrothermal vent microbial communities from Lau Basin, Pacific Ocean - 131-447 | ecosystem: Environmental > Aquatic > Marine > Hydrothermal vents | place: Pacific Ocean: Lau Basin | collected... | reverse complement strand
ACTTAAAAAATAATGGAAATGAGGCTTTAGCCTCATCTTGTTATTGCCATTTATTGGTAATATTTTTGCGAGACCGAAGTCTCACTTCCAAGAAATACCAAGTTTTTTCACAATCTCATAGCTAGTCCTTCAAAAATATGTCGTTGTCTATGACAAACCTCGTAAAGCTGTGGCTTTGCTACTCCATTGAACTCAGGTTACAATGAACTGTCTGAAGCCGATAGGCTGAGTTTTGCATTTTTAACGGAAATTAAACAAATCTCCCGAAAATCTCATCTTTTGTGCGATTTTTTTTGTTTCGTTTTTTTCTAAAAAAAATGAAAGGGAAAACCTTTATCAATTAAGAATTAGCGATAATACTCTGCTATACAAGTGTATACATTACGCAGTGCAACTGCGTAACGAGGGGAAGATGGAAACTTTTACATCCATTTTGATTAGCGGGACGACACACAGGTCGTCCCCTACAAATTGCAACAATCAAGATAATGCCACCCTGTAGGGGCAGACCTATGTGTCTGCCCATAAATTCAAACTAACGAGGGGAAACTATCAAAAACAAATGTTGGCAGACTCTCTGCTTATTGTGGTGTAATCTGTTCTGCTGCTGCAATAAGTGGTGCACTATGTTTTATAGAAGGGCATAGCTTAGATGTTGTCTCACACGCTATTGCCAATACACTAGGTGATGTATCGGGTATTATCTGCGATGGAGCAAAAGCCTCTTGTGCCATGAAAATATCTACAACAATCTACGCAGCATTCGATTCATACCTACTTGCAACACATGGAGAGTACATGAACGGCGGCGACGGAATAATTGCCAACGATATAGAAAAAACCCTAGAACACGTAGGAAAACTAGCAGGAGACGGCATGAAGATTACAGATAAAGTAATTATAGATATTATGAGCAATAACCATAGAAGTATATAAATTTATTTTCTAAAATATTGCACCTGCGTAGAAGAGGTTTTTCATATACTTTAATTATAGTGATAGTGTATGCATTACGGCAGTGCAACTGTGTAATGAAAAAAAATGGGGTAGAGGTAGATATAAGAGAGTATGAAAAAGTAGCATAACCCAGCCTTTTCTCTACAGCAAATTTATTTGCTGTTCCTGCACAATTTGAGATTTTCGGAAAAAGAGATTTGTTTAATTGTAGTGTTAAGAAAATGCAACTGTCTGAAGCCGATAGGCTGAGTTTTGCATTTTTAACGGAAATTAAACAAATCTCCCGAAAATCTCATCTTTTGTGCGATTTTTTTGTTTCGTTTTTTTCTAAAAAAAATGAAAGTGAAAACCTATATAAGTTAAGAATTAGCGACAACAATATACTATACAAGTGTATGCATTACGCAGTGCAACTGCGTAACGAGGGAAAAGCTGGAGCTTTGGGACGAGGGGAAGGTTTAGTTAAGAAGGTTTTTTCACAGTCTCGGGACGATGGGAGCGAGGTAACACTACATACTCTTAGTAAATTCATCAGTTTTTGATAATAATTCAATACTATCTTCATAATTATAAGTAACATATTTTGAACCAAATAAAGTAAGTCCTTCTTTAGTCAATAAATATATTTTTCCATCTTTTCGCATATATTTGCTATTGATAGGAAATATATCTTTGTCATTTTCTAATTCTGTTTTTGATTCTAGCTCTTTTTTATATTTCTTAAATTCTTCATCCGTAATTAGTCCTCTATCTAGCATATTAGATAAATCAATTAATCTTTGAATACTATTTACTTTTGACTCGGTAGAGTTTTTCATTGCATTATTTAAATTATTAGTATTTGTATCTTTGTTTTTATTAAATGTTATTGACTGTAATTTAGTAAATGTTTTGCTATCTGTTGTAGCTATAAACTTCATTCCATTTTGAAATTTTGCGATAAATGTTACTTCTTTACTTTTACCTCCAAGTAATAAACCAGCCAATAATCCAACAGGACCAAAAACTGCTCCTCCGGCAACACCCCATCCAATAGTTCCACCTATCTTCTTAACATTTTCTTCAGTTGCTATTTCAACTGCATCTAATTGTTTATCTGAAATTACTTTATTATGTACAAAATGAAAATTGCCATGAGAGTAATCACAATTACCTTTTGAAAAATTTCCTGCTAATATTTTTATTTTTGCCATTAAAATTTACCTTATATGTCTAATTATAACTTCTAAAAGTATATCTAAAAAAAATATAATTTGTAAATTTTTCTTATAACAAAATAATATTATTTTAGAACCATTTGCTTGCTCCAAAGTTGCACTTTGGAGCACCAACCACCCCTAACTCTTCCTAAAATGAATCACTTTAAACCTATCCCCCATAATAGTAGGAGCAATCAAAGTCTTAACTTTATCAGCCTGAGCTAAATATTGTGCTTGGGTTGCCATTTGGTGGTATTGGGATAGTATATCTATAATTCCAAACTCTACTAAGGCTCTGGCTTGAGTTTGGTATTTTACTAGGTTGCAACCTGCACTCTCAAAGGCTTCTATTACCTGGGCGAAGTTTACATCGTAAGTTATATCGGCTGTTTTGAATTGCTCTTTTAGCTCTAGCTCTTCATCGAATAGTGGGTAGGTTTTGTGCTTGTTGTAAACTCTTATAGAGAAGTCGTTTCTTACATACTTTTCGCCGTAGTCGAAGCTTATAAATTCGAAGTATTTGGCACTATTTGCTACCTCTTTAGCGAACTCTTCGTAGCCTACGGCTATTTCGCCTGTTCTTAGGCTGTGTTTTTTGGCGAACTCTAGCTCCTGTAAGTTGGCGTCTTGCCACTCTATTTTGTGCTCGTTTACTACTGCTATTTTGCCATCTTTGTAAAGTTCGCATGGGAAGGCGTCGAATATTTCGTTGCTTACGAAAAAGGCATGCTCTAAATTTAAATCGGCTAAGCTTTTGTAGTACTCTATCTTAACAGCGTCGCCAAAGTTCTCTTTAAAGTAGGCTTTTTGTGCTTCTATTACCTTATCTTGCCTCTCTACTATGCAAAATTGCAGACTCTCTAGCAGACTCTCATCTTGCGAGTATAGCCAGCGTATCATATCGCCTAGTAGGTAGCCTTGGTGGGCACCAATTTCTACTAATGCTGTGCTCTTTGGTAGTTTGCCACTGCTAATTTGCCCATAAAGATAGTTAGCAATCGATGCACCAAAAAAGGCACTTGTGCTTACTGCTGTATAGAAATCGCCCTCTTTTCCTATGGCTTTAAAGCTCTTGTAGTAGCCATCTTCTCCATATAGCCACTCTTGCATATATTCACTAAAACGCAATTTTTTTACCTCATCTTTGCATAAAGTTTTAATAGTTCTAACTGTTTTTGTACGCTAAATATTTGAGCATCTAGCCTCTTTATTTTCAGAGAGTTTTTTAGTATTTTAACATCGTTTATACTCTTTTGCCCTGCTTTGTATAGGTTGGTTGTCGATTTTAAAAGGCGTTTGTATATTCTTGCCTCTCTGTTTGCTAGGGCAATTCTGCGGTTGATTATTACTATCTTTTTATTGATAGTTTTATAATCTTGCTCGCTATCTTTGCGAGTTGTTTTTGCTTTTACCTTTGCTATCATACTCTTTAGTTTTGCTGTCTCTAAATCGTTGCCAACATTTACCGATAGTGGCATAGAGACTGTTAGTGAATAGTTGGCAAATTTATCTCGTGTAAATGGTTGAGCTTTAGAAACTTTTGTATAGCTAGCCCCAATACTTACAGTTGGTAAGTATTTGCTTCTTACCATTTTAGTTGCGTAATCTTGTGCTCTTGCACTTGCGTTTGCTACATCTATATCGACATTAGAGCCGATATATTTAGACTTGCTAACCATTCTTAACTTTGGCACTCTTAAGCGGTTTGGGTTTTTATTGCTAATTTTGGCAAATGCCCCTTTTAACTCTTCTAAATTGGCTTGCATATCTAGCATTGCAATTTCGGCTTCGTCTTTTTTTGCTAATGCTCTATCTAAATCTACACTGTCGCTTATACCTGCGTTATATAGCTCGTCTCTGCTTTTTATCTCGATTTTACTATTTGCAATTTGTGTTTTTAGTTTTGCTATTGTTAGCTTTGTCTGCTTAATTTTAAATAGTAACTCAACAGCTTTTGCTATTAGAGCATTTTTTTGCTTAATAGTATTTGCTTTACCTAAGTTGTAGTTAGATTTTGCAAATTTAATACCGTAGTATATTCCACCACTTTTAAATATTGGTTGGTTTATGCTTATAGAGTAGCTATTAAATGGGCGTGTAGTTCCTGGAACTTGCGTATCCCACTTGTGCTGAAATGTAAGCATTACAGGTGATATCCAGCTAAGCGAGTTATATTTACTCTCGCTAAAGCTCTTTTGTAGCTCTAAATCAAATAGAGTATTGTAGTTATCATTTAGTAAATTTTTTAACTCTGAAGCTTTACCAAAGCTAACTAAAAGTGCCGTTGCTAATAGTAGTTTTTTCATTACTATATATTAACTTCCATCAATGCAATCTCTAAGCGTTTAAAGCCCTCACTTATCTCTTCTTGGCTAATTGTTAGTGGTGGCAAGAATCGAACTGTGTTTCTACCCGCTTTTAATACAATTAAGCCGTGCTCAAATGCTTTCGTAATAATTTCGCCTTGCACTTGGCTACTAACGCATCTTAAGCCTCTCATTAAGCCAAGCCCTACACTACTTTCGAAATATTTTGGTAGCGTGCTTGCTAGCTTATCTAAGTAGCTATTAAAGCTCTCTATTCGTTTAGCAATTTCGCCTTTGTCATACTCTGGCTTTAAAATATCTAGTACAGTTAATGCCCCTCTTGTGCTTAAAAAGTTACCGCCAAATGTACTACCGTGGTCACCTGGTGCAAAAATATCTTTTAAGCTTGTCATTACCGCACCTATTGGCAGACCACCGCCTAAACCTTTTGCAAGTGTTATAATATCTGGCTCTATTTCGTAGTAGTTACTTGCTAAAAATTCGCCACTTCTATAAACGCCTGTTTGAACTTCGTCCACAATTAAAAGTAACCCTTTTGCTTTTAAGAATTTTGCCAACTCTTGAATTTCTGCTTTAGCAAATGGCTGTACTCCGCCCTCGCCTTGTACTAGCTCTATCATTACCGCTACTGTCTCTTCATCTATGTTTTGGTAAATTTCGTCTATATTTTTTACATGCATAAAACCATCTGGATATGGTGAAAAGTTTGGTGTGTGCATACTCTCTTGCCCTGTTGCTTTAACAGTTGTAATTGTACGCCCATGGAATGAGTGCTCTAGTGTAATTACTTTATACTTTTTACTGTCAAAATTTACCTGCCCATACTTTCTTGCAATCTTTAGTGCCCCTTCGTTTGCTTCTGCACCCGAATTTCCAAAGAAGAGTCGCATATCGTAACCACTTAACTCTACAATTTTTTGTGCTAACTTTGCTTGTGGCTCTATTACCCAAAGGTTAGATGTGTGTATTAAATTGTTAGCTTGCTCACATATTGCATTTGCCAACTCTTTATTAGCATGCCCTACACTACAAACCCCTATACCACTACCAAAATCTATAAACTCTTTACCATCACTACTATATAGTTTTGCACCATCACCCTTTACAAAACTTGTATAGTTTCGCCCATATGAGTGAAGTACATACTCTTTATCTATATTTTCTAAATTCATAATAGTTCTACCTTGTTAAAAAATTAGCTTAATTATAGCAAAGCTTGCTAGAATTCCATCTAAAAAGGGAAGTTTTGATAAAAAATATCGACAGAGGCATACTGCTAATGCTACTAGCTAGTAGCCTTTTTGCCATAATGGGTGGTTTTGCTAAAATTTTAGGTGAGCACCTGCCTGCATTAGAGATTACATTTTTTAGAAATATCTTTGGGGTAGTGTTTATTTTTATAGCCCTTTTACATACACCAACAAAAAGTAGAGGTGGCAAAGCTTTACTTCTATTTTTTCGTGGCTTCATCGGCTTTTTGGCACTATTGGCATACTTTTATAATATGGCACATATACCACTGGGCGTTGCAGTTACATATAACAAAACAGCACCACTCTTCTTAGCATTTTTTACATGGCTATTTTTAAATGAAAAACTTCCAAAAAGTGCTATTATTGCTTTGTTTATTGGCTTTGTAGGTATACTTTTAATTGCAAAGCCATATGGTTTAACACTTAGTAAGTATGATTTATTAGGAGTATTTTCTGGTATGGGTGCAGCATTGGCATATACATCTATTAGAGAACTTAGAAAATATTACGATACAAGAGAGATTACATTATCGTTTATGTTGGCTGGAACTATTGGTCCAATTATCTTAACCATTTTAACTTATATTTTACCATACGATAAAAATTTAGATTTTATCTTTGCTAAATTTATTATGCCCCATAGCATAGAGTGGCTCTATATTGTTGTAGTAGGCGTAACAGCTACACTCTCGCAACTACTTATGACAAAAGCATACTCTTTAACAAAAGCTGGCATAGTAGGTACTATTACCTATTCAGAAATTATATTTGCTGTAATTATAGGTACACTGCTAGGTGATAAGTTTCCAGATATATTAACACTATTTGGTATGATACTTGTTGTGATTGCAGGGGTGTTGGTTTTGAGAAAGGGATAAATTTGAAAAGTCAAGCTTATACCTTGAGCTTAGTGTATTTTATGGAGTTAAAACTCTTAACATAACGGCACTAGTGGGTAGCCACAAGGGCTACCCCTACAATTCCTCGAAGCTATATACTAACTCTTTGGGTATCTTTTTTCAAGCTCTTTATAAAGCTCATCTACACCTATATTACTGTTGTTTGCAAGTATCTCTTGCATTACTACATTATCCTCTTTGCCATTCCATACTTTTATGTATGTTCCATCTTTATATCCGTGGTCTTGCCTAAAGATGTTTAAGATGTTTTTACCAATGTATAGAGAGTAGAGTTCATCGAATCCTAAGCCTAGTTTTTCGCATAGTCTGAAGAATGTTGCTGTAAAATCTACTAATTCGAAGTTACAAAACAGTTTCTCTATAAGCTCTTCTATCGCTTCTATTTGTGCGTAATAATCTTGCAGGTACTCTACATTTTCATTTGCAATAGAGGCTTCTATATCGCTTGCTAGCTCTTTTAAATCTCTTGCATCGCCTAAGGCATTTACTCTTAAAACTTCGCTCATTACGAAGTGCCAAATATCTACCAATTCTACTTTTACATTATCTGTATCTACTTTGGCATCTATATTTTTCCAGTGTTTCCATGGATAGCTCTCTACAAGTTCTGCAGCTTCTAGGTAGATGCATCTTCGCCAATCTATCTTTTTGCCCTGTGCAGTTATGCCATTCTCCCAGCCTTTGCCATTTGTGTTGTCGTTTAGTTTTTGCTGTAGCTCTAGCATCGTTAAAATTCTGCTCATAATTGCCCCTATTTAATTAGCTTCTTTTTCGTTTAAGTAGTTTTGCACAAACTCTCTAATTTTACTGTAAACAAAGTGGTTTTTATAATCTTCTATTTTGCCACCACTTGCATTTGGGTGTCCGCCACCTTTGCCTATCTCTTCTGCCATTTTCGATACATCTACTTTGTTATTGCTTCGTAGACTAAAACCACCACGAGCATTAACATCCATATAGAAATCGAAATCATCATTTTTAATTAAGAAATTGTTACCAATTAGCGATGTATTTCCTGTAGAGTAAGTTAATATTCCTATTTTATCTTTATACTTTACGCTCATTAAATCACGATTTTTAGTTAAAATTTCTGTAACATAGTCGGCTACTAAGTTATCTTTTGTATCATTCTTGCTTGTTATAAAGAAATCTTTTTTAATTTTATGCAGAGCATCATCTAAAATTACTGGTGCTTCTTCTAAATTACTATTTGCAAGTATCTTTTTCGCTTCGTTAATTAAGTGGAGTTTGTACTCTCTATCTTCATTAGCAAATACTGTTCTATTAACCTCTCTAGCACCACTTATCATACCTAAAAGAACTCTACCATATGGGAAATACTTACTTGTCTCTACCCAAATATCGATAGCATTAATTGCCTCTACTATTGCCTCTTCTTCGCCATTTTCATCAAAATTAAAGTGCTCTTTTAGCCAATTATATGTAATTACTGTTGCACACTTTGTTGTATCTAAATAGTACCAAGCAAACTTTTCTGCTGCGTTTGCACCTGTGCCGTGATGGTCTAACAGTACAATTTTTGCACCCAATTTAATAGCAGACTTCTCTAAAGCGTTTGCCTCTTTTGTTGTTAAGTTTAAATCTGTTATTAAAATCAGAGGTTTTATACCTTCTGCATTTTCTATATCGCTTAAAATCTCTTCTATCTTTTGTGTAACTTCAGGACCATAGTTAGCGTTGTAGCACTTTATATTGTCAAAAACTTTAGTTGTTAAGTATTGGCAACCATATCCATCTAAATCTATATGCGAGAGATGAAACACATAATCAAAATCATTTTTCATTAAGTAACTCTTTTAGTGTTAAATTTTTTAAATAGTTATCTATTTTAAATTGAAATCTAGCTAAAAAGGGCGATATTGAGCATGTACCAATCAACCCTTTTGGACAAGTATCTGAGTAAGATATACAATCAAAAACAGCGGGTCTTTTACCCTCTGCTGAGAAAATAATCTCATATAGTGATACACTTGCTGGGTCTATATTTAGTGCATATCCACCTTGTGAGCCTCTATGCGATACTAAAATATCACTTTTTGCTAAATTTTGTAGTATTTTAGCTAAAAAACTCTTTGGTAAGTTTAACTCTTTAGATAATTGCTCACTACCTAGTGGCTTATCAGATTTTGCAATAATATCTAGCGATAATAGAGCATACTCGCTAGCTCTTGTTAATAACATATAGTTCCTTCATTTGAAGCCAAAAGCTTAGAGCTAATAGTGCAGTTTTGCCGCTTAAAAAAGGCGAAGCCACCTTGTTAGCTCTTCGCTCTGAGCTTTGAGCTCTCAGCTTCAATTAATTAAGAGTATTTTACTCTAATTTAAATAAAGATAACGATTTTTTCAAATTTATTCATAGTTTTATTACAAATTTAATATATTTTAGCTACTATTGCAGTTCAAATTATCGGTACTCATAAAAGTGCCTTTAAAATTTAAATACCAATCAGGAGGTCACTATGGCTTTAGATTCGGCAAAAAAACAAGAGATTATCTCTAAATTTGCACGTAACGAGAAAGACACAGGTTCAACAGAGGTTCAAGTTGCTTTATTAACAGACAGAATTGCTTACTTAACAGAGCACTTAAAAACAAATAAGAAAGATCACAGTTCAAGACTTGGTCTATTAAAACTTGTAGGTCAAAGACGTCGTCTTATGAGATACCTAAGAAAGAAAGACTTCGCTAAATATAACGAAGTAAAAGAAGCTTTAGGAATTAGAAACTAATTTCTCTTCTTAATTTATAGCCTTTGGGCTATAAAAATCTACTACACACTAAACAATATTTGCAAAATATATAAAAAATTTAATCAATTATTTTACTATTTATCATTTATAATATGCTTTTAACCCTAAAGATTAATAATCTTTAAAAATATTTCTTAATTATAATGCATAATTTGGGCTTAAAGTCCCATTTCTATGGGCTTTTATAAAAGTTTAGTCTATTTATATCAACTTAATTGAGCCTATATATCATATTGGAACTTGACAAAATTAACTCAATATTGTATAATCTGCTAAATTTTTAATAGGAGGTAGCCAACTATGGGTAAAAAAGAGAATAAAAATAAAAAGCAAGAAGAGCTTGAAACACAAGAAGAAAATAGTGAAGAGACTCAAGAAGTATCAGAACTAGAAGAGTGTAAGCAAGAACTTGCTGAACAAAAAGATAAATATATAAGAGCTCATGCAGATTTTGAAAATATGAAAAAGCGTCTTGAAAAAGAGAAAACAAATGCATTAATTTATGCAAACGAAGCTTTTGCAAAAGATTTATTAACAGTATTAGATACTTTTGAAAATGCATTAAAATCAGTTGAACAAGTTAATTCTAATGATGAAGCAATTAACGAAATTAAAAAAGGTATGTCACTTACATATGAACAACTACTATCAATTCTTAAAAAACATGGTGTAGAAGAGGTAGAGTGCGAAGGTGAGTTTAACCCAGAACATCATCAAGCAGTTACACAAATGGATAGCGAAGAGCACAACAGTGGGGATATAGTACAAGTTTTACAAAAAGGGTATAAGTTAAAAGAGAGACTACTTAGACCATCTATGGTAGCAACTTGTAAATAATTATAGTTAAGATTATTACCCATAATCTCGACTAAATGCAACTTATGTTGCAAAGTATATTTTAAAAATATACTAAAATTACATTAATCAAAAATTAAGGAGAATAGAGATGAGTAAACCAATAGGAATAGATTTAGGAACAACAAACTCTGCGATGGCAGTGTATGAAAATGGAGAAGCAAAAATTATACCAAACAAAGAGGGAAGAAACACAACACCTTCTATTGTTGCATTTACAGATAAAGGCGAAGTATTAGTTGGAGAGACTGCTAAAAGACAAGCAGTAACAAACCCTAAGAAAACTATTTACTCTGTAAAGAGAATTATGGGTTTAATGTGCAACGAAGATAAAGCAAAAGAGGCTAAAGAGAGACTACCATACGAAGTAGTTGATAAAAATGGCGCTTGTGCAATCGAAATTGATGGTAAAGTTTATACTCCACAAGAGATTTCTGCAAAAATTCTAATGAAATTAAAAGAGGATGCAGAAGCGTATTTAGGAGCACCAGTTACAGATGCAGTTATTACAGTACCAGCTTACTTTAACGATGCACAAAGAAAAGCTACTAAAGAGGCAGGTACTATTGCAGGATTAAATGTATTAAGAATTATTAACGAACCAACATCAGCGGCATTAGCTTACGGTTTAGAGAAAAAGAATAGCGAAAACATTGCTGTTTACGATTTAGGTGGTGGTACATTCGATGTTACAATACTTGAAACTGGTGATGGTGTTGTAGAGGTTCTTGCAACTGGTGGTGATGCATTCTTAGGTGGTGACGACTTTGATAATAGAATCATTGACTATGTTGCAGATGAGTTTAAAAAAGAGAATGGTATAGATTTAAAAGCAGATATTATGGCTCTTCAACGTTTAAAAGAAGCAGCAGAAAATGCTAAGAAAGAGTTATCTACTGCGACAGAGACAGAGATTAACTTACCATTTATTACAGCAGATGCAAGTGGTCCAAAACACTTAGTAATGAAATTAACAAGAGCTAA
>Ga0256829_1003307_pt1 | contig 11268 bp, 17 predicted proteins | sample 131447metaG_FD_185979 | JGI IMG/M metagenome (GOLD analysis project Ga0256829, IMG submission 185979) | Hydrothermal vent microbial communities from Lau Basin, Pacific Ocean - 131-447 | ecosystem: Environmental > Aquatic > Marine > Hydrothermal vents | place: Pacific Ocean: Lau Basin | collected... | reverse complement strand
GCGTATACTAATGGTGAAGTAGATCCTCAAACAATTGGTATGTTAGCTGGAACAGCAGGTGTAACAGGGGCTGCTTTAGGTGGAACAATGCATAAATCAAAAGACACCTTATTAAATAATACATTGGTACCTGCTACTATTGCAGGAACAGTTGGTGTATTAAGTAATGCTATATCAGATGGTGAAGTAGATGAATTAACTGGATCCGATTTAGCATTACATACTGAACCAATTAATATTGTGAAAACAACTGCACTTACAGGTGGTATTGGTGGTGCATCGTGGTATTTGAGAAATTTAGATAAGAAGAAAAATTATGTTTAAAAAGTTACCTACTTTGAAAGAAGCTATTCAAAAACAAAAATATGATTCAGTCAGTTTAAATGATGGAAACTCTTTAAGAAAGAAACTGTTGAATTTAGCTGGTCCAAAAGAAGAAAAGATTATTCATCTTCATGCAGATAAAATTGCTAATTTAGCACGAAAACATATCAAAGCACATCAAGAGATTAAAAAAGCAGAAAATTATAAAAAGAAAGTTGAACCAGAGCAAACAACAGTACAACCAACAATAATCAAAAAATTGGATGTAAGAGTATGAAATACATAATAAATAAACAATTAATTTTAGAAGATTATATGCAAGATATGATCGATGGAATGGATAATGAAAAAGCAATTGAATTAAATGGTTATGATACCAAACAATACATACAAGACGAATCATTATTAGATAGGACTATTAAACCTGAGCATGCACCGACGGAAAAAGGCACTTATTTAAAAACAAAGTATGATTTATTTGATACACCTGAACATACTTCTTTGAATATGATTCGCAAGATAGCAAGTGATCACCATTTACCATATGAAAAAGCAGTTGATATGGCTCATCGATATATGCATACACTTGGCCATATTGAAAACGATAATCATACACATGGAACAAACCATAATGAAAAAGATACTATCAGAGGATTGTATCAAACATCTGATGCTCAAGAACATACTGCGAAAACGAGATTTAAACGAGATTTTATGTTAGATCATAAAAATCCATTTATGGATTTACAACATGGTTCACATATAAAAGATATGAATGCTAAACAACAAACAGCGTTAACAATTGCTGGATTAGAAGGACATGGAAATTCTTTAAATTATAAACAGCATTTTAGTAGAATGTTAGCAGGCGATTCTAAAGCCGCTCATGATATGTATTTTCAAGATCATCATACTGATCCTAAAGCCGATACATATAAACGAGCTAATACAATATTTAAACAGGACGGAATATAATGTATAATCCGAGTGTGTGTCAAGTAATTAAAGATAATCTTGAAATTAAAAAATACCAAAGTTTCCCATATTATATTTATAAAATTAATGATTTAATAAATATTGATTCATCAATCAGAGAATACTACAAAAATTATTTAATCGATTATAATAGTGAAAAATATTTATTATTTTATCACAAATTTGATTGTGATTTTATAAGCGATGATGCATTTGGGAATAATGTTTTTATAAATTATAAAACAATTGAACCATATTTAACCACTGTTCAAAAACAAATAATAAATGATACAGAAATACAAAAAAGTCAATTGTTATTTCTAAAGGATTAAAATGAAAGCACCTGATGGCACATATATGGACGTAGTATTTGGTTCATCTACCAATAAATTATTTGATAAGATAATCAAAGAGTTTGGATTAGAAAAAGATTTTAAAGATGATTATCATTGTACTATCATATATTCTAAAAAATATTTACCTTATTTAAAAACTTCTAAAGGTGATAAACAAGTTGAAGCAAAAGCAAATTCTAAAATCAACAAATTGGTTAAAATAAAAGATTTTGGACATTTTAAAACACCTGAAGGCAAAAATTTACATATTGTTTTAGATTGTCCTTATTGTAAAACAGAGTTTGCAAGAACTATTAAAGCAGGTGCAACTACTGATTATCCAGAATATGTAGCTCATGTAACTTTAATGTATAACTGTAAAGATTTTGACCTAGATTTTAAAAAGAATAAAGATTTAACTAAAAAATTCATAGGACAAAAAGTTGAAATAGTAGAAGAAAGAATTAGTCCCCTCAATACAAACTGGGTAGAGGATTCTAAGAAAAAGGATAATGATTGATTTATAATACGCAACGCGGACAAAAAATTAATATGACAATCATTAAAGGTGAGGCAAAGTCAAAAGAAACAATTGCCCGTCATAAAATGATTTTGCAATCACAACAACGTAACAAGTTAATAAGAGGAGGTTCAAAATGATTTATGTATTAAATAAAAATTTAATATTAGAAGCTTTTGAATTAAATACTCCTAGAAAAAAAGATATTTTTGAAAGAAGAACTTCTAGGTTAGCTGCTTCAAAAATCGGATCTTCTAAAAATTGGTTAAAAAATATTAAATCAAAACATATTGCAAAATCTGGATTAGTTGGTAGTGCAATAGGTGCACTACCAGGAATAGGAGGAGCAGTTGCTTCTCACGCACCTTCTCATGTATCTAATATTGTTCAATTGTCTAATGATATAATACATACTGGATCAGCTGCTGCAACAGGATTATTAGGTGATACTGCGGTTGCAGCCGCAGTATCTAAACCATTGAGAAATGAAATAGCAACTCATCAAGCTGCTAAAAAAATCAATAATCGAATTAAGAGAGATGATCCATCTTATGAAAATAGAGCAGGATTATCAAGAGAAATTAAATATAATCGAAATATGGATTTTTAATAATACAATACAAAAAGGAATTGAGATGCTTTATACTATAGCAACAACAGATAAAAATTATATTTTAAAAAAATTAAAAGAAATTCAAATGGATAAGAAAGAAAATCGAGAAGGACCAGATAATGAGATGTCAAAGATTGCTAGTCGAGAAGAAAAATTTGATGGAACAGATACTGCTTATTATGATACAATTTATGATAAAGGTGAATTAAAAAATCTTGATCAAGTTAAAAATATTAATCCTCAGCCGTCTAGTGATGCACCTGCTATAACTGCTGGGGAATAAAATGTTAAAATTATCACATGCTGAGAAAGTAAAAAAATATCTTAGAGTCGAAAAAAATCATATTTATACAAAATATGATATATGTATCACAATTGATTCCGATGAAATGAAAGTTGATGAAGAAGAATTAGTTGATGTATCAGAAACAGAAACGGATAATTTACAAGGTTCTGTTTCTATACCAGGAATGTTAAATATTGAAATTCCAGATGAAAATGATGAAATACAACTTTATTTTAAATTTAAAATTAATTTGATTATTCCTGATAATGTTCAACGTGATAAATCTATTTATCACTATTATTATCAAAAAGGTGATTTAATAACATTTGCTCAAACAAAATCAAATGCTACAGATATTATGATTTTAGACTCATTATTTGAGAATCGTATAAAATATCTTAGAGGTGATTTACCAAAACAAGTATTAGCAATATATGATCAATTTATAAATACTAAAAATATACAACTTCATCATATTGAAACCGTACTAACAGTACTGTATGGTGAATATACTGAAGATGGCTTTTATCCTGTTCGATTATTGCCTAATCAACAATATACAAAAAGCAATGCTTTAAGTACAAAAGAATCAGCACATAGATTAAATGCTGCCACAGGATTTAATTATGGTTATACAAAAGATAATATTTCTGACAATATCACTAGAAAATATGAAACACCAAAAACTGATTTAGAAAAAGTTATTTCTGGTCGATTTGATGAACTAGGGGCATAAATGTACCATAATAACACTAAACTAAGATATAATTATAATTATATTGACCCAGCCTTAAAAAATAAAACATTTTGCTTATTTAATTATATTTCTGATTCAAAAGTTGCACTATTTAAGATACCTGTTTCAAATATCGGAACAGAAGGTTCTTTTGAATTTTATATAACTAAACCATATAAGATAAAAAGATTGATTAAATATAAGTACGATACAGAATTTACCATCATAAGTAATGAAATAGTTAATACTTCTTTTTATACAGATGGTATAATTACAAAAACAGAATATTTGATTTCTTATGATATTGTTGATTCCGATTTTGTAATTTCGATTGATCCTCTTGGATTAGAAATTGAATTTACGGGAAAAGTTGTAATATAGCAAATTCAAATATTTAACCAAATAAAAGATTAGGAGCTAAAAGCTCCTAATCTTCTTGTGCTTCAATTCGTACATATAACTCTTCTATTTCTTTCAACATCATTTTTTTATAAAATTCTGGATATTTTGCATAACCAGTTCTTCCAAACTTTTCTTTCATGTGTTGTCTAACACCTTCGTGATCTCCTTTATTATAAACTAAACTTCTTTCATACATTATATCATAATCAATTGGTCCTCTATCTGCTGCTGAAATCAATAAAGATAGATTACTTGTATAATCTCCTTTATAAGAGCCTCTATGCTCTAAAACCGCTTTAGCAATGAGATATATAGCTTGCTCTGAGATCGTGTCAAATATCGCAAGTTTGTGCGATATAATCATATCATGAGCTAATACATTAGGATTTTTTCTTCCTTCCAAATCACTTCTTATATCATGAGCATATGCTGCCAATATTATATGTTCTTCTATTATACCATAACTCATTCTATCATTTAACAATAATGCTAAATCACATACTGAATCTGCGTGATCAATTTGATGTGCTGAATCATTTGATTCATACCATTCTTTAAAAAATTCTCTTATGTCTTCTCTTTTCATAATATGTCCTTATTTCTATGTTAACTTTTATTATCTCTCTCGACAGGCGTTTTTTTTATTAGCCACTTGGCTAATAATTTTTTTTGAGAAATTAGCCAAGTGGCTAATTCTTAGATGCAATGGATTTCATAGCTTCTGAGGATTTTCAGCCTTATTTCTATGCTAACTAGAGAAATGATCTTTATCGATAAAGATCATTTTCTTTTTTTGTCTAAAATCACATAGTTTTACTCACATAATTAAGATGAAAAATGCTAGTAAAACTAGCAAAACCAATATAAAATAGAATTATTCTATATTTATTAATTGATTTCTGTGTTAACAGATTATAATTCTCCCGATCTAGATAATAAAACTAATATAGAAATAATAGTTAAATTAAAAAAAGGAAGATGATGGATATTATATATGATTATGAATGGAATGAATTAAAAATGATTTCTAATTTATGGAATAAATATGGTGATTCAATTCCTATTGAAGAAAGAGATTTAGGAGTATGGAAAATCGATAATCTACGTGTCCTACCAAAATTCTTTTTTAAAAAAAATTATGATGTTTTAATGTCAACAGAAATAGGTAAAAAACTATTAGAACGAATTGTATTAGAAAAACATACAGGCTCACCTTTAAAGAAATTTAAAACCAATATAGAACCTAGGAATGAGCAATTACCAATTTTTAAAACTATTCAAAAGAATTTAGAAGAAAAAGGTGAAGTAAATGGATTAATAGTTGCCACCCCTGGTTTTGGAAAAGAGCAGCCTTATTCTGAACCGGTTTTAACACCGAATGGATTTACAACAATGGGCTTATTAAAAATCAATGATAAAGTAGTTGGTAAAAACGGTGAACCTACTACAATAACACATATTCATGAACAAGGCGTAAAAGATGTCTATAAAATATCTTTTGATGATGGAACATCTACTAGATGTGGATTAGATCATTTATGGACTGTTAAAACTAAGTTTACATGGGATACAATTGATACAAGAACAATCATTGATAATTTACATGAACACTATAAAATAAATTTATGTGAACCTATTAAATATACAAATACACAATTAAAAATTCCATCATATACAATGGGATTTTTAATGCAATGTGATTTAAAGATTCTAGATTCTGTTTTTACATATGAAAACCCTTCGGCTAATATTTCAAAGAAGTTGTTAGAGGAACTGTATAAGATAGATTCGAATCTATCTTATACAGTTCAAAATCAAAAATATTCTATTAGTTCAGATATTTTAAAAAATATCTTAATTGATTATAAATTAAATACACATATGCACATACCAAATGATTATTTGGTAGCTGATTCAAGACGTGATTTAATAGATGCATATTTAAATGATAAAGAAATATATTCATCATCTAAAGTTATAATAAACCAGTTACACCAAATATGTAAATCATTAGGTATCTATACAAATAGTATAGAAGAATCAACAGAATCAACCTATTCATTTAAATTAAATATCAATAAAAGAACAAAGACAATAATAAATGTTGAAAAAGTAAGTAGAGAAAAATCGAGATGTATAACAGTTGATGCGGACGATCATTTATATATAACAAATGATTTTACAGTTACACATAATTCAATTGTTGCAATTAAAACAGTAGACGTATTGCAAACTAAATCTTTAATAATAGTACCGAATGATATATTGGAAGGACAGTTTGTAGATTCAATTGTAAAATTTAGTAACTTGGATAAGGAGGATGTTGGTATTATTCAAGGCTCGGATATAGAAGCACTGATTAAAAAGAATGTTTATAACAAAGATATATGTGTTGTAAAAATACAATCATTGTTTGCGCAATTAAAAACACATAATATAAATTCATTGTACTCATTATATTCTGTGTTTGGATTAGTTATATATGATGAAGCGCATGTTGGAAATGCATCAGATGGTTATTCAAAAACAGGTATAATGTTTAAAACTAATAATATTATTAGTATGACTGCAACTCCTTATAGAAAAGGCATTAATGATTTTATATTTCAAAATAATACTGGTGATTTATTATATGAAAGCACTCATCATAATTTAATACCAGAAGTTTTATTGCAACAATGTTATATAGAATTTACAGAACAAGAGATTGCAAGACTTCGAAGAATGTCTAATGATTATATAATGTTTTTGGCAACTTATAATTCTATTTTAGAAACTAAAGATGCTTACTTTGAATGGATTGCAGATTGGATAGTGTATCGAGATTCTCAAGGTTATGAATCAGCGACATTATTTTCAAATAACAAAATGGTATATAAACTCAGTAAAATTTTAAAATATAGAGGATTGGATCACGGAGTTTTAACAGGTAGCACTTCTAAAAAATTAGAGAAACCAATTTTATATATTACGCAATCACAATTTATGTTGTTTCAAAAAGAATATTGTAATATATTTCCTAAACGAAATAAATGCCCTGAGCTCAAACCTTTAAAGGATAATCCAACTAAGTTTAAAATAACTAAAAAAATCGAAAAAGATTTAGCAAAAATGGTTGAATATTTTCCATCTTTAAAACCTCAGTTGACAGAAGTTGAAAATTTAACAGAACGCGAAATAATGAAACTTAAACGTCATGTTATAAGTAACTTCAAACTACTCTCAGCTGGATATGATAAAAGCTCTCTGAGCAACATTATATTCGGAAGTCCATTAATCGGAAAAATTGCAGTTATACAATCAATTGGTAGAATTTCTAGAGTTGATGAAACTAAGAGACAAGATATTATAGCACAATTTATGTTTACACAAATTTATAATCAATTTTTTCCAAATATGGTTCATGTATTGGTAAAGAATATACAAGTGCAATACGACGCTAAATTTAAATATGAAGGATTTGATTTTGATAAAAAAAAGGAAATTAAATGATTAAAGAAATTACAACGAAACAATATGACTTATGTTTTACAATTCAACTTATCAGTCATTAGATAATATTTTCAAAGGAGATTAAATGGGAATGGATTTATATAAATATACGTTAACATCTAGTGTTGATTATTTTCAAACATTTGATGAAATCAACAGAAACGGTGTTAAAACATCTTATATTTTAAAAGCACCTGATGATAAAGTAAATGATACGATAAACGATTTTTGCAAAAAAAATAATGTTTATCGAAAACAAATATTATTTAATTTTGATGATTTTAATTGTATTGGTATATTGAGTGATAAACAAACACACAAATTAAATGAACTACGACACAATATGTATAGTAGTCATTCAATTGATTTTGAAGATTCAAAAGAACATTATGATCAATTTATTTATAATATTTTTAAAAATAGAGATTTTATAAAATACGAAGAATACAATAATATAAAAAAAGAAAAAGTTTATATATTATATGCTGATTGTGATGAAATGGATTATTTAAGAAAACCATTTAGTACTATAAAAAATAAAGATAAATATATCAAATTGATGAAACAAGCAAAAGGAAAATTTGAAAACAGCAAATTATATTTTGATAATGATGAATTGCTTTTAAAGATTTCAGAATTATTAGAATCAGACGAAAAACAACAATTGTTAGATATTTTGCCAATTAAGGAAAATGAATTAATAGTGGTTGATTGGTAAAGGATTATAAATGTTAGATATTTTTAGAATAGAGACAATGTTAATGTATCAATATATAAAACAATATATAGAACAAATGTTTTATATAAGTGCAGTCCAAGCAAAAACTTTTAGTATTGTTAAGCAATTAAATGGTATGATGAATGGTAAGAGACGATACACTATAAATAAAATAGTAAATAATATAATGAAACTTCAAGAATTGATGTTAACAAAAGATCAAAATAAAATTGCATACAAAAAAATAGTTGAAGTTCATGTATTTGTAGATTATATTATAATTCAAAATATGTATTGCAATTCATGTTTTGATATGTCACATAAAATACAAGAAAGTATTCATTTAATATTTTATCAATTGTTGATACAGTTAGGGGATGATTATTTATCAGAAAAAGAAGTTTATGAAATAATTGATAAATATAGAATCCAAATAAAATACAAAGGACGATAATGACAAATAATAAAAAGATAATCGAAGAATTAGATAAACCATTAATAATGAATACAGTTGTCAATATGGTAATTCGTGCAAAATTCCTAGCAAATCTAGATAAAAGTGATTACTATATAGTTGCAACAAATACAGGAATAAATATATTACCAGAAAAAGAGTATCTTAAATTTAATGAACAACAGCTTCGTGAATTTAGATATTTTTTAGAAAACGATAAGTGCTCGGCAATTGATAAAAATAGCATTGATGATGAGATAGATAAATTCGCAAGTGATTTAATAATAAAATATATTGATCATAAAAAACAAGGAGAATAAGATGAATAAAATAAGTATAGATATAGGGTATAGTTCAAGTAAAATATTATTTAATGGTCAATATTACAAAGTTCCAACAAGTATTTCGTATGCTAATGATGCTGGTATAGAATTTGGAGAAAATTCAACATATGAATTTGAAGGTGAAAAATATTATGTTGGAGAACAAGCATCTGATGAATCATTTGTAACAACTGATTTTAAATTTTTAATGAAATTTTCACCATTGATTGTATTTCATATTTTTAAGAAATTGGGAATTGTTGGTGATATTTCTCTCAATACTGGATTAGCTTTAACCGATTGGTCGAAAAGAGAAGAGTTTAAAGAAAGATTACAATTTCTTAAAGTAAATGATGAAACAGTTGCAACTAATGTTAAAGTAGTAGGACCACAAGGTTCAGGAGCATACAATGCTTTTATAATTGAGAACTCCTTACAAGAAAATCATCCAGAAACATGCTCTGTAATAGATATTGGATATAGAACTATCAATTTTCTTTATTTTGAAAGAGGTGTACCATCACAGACGAAGATGAAAGGTTTTCCTAATCATGGTGTAGTCTCTATTATGAAACCATTTAGTAATTATTTAGAAACAACTTACGGTATGAATTTTTCAGAACAAGAAGCATTAAAAATATTTATGAATAAATCCTTTACATTAGGAGGTGTTCCTCAAGATAATATTCCTGCAGTAATTGATGATTTAAAAAATAAATTTGTTCAAAAATTAATGAACTCAGTATTGGTAAGTGAAAAGAAAACATTGATGCTTTCTGAAAAGGTATTAGTTGCTGGTGGCGGAGCTTATTATATTCAAGATGTTCGAATGCCTCAGAATACAGTGTTTAACAATGACCCTAAAGAATTTAGTAATGTTTACGGGTATTCTTTAATCTAACCCCAAATTATTTAATATATAAGAAAATCAAAGGACTATAATGCAACCATATCAACCATATCAACCGACAGCGCAGCCTCAACAACCAGCCACACAACCAGCAGCACAACCTCAACAACCAGCAGACGGGTTGTTACAAGTACAAATGTTAATTGATCAAGAAGCAATGCAAATTTTAAATGAATCATCTGCTGTGCACCGAGAATCTATTGTCAATTTAGGAATTAAATTATTTTCAAAAACAAATGCTTATAAAGAGTTTATGTTAAAAGATGAATTTAAAAAAGAGGATATAACAACCGAAAATCTAATAGATAGTATATCTCTCGAAACAAATAATAGTAAAGGAGTATCTACAACTGTATCTGATACAGTTGTAGATACTCCTCCGTCTACTGGTGCAGGATTTGCATCATGGTAAATAAAGGACTATAATGAAAGAATTAATGAAACACCAAGCTTTAAGTATTCGAAAATACGTTAAACAAGAACTAGATAAAACATTAGCAGTAGATACTGCTAAAATTAAACAAGTTCAAGCAATATATAGCGAATTAGAAAACATCTTAAATTCAAAAACAACTACAAATAAAGATTTAATTAAACAATTAAATGATACATTAGAACGAAATTTTGTAGAAGATTCAAAACGTTTGGAACTAATAAATAGTATTCAACTTCAATTGAAGCAATCGAGCTCTCGATTAGATACTATTGAAAAGGATTTTCTTACCGAAGATAAATTACGTAACGTATCTAACTCTAATGAATATTCTAATATTTTTAATAAATATTTATTTGACGGTGAAGTAAACAGCGGCTTATAATATTCTCTTTTAAGAGAAAATTATTTAAAATAGAAATAATAAAACAATAGGAATTAAAATGACAGAAAAAGAATTATATCAAGCATTCGGTGAAATGTTTGACGAGACTGCTGCTTCAGCACGTGAAAAAGTAGAATTTGTAATCGATACAATTGTTGAAGAAGCAATGAAAGGCAAAGCTTCTTTTGGTAAAGTTGGAACATTTAAAGCACAAGAAGTAAAAGCTAGACCAGCAAGATTGGGTGTGAAAAATCCATTAGTGCCTGGTGCATTCTATGATATCCCTGCTAAACCCGCAAGAACTAAATTAATATTTAGTTTAAGTAAATCAGGAAAACTATTAGGGGCGTAAGCTCTCAATA